>OGES01000324.1_pt1 | contig 50009 bp, 46 predicted proteins | sample 1570711 | NCBI WGS metagenome assembly OGES01 (sample SAMEA2582133, study PRJEB24529) | metagenome | biome: Human gut stool | place: China | collected 2011 | reverse complement strand
CGCTCGTGGCTACTTCTTCGAGAGCTTCAGCGAGCGAGAGTTTGAAGAGAAGGTTGCCCCAATCTTGGGTCACAGTGTTCACTTCTGCCAAGACAACGAGTCTATGAGTAGTTATGGCGTAATGCGAGGCTTGCACTTCCAGCGTCCACCTTATACTCAGAGCAAGTTGGTACGCTGCGTAAAGGGTAGAGTGCTCGATGTAGCAGTAGATATTCGTAAAGGCTCACCAACCTATGGCAAGCATGTGGCAGTAGAGCTGACAGAAGATAATCATCGCCAGTTCTTCATTCCAAAGGGTTTTGCTCATGGTTTCGCAGTCCTCTCAGAAACAGCCGTTTTCCAATACAAGTGTGATAACTTCTACCATCCAGAGGCAGATGGAGGTATCTCGATTCTCGATGAAACCCTCGGTATTGATTGGAAAATCCCAACAGAACATGCTAATCTCTCAGAGAAAGATACAAAGCATGCCATGCTGAAAAATTTCGATAGTCCATTCAATATCAACATGGATTTATACTAATAATACGTAGCCTCTGCACCTTGCTCCCAGAGAATGAGTATGGCAAAGCCAAAGCAGACAAGGATATCCGATTGTATGAATGCAAGAAGAACTGCATGGTTCATTCAACTGATGAAGGCAAAGTGGTAATTCAAGGCTTGGATGGCCACATCGTTGCCGAGAAGAATGGATAGCTGCTTGTTTGCTCATTGAAAGAGGAGCAGAGAATTAAGGAATTTGGAAAGTAATATATGTCAAATCAAACATCAGATAATAATAAACGAATAGCGAAGAATACGCTTCTACTATATCTGCGCCTCATCCTTACCATGGGCGTGGGACTGTTTACAAGCAGAGTAGTGCTTAACACTTTAGGTGTAGAAGATTATGGAGTATATAATGTCGTAGGCGGAGTTGTAGCCATGTTTACCCTCTTCACAGGGTCGTTGTCGGCTGCTATAAGCAGATTCCTCACTTATGAATTAGGAAAGGGAAATGTTCATAAACTCAATGTGGTGTTCTCTACGAGTGTCACCATACAGCTGGTATTGGCTATTATGGTGTGTCTCCTTGCAGAAATAGGAGGTGTGTGGTTCTTGAACACTCACATGAACATCCCAGCTGATAGAATGAATGCGGCTAACTGGGTGTTACAATTTTCAATTCTTACCTTTGCCATCAACCTCGTCAGTGTGCCATATAATGCAGCAATTATTGCGCATGAGAAAATGTCTGCATTTGCATATATCAGTATTTTGGAGGTGATTTTGAAGTTGGTGGTAGCTTATACTCTTTATGTATCTCCAATTGACAAACTGAAAACATATGCATTATTATTGGCAGTTGTGGCATTGATCATACGTTTTGTTTATAGTATATATTGCAGTAGAAACTTTAAGGAATGCCATTACAAATTTGTTTTTGATAAATCGCTTTTGAAACAGATGACTGGTTTTGCGGGATGGAATCTCTTAGGATCAGGTTCATATCTCTTCAACACACAAGGTGTAAATATAGTTACCAACTTATATTTTGGGGTTGCCGTCAATGCCGCTCGTGGCGTAGCAAGTCAGGCGGAAGGTATCATACGTCAATTTGTAACCAACTTTACAACTGCCATCAATCCGCAGATAACGAAGTCTTATGCGGCAGGAGACATGAATTATATGTATAGCTTGGTGTGCCGAGGAGCAAAGTACTCATATTTTTTGATGTTCTTCTTTGCTGTACCATTTATGTTTGAGACAGAAACTATTATGCGTTTATGGTTGAAGAACTACCCACCTGAGGCTCCACTGTTCTTGCGTCTTTCCATGATAGGAACTTTGTTCGACATTTTGGGCAACGCCACTGCCAATGCGGCATGGGCTACAGGCAATGTGAAACGATATTATATTATCATTGGTGGTGTGGGCTGTCTGGTATTTCCGCTTTCATGGATGGCATTTTATTTAGGAATAGAGGCCTATGCTTCTTACATTGCCTTTGCCGTCATTTATCTAATCTTAGTGTTTTTAAAACTTTATATAATCAAGGGGCTGATAAACTTCCCTGTGGCAGAGTTCTATAAAAATGTATTTGGCAGAATTATCCCTGTTACCGTGTTGTCATTCATCTTGCCTGCATTGGTGTATTTCAATATGGAAGAGTCGTTATTGCGCACCTTTATAGTGATAGCTGTCAGCTGTATTTCTATAATGTTCCTTGTTTACAGTATAGGCATGACGGAATCGGAGAGAAAAAAGGTAATACAAATGGTAAAGAATAAAATAAGCAAAAAATAATATGGGAATGAAACAATACATCAAAAGAGGCCTGAAGTTCGTGTTACATGGTGTGCCTGAGCGAAAGGTCTATGCGCAAGTTTCATATCTTGCACCTAATGAGATGCTGAGAGGAAGAACAGCATTGATTACAGGTGGAACAAGTGGAATCGGATATGAAATTGCCAAAGCCTACATCAATGCTGGGGCGAGGGTTGTCATCACAGGTAGAAATGAAGAAAAAGTCAAGAAGGCTTGCGAGACAATCAACAAGGAGGTAGCTCATGAAGGAAATGTATTTGGTATCGCCATGGACAACACAGATGTGAAGTCAATGCCAAGTAAGCTCCAAGATATTGATTTCTTGATTTCAGAAGGTCATATAGATATACTTGTCAATAATGCTGGTGTTGTTGGAGGGGAGATAAGTAATTGTACAGAAGAACTGTATGATACGATTCTTGACACCAATTTGAAAGGAACTTTTTTCCTTTCCCAATTGGTGGCTCGTTACTTTGTAGAGCATCAGATAGAAGGAAATATCTTGATGATGGGATCAAGTTCCTCGCTTCGCCCTTCCACATCAGCCTATACGCTGACCAAGAATGCCCTCTATGGGTTCACCAAGGGGCTGGCAAAAGTACTTGCTCCACATCGTATCACTGTGAATGGCTTGGCACCTGGCCCTACAGCCACGCCGATGACAATGCCAAATGGAGTCAGGGACGAAATATCTTTTCCTAATCCACTAGGGAGGTTTGTAATGCCTGGAGAGATAGCCAATATGGCAGTATTCCTTGTCAGCAATATGGGACGCTCCATTATCGGGGACATGGTGTTTATGACAGGAGGTTCTGGAATTATTACATTCGATGATGTTAAGTATAGTTTTTAATTAAATAAAATATTAGGTAATGAAACAGTTTTTTACAGATGAACGAAATGTTCAGATACTGATAGCTCTTATGAAAGAGCATGGAATTAAACGTGTCGTTGCTTCCCCAGGAAGTACAAATGTTACATTTGTAGCAAGTATCCAGCAAGACCCATATTTTGAAATATATTCTTGCGTGGATGAGAGATCTGCTGCGTATATGGCGTGTGGAATGGCTGCAGAAACTTGTGAACCTGTAGCTCTAAGTTGTACGGGAGCAACAGCCTCTCGTAATTATTTTCCAGCACTTACAGAGGCTTTTTACCGCAAACTACCAGTGCTAGCTATAACTTCCACACAAGAGGAAGCTAAGATTGGTCATATGATACCGCAGGTTTTAGATAGAAATAACCAACCACGTGATACGGTAAAAATGAGTGTACATCTTCAGACTGTAAAAGATGATTTGGACGAATGGAATGTAATGGTAAAAGCAAATACTGCCATTCTAGAACTGTGTCATCACGGAATGGGTCCTGTCCACGTGAATCTTACAACACGTTATAGCGAAAATTTTACTATACAGGAATTAAAACCTGTTCATAAAATTGAGCGATTTTGTCTACAGGATACATTACCTCAAATACCTAAATGTAAAATAGCGGTATATGTGGGTAGTCATTTAAGATGGTCTGATCGATTGACCAAAGCTGTTGATGATTTCTGTGCTTGCCATAATGCTGTAGTTTTTTGTGATCCTACAGCAAATTTTCATGGTAAATACCGAGTTTATCAAGAATTATGTGCTTGCCAACGAATAAAAGGCACCCTGTCGGATGTTGACTTACTTATACACATAGGAGAAGTCAGTGATATGTGTAGCATAGTTAAGCCACAAAATGTATGGCGTGTATCTGAAGACGGAGCCATTTCCGATAGATATCAGACTTTGAGTAAGGTTTTTGAAATGCCGGAGACATTATTTTTTGAGCACTATATTTCAGACAAACATCTATCAGATGAGTATTTGACCCAATGTAATAATGCATATTCTGAAGTGTATAATAAATTACCAGATCTTCCATTTTCACATATCTGGGCTGCTTCAAAATTATGTCAGTCATTGCCAGAGAACTGTACTTTGCATTTAGGTATACTTAGTCCTCTTCGCTCATGGGGTTATTTTAAAATGTCTCCATCTATTGAAATTTACTGTAATCAGGGTGGTTTTGGTATCGATGGTAATATGTCATCAATGATAGGAGCCTCAATTGTTAACACAAAAAAATTGTTTTTTGCTGCTGTAGGTGACTTGTCTTTTTTCTATGATATGAACATATTAGGCAATCGACATATAGGTCCAAATGTAAGAATATTATTGGTAAATAATGCTTTAGGAGCTGAATTTCATTTGTTTAAACAAACCAACATGACATGTGTCAATAACGTTGAACGCTATTTGTCTGCAGGTGGCCATTTTGGACAAAAATCACCGAATTTAGTAAAGCATTATGCAACAGATTTGGGGTTTGAATATCTATCTTCTTCATCGAAAGAAGATTTTGAAAATGCGTGTAAACGTTTTGTTACGCCAGAGATTACTTCTAAGCCTATGGTGTTTGAATTATTTACATGTGTTGAGAATGAGAATAAGGCTCTTTATGATTTGTGGAATATCATAGAAGACAAAAGTTTAAAAGGAGTTATTAAAACAGGAGTAAAAAATATATTAGGAAACACTTTGATAGAAGAATATAAAAAAATAAAAAAAACAAATAGTCAAATATAAGATTATATCCCCATCCTTGTTGGATGGGGCAATCGCAAATATGAAGTTATATTCAATAGAATGACTTTATAACAGGTATTAAAATCCAAAAATATGGAATATGTTAATGCAGTAATATATATATTACTAATAGGATATTGTTGGAAAAGGCGAAGATGTATTAATTTGGCTGTGTATTATTCTTGTATATGGGCGTTTTCTGCTTGTTTAGGAATAATATATGTTTCGTCAGATTATTATAGAGATGGTCTATATCCAACATCCCTTATCCCCTTTTTTGTCCTTTTTGTTTTTTTTACAATTTCTCTTTTACCTTTTTTACTACAACGAAAAGATTTAAGATACGTCGATGGGAAAATAAAATGGCTTGAATTATTAATGATTTTTATAGGTGCTATATCAGTTCTACCTTTTTTGGAATTCCTCTACCAAATAATAGAACTTGTTATTAGTGGAAGAATAATGCTTTTAGGAGCAATGTATGAAGATATAGCGAATGGAGAATCAAAGCGTATTGTTGAGCTAAGTAGATTGTCTGCCATTTTATATACTTATGCTAAATTTTTCAGACTTTTATCTTTAGTGTTGTTTTTTTATTATATCAATCAAAGAGGGAGAAATATCTTTATTCTTGTTGGTTTGTTCATGAATTCCACGTTACTCCTGCTAAGCAGTTTAACGATAGGTAATAGAACTGAAGCTGTCTGGTACTCTATTTATTTTATCTCTCTATATATATTGTTCAGAAAGACATTCACACAAAAATCAGGATTGTACATAAAAAGAATGACATGTTATTTGGGGATTTTTTTTCTATTAATTATTTCGGCATTAAGTATCAGTAGATATGTAATTGGATATGAAGCAAAATCTTCTGATGTCGGCGGATTCTTATATCAGTATACATGTGAGAGTATGTATAATTTCAACGATAATTTATATCATGAAAATGGCCGTTTGAATGGATTTTGGACTTTCTATCCCATACAACAAACTTTAGGACTGACTGATGTCAAAGATGATATCACAAGCAAACGTGTATACATTTCAAAGTTTTTATCTTCTCCCAATTATATCTTTTATACATATATTGGTGAGTTTTGGGGAGACTTTGGTGCTTTGGGTGCTTTTTTAATTGTAGTATTGTTAAGTTGTTTCTATTGTAGATACAGGCCTAAAGAAACCATGTATCTTGAAAACATTGTGCTATTGTCTATATACATGTATATGCTCGGCAATGGACTTTTTTACTATTGCTATAAGATTTCTTATGCGCCTGTTTTTGTAGCAATAATCTTTTATATTACAGCAAAATTATCACGAAAATAAAATGAATTATATTTTTCCGATACACCTAGATGGTGGAAATAGAGGTTGTGAAGGTATTGCCAAAGGAACTGCAGAAATATTAAAACTGAATAGTTCAAACAGCTTTGGCTGGTGCACAAACATAAAATTGGATCAAAGACTTGGTATTTCTAAATACTATACTTTGATACCTGAGAATAAAGCACTTCCCTTTTGCAAAAGAGTTGAAAGAAAGATACAGAAAATGTTCTTATCTTCTTTAAAAGAAAAAATACAACTTGATGCTAAATATCAATATCAAGACCTCTTTAAAAAACTTGGTAAAGATGATTTGATGTTGTCAACAGGTGGAGACATGATGTGTTATGGCAACAATCAGGTTATATCCACGAATAACTATTTGCATAGCAAAGGGTATAAAACGGTTTTATGGGGTTGCTCTATGGGCAAAGAAAACTTGACACCTGAGAAAGAAGAAACTCTCAGAAATTTCACTCTCATTTATGCACGTGAATCTTTGTCGTTTGATTTCTTTAAATCATTAGGCTTGAAGAATGTTGTTTGCTTCCCAGATCCAGCATTCGTTTTAACTCCACAAGCCGTCGATTTACCCAAAATATTTGAAGAAGATAAAGGAGTTATAGGACTAAACCTCAGTAACTTTGTCTTAGGTGCTTTTGATTTGAATACGTCTTTTGGTAAGCAAGTACAAGAATTGATAAAATATATAATTGACAAAACAGATTTAAATATTTTGTTAATTCCGCATGTGTTATGGGATGCTCAAGATGATCGCATTGTGGCTAATAATGTATATAAACTTTTTCAAGATACAGGTCGAATAAGCTTACTTGATTCTGACATATATAATTATTTGCAGCTTCGTTATATAATTTCTAAATGTCGCTTGTTTATTGGTGCTAGAACACATGCTGTAATATCTGCATATTCTACATGTGTTCCTTCTTTAGCCTTAGGTTATTCTATAAAGTCAAAAGGTATTGCGAAAGACCTTGGATTAGATAATAATTTAGTTGTTAACTGTAAGGACAACGAGTCAAATAACAGTTTACTTAAAGGTTTTAGATACTTGGTTGACAATGAAGACGCTATAAAAAAACAACTGACAGATGTTATGCCATCTTACATTAAAGAAGCATACAAAATTCGTAATATAATTAATAAACTATAATATGAAACATCCAGAAATAATTGCGTTTTATCTACCCCAGTTTCATCCATTTCCTGAAAATGATGAATGGTGGGGAAAGGGATTTACAGAATGGACAAATGTAGGCAAGGCAAAACCCTTATTTAAAGGGCATAATCAACCTCGTGTTCCTACAGAACTTGGGTATTATGATCTTCGTCTTCCTATTGTACGAGAACAACAGGCTCAAATGGCAAGAGATGCAGGTGTTACAGCTTTTTGTTATTGGCATTACTGGTTTGGAAATGGAAAGCGTTTGATACCAGAAGTCTTTGATGAAGTTCTGAACACGGGGAAACCTGATTTTCCATTTTGCTTAGGTTGGGCAAACCATAGTTGGTTCGCAAAAAATTGGAATTCCGATGGGACAATAACCGAAAAGATTCTTATGAAGCAAGAATATCCAGGAATTGAAGACGAAAAACTTCATTTTGAATATTTGCTGAAAGCTTTTAAGGATGAGAGATATGTAAAAATTAACGGCAAACCATTATTGTATATTTTCGATTCTTCGGCTTTACCTATAGAATATGTTGCAAATTTTACAAAATGGACGAAGGAGGCCGGATTCCCAGGGTTGTATTTAGTTGCTCATACTGGACCTGATAAAAAGTCAGAACGTCTTGCACAGGGGTATTCTGCTGTTGCCTATCAGAGGCTTGGAGGAATTAAAGCTTCTGCATTAAAGGGAATAAAAGGAAGACACTATATCTTTAATATGTGGAAGAAAATTCAGGGTTTTATACTTCATAGACCACCATTCTGCTTTGATTATGGAAAATATTATCATGAATTTATCAACAATGAAGATTATGAGAATGAAGTAATTCCAACCGTAATACCTCAATGGGATCATAGTCCTCGTAGTGGATGGAATGGTCACATCTTTACAAATGCAACCCCAGATTTATTCTATAAACATTTAAAGGAGGCTTTTAATGCACTTAAAGATAAACCACAAGAATATCAAATATTATTTGTCAAATCATGGAATGAATGGGGTGAAGGTAATATGATGGAACCAGATTTGACCTATGGTAGGGGGTTTATAGATGCTTTACGAAAAGCCGTGGATGAATATAAAGCAGAAATATGAAAAAGATTTTAGTTGTTTCACATGTCTATACCCATCCAACCAACGTTGGTAATAAAAGATATATATTAGACTATTGTAATGCCCTAAAGGACAGAGGGGCAGAAGTATGTTTCTTATATATAGGAAAGGAAAATATTGAGGAAGAACAAAAAACAAATGAAGCCTGGAATGGTAAAGCTTATTTTATTCATCTTTCCCAATTTGATATTTTCTACGGACGTTGTTTAAAATATTTCCACAAGAAAATATTAAAAAGAGTAATGCTTGACTATCTATTTGTCAAATTCGGTATTAATAATCAATTTCGAAAAATAGAAAATGCAATTGCTCCAGATACAGTCATAGTAAATTATTATTGGTTATCAAAAGTTTTAAAACTTTCAAAAGCGAAGAAGAGAGTTATTGCAACTCATGATTGTTTTACCAATAAATTTGAGAGACTTGGTATTCATGATTTGTCGATGACTCCATGTTTAGAGCAAAAATATTTGCGGAGAAGTAATATGATCATGTCTATTCAAGAGAATGAGAGTATGTTCTTCCGTTTCCTTGCCCCCCATATTCCTTGCATCACAGTTTACCCTCCACTTACGTTTACGAAGCAAGATGTAGTAGACAATAAAAATATACTATATATAGCAAGTAATAATAAACTGAACAAGGAAGGTTTAGTATGGTTTATAGATAACATATTTCCACAAATTGTAGCATTATTCCCTCAATACACTCTTCTCATAGGAGGAAAGATTTCTGATGCAATGAAAGAGTATTCAAACTATTCGAATATCAAAATTTTAGGGATGGTTGATAATATAGTAGAATTCTATAAACAGGGAAATGTTGTAGTTAATCCTACACTGAAAGGAACAGGTTTGAAAATTAAAACGATTGAGGCAATCTCATATGGTAAACTTGTTATTACATCCAAACATAGTAGTGAAGGATTATATGACAACAAAGATATTCCGACCTTTGTCGGAGACTGTGCTTCCGATTTCGTAGAGATTTTCAAACGAATTGAAAGTGAAGGCAAAAGATTGTTTGAAATTCAGCAATTGAGATGTTCACAATACATTAAAGATGTTAATGAGTATACAAATAAAGCAATAGATAAATTATTATGAAACCAATTTTTATTGCAGGCCCTTGCGTGATAGAATCCGCAGAGTGCCTTGATGTAGTAGCGCAAGAACTTGTGCGCTTGAATAACAAGTACAACATTGATATTATCTTCAAGTCTTCGTTCGACAAAGCAAACCGTACTTCCATAAACTCTTTCCGTGGTCCAGGCATGGAAAAGGGACTACAGATGATGGCTGACATAAAGAGTAAGTACGGACTGCGTCTTTTGACAGACATCCATGAGTCATATCAGGCTGCACCTGTAGGTGAGGTGGTAGATGTGTTACAGATTCCTGCTTTCCTCTGCCGACAGACAGACCTTCTTGTGGCTGCAGCAAAGACTGGCAAGACTGTTAATGTTAAAAAAGCCCAGTTCCTTTCAGGAGAGGATATGAAATATCCTGTTCAGAAGGTTAAAGAGTCAGGAAATGATAGTGTATGGCTCACGGAGCGTGGTAATATCTATGGATATAACAACCTTGTTGTTGACTTCCGTAATATTCCCGATATGAAGAAGATTGTGCCAACAGTAATAATGGATTGTACTCACAGCGTACAGCGACCTGGAGCAGCTGGAGGAAAAACTGGTGGAAATCGTGAGTTTGTTCCAGCTATGGCTTTAGCTGCTAAAGCATTTGGGGCTACAGGATATTTCTTTGAAGTTCATCCTAATCCAGAAGAGGCTATGAGTGACGGTCCTAATATGCTTTATTTAAAAGATTTTGAAGAAGTTATCAAGTCTTTATTAGATTAGTTATGAGTATAAAGTTATTGGTAATGGATGTTGATGGAACATTGACCGATGGCAAAATCTATATGTCTGCAGAAGGTGAAATGATGAAAGCATTCAATATCAAAGATGGATATGCAATAGCTCACTTGGGCGAAAAGCAAATAGTACCAGTTATTATCACAGGGCGTTCTTCTAAGATTCTTGTTAAACGATGCCAAGAATTAGGAATAGAAGAATTGTATCAAGGCATAGAAGATAAAGTAGCTAAACTTTTGGCAATTTGTAAAAGATACCAGATTGAACCAAATAATGTTGCTTATATCGGTGACGACTTGAATGATTTGGAATGTATGGAGATTTGTGGTTATTCTGCAGCTCCAGCAGATGCTGTCCAAGAAGTGTTGGACACCGTTGACTATGTTTGCAAGCATAGAGGTGGTGAAGGTGCTGTAAGAGAATTTATTGAAAAACTATAGATAGTATCATTATGGAGAATTGTACAAAATATGCCATAAAGTGTTTTAAAGACGAAGCACAGGCAATATTGGATTTAATCCCTTTATTAGATGACAATTTTGATAAAGCGATAGACCTCATTTATAATTGCAAAGGACGTTTTATCATAACAGGTGTGGGTAAGTCTGGACATATCGGAGCAAAGATTGCTGCAACCTTAGCAAGTACAGGTACACCATCTTTCTTCGTTAATCCGTTGGATGCCTATCATGGTGACTTGGGTATGTTCAAGTCTGAGGATGTTGTATTGGCAATATCCAATTCTGGATATACCGATGAGTTGCTTAGATTCATACCACTGCTGATAGACAGAAACATACCTATCATAGGTATGTCCGGTAATCCTGAATCTTTATTGGCTCAGTATTCCACTTGTCATCTTAATATCCATGTTGAGCGTGAGGCTTGTCCTCTAAATCTTGCACCAACCTCTTCCACAACAGCAACGCTGGCTATGGGTGATGCAATTGCCTGTGCATTGATGGAAGTACGCCATTTTAAGGCAAAAGACTTCGCTTTGTATCATCCTGGTGGCAGTCTCGGCAAGAAGCTTCTTTCTAAGGTAAAGGACTACATGGTTTCTACCAATTTACCTATCGTTTCACTTGACAGTAAAGTAAGCGATACTATCATTGAAATCAGCAAGACCAAACAGGGTATTGCCGTTGCATTGGAAGACGGAAAGATTGCAGGTGTTGTTACGGATGGTGACGTTCGTCGTGCTATGCAGAACAAAAAGGATGTGTTCTTTGACTTGACAGTAAAGGAAATAATGAGCATGCATCCTAAGATTGTAAATCAAAGCACAAAACTATCTGAGGCTGAAGCTATAATGCGTAAGTTCAATATCCATTCTCTGGTGGTTGTTGATGACAACAATAAATTTGTTGGAATAATCGATAGTTTTGCTTGTTTATAAAATGGTACAAAACAAACAACGAATAGAATGGATTGATACTATTAAAGGTGTTGGTATCATTTTAGTTCTTATTGGCCATTGCAATATTCCTAATATAAATCAATATATCTATCTTTTTCACATGCCATTATTTTATATTATAAGTGGCTATTGTTGGAATGTAGATAAAAATTGCAACTTACCATTTAAAGATTTCTTCAACAAAAAGTTTAATAGCTATATAATTCCATACCTAAAAATTGCAGGAATTTGTTTCCTGATTTTTGGCTTGGGCACAAACATAATACGTTTGGGGCTTGATTCAGATTATTGTAGGCTATTGGGGAAATATTTGTTTGGAATATTATTGTATTCTCGTGGTATAACAGAATGGTTGCCAAATTGTAGCCCTATTTGGTTTTTGACAGCATTATTCTTTGCAGAAGTGTTTTTTTATTGGATAATGAAACAAAAAAAGTCTGTGATATGGGTAGTCTTGTCTGGACTGATGGGATATATATGCTATTTGATTGGAAAAGTGTTTCCCTGGAATATAGATAATGCTTTTACTGCGATACCTTTTATATATGTTGGTGTATTGCTTAGGAAAAATTGGATGAAAATATCACGTGGTATATATGTGTTGCCGTTATTTTTATGTTCAATTTTAATATTCTACATGGGTATTTGTGGAGGAGATTATGATAGCAATTACCTTAAGTATTTTTATATAACAGGAATCGAGGCGATACTAATATCTATTTCGATTTTTGTCCTTGTACATAGATTCGGGGGGGGGGGTAATACAGTCTTATCGTTTCTAGGAAGAAACACATTATTTCTATTTGGCTATAATTATGTCATAAATACATGTTTGCTTTTTGTAATACCTTCAATATCGCAAACGTGGGTAATGGCAGTTGTTGTTGTATTTGTTGGTTCTTTTTTAGCTTATGTTACGAATAAGCTTAAGATAAGAAAATATTTGATTTAATAAGTTTAATTATAATAAGTGATATGAAAACAGTTGCATTTGTACCTATTCGTTTGAATAGTAAGCGAGTAGTAGGTAAGAATTTAAAGATGTTGGGCGGAAAACCCTTGATGTGTTATATCCTTGACACATTGGCAAACATAAAGAAAATAGACGAAGTATATGTCTATTGCAGCCAAGAGTCTATCAAGGAATATTTGCCAGAGGGTGTGAAGTTTCTAAAGCGTCCAGAATACCTTGACCGTGATGAGACTCTCGGTAAGGAGATTTATGAGGAGTTCACTAAAACCATTGATGCAGATATTTATATATTGGCACATACGACATCTCCTTTCATGAAACAGGAGACTGTAGAAAATGCTCTTGATAAAATCGTAAATGATGGTTATGATTCTGCATTCAGTTGTGAGAAAATTCAGACCTTCACATGGTATGATGGCAAACCTCTCAACTATGATTTAAAGGAGATTCCAAGAACTCAGACGATTGAGCCTGTCTATGTGGAGACTAGTGCTTTCTTTATGTTTAAGCGTGATATATGGAAAGTGCATAAGCAGCGCATTGGATTTAAGCCTTATATGGCACAGGTAGATAAAATTGAGGGCGTAGATATAGACTGGCCAGAAGATTTTGATTTTGCTGAAAAAATAATTGAAACTTACAATTTGAAATGAAGCATGTTTTTATAATACACTCCCATACAACTTTCTTAACTGCTATAGGATGTGTTAATTATCAAAAATTAGCATCTTCAGATATAATTTTTTTATATGTTAGAAATTATAAAAACAGTATTTTTAGTTGTCAATGGAGTACTTTTGATTTATCTAAAGTTTTTTCAGATTATCCAGCACCAAGAATATGGAGAGAAAGAAAACTAAGAAATAAATTTATACATATACTCGACGAGTTTGTATATCATAATGTAAAAGAAAAATACAATCTTTATTGTCCTCATTATGCTCATCCTTTTTTCCAGACTTTATATACAAATGCTCTTTGTGTAAAGGGATGCTATATACAGGAGGGAGGTATTCCATTCAAAAATACTTATATTGTTAATCCAACAATAAAAGAAAAAATCTTATATAAGGCTATTAACCTTATTTATTTGAGAACAAAAAGAGTGTGGATGCCTAATGCATGGTATTATAAGGGTGCGTTGTATAAGCAAGACAATATTGATTCTTATGCTATATCTGATAGCTTCTTTCATTATTTGCCTTCAGACAACCATGTCGTAAAGTGGCCTTACACAAAAGTAAATACAACAATTAAAGAAGTTTCTACCATTTTCATTTTTGATGGATTTGTCTTTCATCGATACGTTGAATCCGAATATTATCTTAATTGTTGTAAAAGGATGATCAAGGAAGATTCATCTGATATGAATTATCTGCGTTTCCACCCTTCACAATCCGAAAAAGAACGTGAAACTATCATTTCATATTTTAAAGAAATGAATAAAAAATATGAAGTTATGGAATCTTCTATACCATTTGAATCAATATTAATATGCAACAAATCTCTTAAAGTTGTCGGTTTGGGCAGTTCTCTATTATTCTTCGCAAGAGATTTGGGTCATACTGTTGCATGCCATGATAGATGGTTGGAAAAATCCAACTTATATAAAAAATATAAAAAAACTTCTGGTTTTTTATTTTTCAATGAATTATAACATATGAAAATTAAGGTAAAATGCCAAATCGATTAATTTCAGTTATTGTTCCATGTTATAATGTAGAACAATATCTTCATAAGTGTATAGATAGTATCCTTAACCAAACTTACAAGAATTTGGAAATTTGGTTGGTGGATGATGGGTCACCTGACAGATGTGGCGAGATATGTGATGAGTATGCCAAGATGGATACTCGCATCAAAGTTATCCATAAGAAAAATGGTGGGTTAGCTGATGCTCGCAATGTAGCTCTTGATGTGATGACAGGCGAGTATGTGGTATGCGTGGATAGCGATGATTATATCTCGCCTACACATATTGAAGGACTTTATAATTTGATAGAAAAGTATGGGGTGGATGTTAGTGTAAATACATTCTGTGCTTTTTACGAAGGCACATCTCCAAATCCATGCCCTAAATCAGCAAAAGACTGGGTCTTAGATGGACTTCATGCAACAGAAATGATGTTCTACCAAGAGCATTTCGATACAACAGCTTGGGGAAAAATGTATAAGGCAAGTCTGTTTGATGGAATTCGCTATCCAAAAGGTTTACTGTTTGAAGACCTTCCTACGACATATCGTCTTTTATTGAAAGCAAAAAAGGTGGTTTTTAATGATGAACAGAGTTATTTTTATTTACTTCGAAGTAATAGCATTGAAGGTGCAGCTTTTTCTCCCCATAAGTTGGATAGTGGCTTGCGGTTGATGACTATGATGGATAAGGATAGAGATAAACTGCAACCAATTATTAAAAGTTATAATTGCCGCATTGTTAGCTTTGTCTTTCATTTGCTGTTGCAAATGCCAAAGGAATACGAGCATCGTAATGATTTTGAGCATCGCATAAAAAAGATTCGTTTGTCTGTATTAATGGACAATAGAGCAAGAAAGAAAGCTCGTTTGGCTTGCTTATTCTCTTTTATAGGATTTGGTTTAGTTCAAAAGATATTTAATAAGGTGAAAACGAGAAAGTAAGATGTTCTTGAATACTTATTGGAATCTTGATGCTTCTCTTCAAAAGATAAGGTTTTAATTGATTTAGAAACTATGGATACAATTGATATTTCTCAAAACATCCAAGACTTCAAGCAGGTGTTTGAGAATGAGAGCAGAATCATATTCTCTGCTAGGTTTGGAGATGGTAAGTCTTACTTTCTGAATGAGTTCATGAAGAGCTATGATGAAAAGAAGAATGATTACTATTTCATCACTCTCCATCCTGTAAACTACGTGGTTGAGGAGAATCGGGATGTCATTGAGTATATCAAGCGTGATATTCTGTTTCAACTCATAAAGGATAATCGTATCTATGACTTTAAAGAGGGGTATGATAAGATATTCGATGCGGTATGCAACAAAGAGTCTTTGTTGAAGTTGGCAGACTTTGCAGCTTCTATCATTCCTGTAAAAGGTTTGAAAGAAGGGTATAAGGCTCTGAAGGGTCTTGTTTCTACGATTGAAGAAAAACGTAAAGAACAAGATGTTCTTCATGTAGTAGATGATTACCTCAATGGATTCTATGGAAAGATGGGTAGTATCAGCGAATGTGATGCTTTTACTTATCTTATCCAGAAGTCCTTGAAGCAGACAAATGCAAAGTCTGTTTTGATTATTGAAGATTTGGACAGAATAGATCCTGCTCATCTATTCCGCATCATGAATGTCTTATCCTCTCAGGTTGATAATCCCTATTATTCGGAGGTTCCTAATGGTAACAAGTTCGGTTTTGATAAGATAATCCTTATAATGGATTACGAAATAGCCAAGCATCTCTTCCACCATTTCTATGGTAAAGAGGCGAACTATGAAGGGTATATGAATAAGTTTCTGAATACCTTGCCCTATTCGTATTCTATAAAAGAAGAGGCGCATAGGCAAGTTAGGCAAAAGATTCTTGATATCTGTAAGACTGGTGTATTTTTAAGTTTAGACCAAAAACTTTCTAATAATCCGAAAGATAGAATTTCATTTCAGCTTGCACTTAATAACGCTTCTGTTAGAAGATGTAAAGAGTTCCTTGATTTAGACATCAATTCGCTTTTTCGAAAAAAATGGTTGAATGGTGAATATTCAATACCAACTGATAATACTTGGGTAAAAATGCTTGTCTGTTATCGTTTTTTCATGTCAGATAAGCCCATAAGTACTATCATGGAGGCAATGATCCATGGATTTACTGATTTGCAATTAGCAGAGCTTGCAATGCCTTTCTATTGTGCAGTTAATGGGGAAACATTCTTTTATCTGCGAATAAAAGATGATATGTATATGATAAAATATAATGCTATGCATAACTTGGTGACTAAAGGCATTGTAGGAAATCGTAGAAATGTTGTACCTGAAAGTATAGCTAATATCAAAAAGGTATTGTATAATGTAAAGAGCAGTATATGTGATCTTTTGATAGGATAGGTCTTGTAATACTTTCGTGGTTGAGTTTTTGTTTGCTTCTGTAAAAATCAAAATAAAACATTCGATATGAGAACTATAAAGAATCTGAAGTTTAGAGATAAGAAATTCTATGGATATAAGTACTCGAACATGAGCATTGACTCGGTGAAAGGCTCTTGTCATTCAGGTATTGATACCGTTCCTTGTCTTCGCTCGTTTTTCTTGGACATGAATGTACGACAAGCTGTTATGCTTGTACATTCAAAAAGTAGTCTCATGTGACAGACTTCACTATATGTGACAGCTTCGAAGTGTACCAGTATAGTAAGGAGTTGGATAATGATAAAGGCGTAACTGAAGTTCTTGTTCATTCAGCCAAGGCTGAAGAAATCATTGAAGAATTAGACAGACTTTCACCTAATGAGTGTTTCGATAAATACTAACCTGTTACTTTCAGAACCAAGATGGAAAAGCATATTAGAATCTTAATGTTGCAACTAGGTATCTATAAGCAATTCCGAATGTTGGTGAAGAAGATGGTGGGGGAAGTGAAAAGATAATATAATTGTATCAAAATAAGACTTATGGATATAATCAAAAAATATAATCATGCAGTAAAGTTACTGGCAGATGCTTATCGTTACAAAACTAATGGTAATGATTTTGAGTATCATTTATGTGCTAATGACGCAGGTGAAAATTTTTCTCAAGTTATTGAGTTAGCGATAAAAAGCCATTTAAAGCAACAGGACAAGAGTACATATAATTATTGTGAAAGAAACTCGCTACCTCAAATAATTAATGATTATTATGTTAGTAAAGATGGGGGGTATAATGATTTTTATTATTGTACAATTGATGGGGATAAAAGTGATGTAGACTTTAGGTTCTTAGCCTCTAATAAATACGATCTTACTAATAGAAGCAAGCATGCAGGTATTAACGTTGACATTAAAATAGTTGAAAAATATAGTCAAGAAGTAAGAAAATTTCTGCATGATTATATAGATAATGAGACTACGTTTATGACTGTAGATGATTTTTTTAAGCCAGAAAACGATATGATTTCTTATTTTTATAATGCATGTGATTTGTTTAATTATGAGGAACGAACTTATGTCCTTATTACTGATGAAGATCCAAACTCTTATTATGATAACTTTTGGAAAGTAAAATGGAATATAATTATCGATTTTTATAATTATTCAGAGAAAGATGGTTTTTGTTTTTGTAATTATCATAATCAGATATCTGGCATAAAGAAGTTTAAAATAGGTGATGTTGTAACCGAAGATGATTATTCTCCATATAGCGAGTACCCATTGATGGTTTTTGCAAATGGATATAAGAATATATCCCCAAAATATAAGACTATTAGAGATTGGAATAAGCATAATTCTCTAATTTTGGAAACAATGTTGCGTACCTTGATGGTACGTAACAATTCGCAGAAGACAATAGTTGTGTCAACGATGCGTAATCGTGAATTGGTCGATAAATTAATAGATTTGTGTGATAGATGTTTTGCTAATATGCAAATGGTATTAGTAAACTTGGAATCAGACAAAATGAAAGACAATGGATATGTTTTAGAGATTCCTATATCATTAAGTATGGTTAACCAGTGTATAGAAACTTATGTTACTGGTGGTGAAGAACAGCAGCTAACTGATACATTTAAGTTACCTGCTTTAGATGCTAGCTTAGGAGTTTTTTCGAAGGCTGAGTTGAGATCTCTTGAGGATACCTTTGAAGTGTTGTATGCTGGTATTGAAAAGACTCTAATTGATGATGCTGAGGATTTCTTAAAGGGTAGGCATCCTCTGTCCTGGTATGGTGCAAAGAACGAATTCTCCGCTTATAGAGACAAGTTTAATAAAATGTATGTCAAACCAATAGAGAGTATTATTAAAAATGGTCATGCAATAGCTTATATTGAACATCAGCCAGGTTTTGGTGGTACAACTTTAGCTCGTCAAATAGGATGGATTTTACATAGTGATTTTCCCGTACTCTTTCTGAAAAATAATAGAGAAAGTCATGTGATAGAGCAACTAGAGCTAATACATAATAAGACAAAAAAGACTGTAATCTTATTTGCTGAAATCCCTCAGACTATTGATAAAGATGATTTTGAGAACTTATTTAATCAGACAAATGAGTCTCGCCCTTTTATTTTTATAGGTATTAAAAGAGGGGTTTTTAAGCAAAAGTTCAATTCTCTATATGTCACAGATTGGGGGGATGATGTGGCAAGGTTGATTAATAGATATGAAAAATATATAGATTCATATCCTGAAGTAATTAAAAAAAGAAAGTTAGCTGAATTTCAAAACATTCAATTTGGAACGCATGTAGAAGCATATAAACGTACTCCATTTTACATAGGCTTACTTGCATTAGAGGAAAAATTTGAAGCGATACATGGATATATATCAAACTTTGTGGAGCAAGTAAAAAACTTAGATCAGCAAAGAAAAACAATTATATATTTGGCTATTTGCGATAAGTATATATCTCAAAAACTTCCAGCTTCATTTCTGCGTACTATATTTAATGTGGAAGATAAAGTTGTATTTCAGTTAGAACAATATTTCTCTAATGATGTAGGAGTTGTTAATTCCTTGCTGTGCAAAGGTAATGTTGGTAATAATGTTGTTTGGGGTATAAGACACCCTTTCTTTACAGAAGAATTATTGAAACAATTATTAGGTACGACTTCATCAAGTGTAAAACATCCATATTGTAATCTTGGTAATTATTGCTTGTCTTTTATAGAATCTATGGCAGATAATGACATCTGTTCATTAGAAGTAAAGACAAACATTCTAAAAGATTTGTTTATTGGTAATACCTCAGAGCGATCAGGAGAAAAATTCAATCAGCTAATTTCTGATATACCAAAAGAAGAGCAATTACCGATTTTCTTGAAGTTACATGAACTTTTTCCAACCAATGCACATTTCTGTTCTCATTTGGCTAGATATTATGCAATTGAGGAAAAAAACGCAGTTGAAGCATTAGCGTACGCAGATAAAGCTATAAATATTAGTCCAGAAGACCCTCTTCTTCATCATATAAAGGGTATTTGTTTACGTTCAATAATGTATCAAAAGATTCAGAAATGCTTGAATGAAGGAACTTACCAAGCAGCAAAACGTAAGCTTTATGACGAAATCGTTGTGGAGTTGCTGCCTAAAGCTGCGCATGAGTTTGAAGCTTCCAGAAAGCTAAATAAAGGTTCTATAGATGAATTCGGTTATATTTCTCATGTAGAAATGCTTCTGAAAGTATTTGATTTCTCTCAAAAATATGAGGGACTATCTAAGATGGAAATTGTAACCAATGCCTATCAGCCTTATGCAGATTGGATAGATGATTGTCATAATTTGTTGGAAACTTTAGAGAATTACTATAATAATTCTGCTGATGGTGTTTCTGAAAGATATGATACATGTGAGCATAATTTGAGATTATTGTATGAGGATTATGGAAGTATTATACAGAAATTAACTAATCAGATGGATAATTCTAAGCATCCTCAGATGGTGAGAAGAAATATTGTACGAACATATTTTTATCGCGGAGATTATACCAATAAAGAAAAGACGATCGGACAAATTACGACTTTGATGGAACAAAATATTCTTGAAGAGCCTAATAATGAGAGAAATTTCTTTTTGTGGTTCAAGGCTGCTAGATACTCCAAATATTTGAGAATAGATGAAATTCTCGCAAAATTAGCTCAATGGTCTAGTTTGTCACCATCAATAGATGTAACATTCTATCATTATGTCTTCTATGCGATTAAAGCATTAAATGGTAGTAGTATTGCTGCTCAAACCTGTAGAAGATTAATAGAGGAATGCAAGAATAAGGGTGGTAATAAAAAAATAGGTATTCGAGAATGGTACGGTAAGGCACCCCAAAAATTGCTTAGTAACTTGGATGTAAAACCTTCTGATAATCAAGATGCATTTTATCGGGTTGAGGGGGTTGTTAGTGGCTATGAACATGCTGGTGCTGCTAAGATTATCACGGACCAAGGATTAGAAGTTTTCTTCAATCCAGGAAAGAATAATATTACAAAGGATAATTTAAATTCTTCTGTGACATTCTTTTTGGGTTTCTCTTATGATGGATTAAGAGCTGAAAATGTAGAATTAAGTCAAGAATAATAGGTTATGAGGATATTACATATAGCAGAATGTGCAGGAGGTGTAGAACGTTATCTCCAGATGCTCCTGCCAAGGTTGGAGAAAAAGGGAATTAAACAGTATTTCATTTGTTCTCTCAATTATGATGAAAGTTTGTATAGCAAGATTGTGGATGGTGTTCAGCAAATGGATCTTACGCAATCATTCTCTCCTTTGAAAGTGATTGCTAAAGTTAGAGCTATTCGCCAGGAAATCAAAAAAGTCAATCCTGACATCCTGTATTGCCACAGCAGTTTTGCAGGTGGTTTAGGGCGTATGGCAGCGATCGGACTACACTGTAAAGTAGTCTATAATCCTCATGGTTGGGCTTTTAACATCAAGTAAATTTTAATCAGATGAAACTGAAAAGTATGATATATCTGTGCTTAGAGAAAATATTATCTCCTTGCACAGACAAGATTGTTTGTATCTCTAAGGCTGAAAAGGCTTCGGCAGAGCGTGAACATATTGCTAAGGATGAGAAGCTAGCTTTGATTCCGAATGGTATTGATGTGAGTGCTGTAAGGAATGCTGTAGCTAAGTCTAGAAGGGAGTTTGGCATTGCGGAAGATGCTTTTGTGGTAGGTATGATTGGAAGACTTTCTCCACAGAAAGCGCCTGATGTGTTTATCCGTGCAGCCAAGTTGATACATGATGAAATTCCTAACTCTGCTTTCATCATAGTAGGAAGTGGTGAGGAAGAGGAAGAAGTCAAGGACTTTGCCAAGGAGAATGGTTTGGAACTTGTTGTAACTGGTTGGACTGACGAGCCATATAGCTATTTGAAAGTATTTGATGTGGCGATGCTCTTGTCTAGGTGGGAAGGATTCGGATTGGCTGTTGTTGAGTATATGGCAGCTGAGAAGAATGTGGTTGCCACAAAGATTGATGCCATCCCTACATTGGTAGATGATGGTGTTGATGGTCTGTTGGTAGAAATGGATAATCCAAAAGATGCCGCAGAAAAGGTACTCTGGTTATATCGTCATCCGAAGGAAGCTACAGAAATGAAATCCAAGGCTTTGAAGAAAGTGATAGAGAATTATGATATAAAACGTGTAGTAGATCAACATGTTGAAATGTTTGAGAAACTTACTGAAGTAAAGTAGGCTTAATCATCATGATTTGTAATCAATGTAAATCACAAAGGGTATCAGCAAGCAGCTGATTCCTATCTTTGATAAGCCGATGATTTATTATCCTATCTCGGTTCTGATGTTGGCAGGTATCCGTGAGATTCTGATTGTCTCAACACCATTCGATCTGCCTGGTTTCAAGCGTCTTTTGGGTGATGGTAGTCAGCTTGGAGTGAAGTTCGAGTATGCGGAGCAGCCTTCTCCTGACGGATTGGCTCAGGCATTCATCATCGGTGAGAAGTTTATCGGCGATGATTCTGCTTGTCTCGTATTGGGTGACAACATCTTCTATGGTGCAGGATTGAACCAAATATTGAGCTGATGCTGAGCAGAACAACAAGGCAACAGTCTTCGGTTATCGAGTAAGCGACCCAGAGCGATATGGTGTGGCTGAGTTCGATGAGCAAGGCAATTGCCTCAGCATTGAGGAGAAACCTGAGCATCCAAAGAGCAACTATGCTGTGGTGGGCTTATACTTCTATCCTAACAAGGTGGTGGAAGTAGCCAAGCATATCAAGCCTTCTGCTCGTGGCGAGTTGGAAATCACAACAGTTAACCAGGAGTTCCTGAAGGATAAACAGCTGAAGGTACAGACCATGGCAAGAGGATTTGCCTGGCTCGATACCGGAACCCATGATTCCCTTTCTGAAGCATCCACCTTTATTGAGGTCCTGGAAAAGCGCCAGGGCTTGAAGGTCGCTTGCTTGGAAGGTATCGCATACCGTCAGGGGTGGATTTCTGCAGAGCAACTGAGAGAAAACGCTCGGCCTATGTTGAAGAACGATTATGGAAGATATTTGCTTTCTATACTTAATGAAAGTAAGGACACTTTAAAGCAAAACTTAGAATTTTAAACAATTGTCTTTCTGTTTTCCAAATATAAGACAGAAGACATAAAAATCATATATCTAATGGATAAGAAATTGATTACAGTAACCTCTCCGTTACTGCCAAACTTGGATGATTTTCATGCTGAACTCCAGAAAATCTGGGACAGCAAGTGGATAACAAATAATGGTGATTACCATAAGAAACTGGAGGCTGCTCTTGCTGAGTACCTCAAAGTTCCATACGTGAGTCTCTTTACCAATGGTACCTTGCCATTACTTACAGCATTGCAGGCACTCCGTGTAACAGGCGAGGTTATAACTACTCCATATAGCTTCGTTGCTACAACTCATAGCATTTGGTGGAATGGATGCAAGCCTGTTTTCGTTGACATAGACCCTGCAACAGGTGATCTTGATCCTAACAAGATTGAGGCTGCCATCACTCCTAAGACTACCGCCATCATGCCTGTGCATGTGTATGGAAAGCCATGTGATACCAAGGCTATTCAGGATATTGCAGATAAGTATGGCTTGAAGGTTATTTATGATGCTGCTCATGCTTTTGGTGTAGAAGTAAATGGTGAGAGTATTTTGAATGCAGGTGATATGAGTACTTTGAGTTTCCATGCTACTAAGGTATATAACACCATAGAAGGTGGTGCAATGATTATGCACGATGAGAAAACCAAGAAGCGTATTGATTACTTGAAGAACTTCGGCTTTGCAGGAGAGACCGAGGTTGTAGGTCCTGGTATCAATAGTAAGATGGATGAGATGCGTAGTGCGTATGGCTTGTTGAACTTGAAGCAGGTGGATGCTGCAATTGAGGCTCGTCATCAGGTAGCTATCAAGTATCGTGAGGCTTTGCGCAATGTTGAAGGCATTACCTTCTTCGATGATATGCCAGGTGTTCGCCATAACTATAGCTACTTCCCAATTTTCATTGATGCACAGAAGTATGGTATGACCCGTGATGAACTTTATGCAAAGATGAAGTCTCAGAATGTATTGGGACGTCGCTACTTCTATCCATTGATTAGTGAATTCTCTACCTATCGTGGTTTGGAGAGTGCAGATCCGGCGAACTTGCCTAATGCTCATAAGATGGCAGATAGCGTAATCTGCTTGCCTATGCATCACGCATTGAGTGAAGAGGATATTCAGAGAACATTGGATTGTATCTTAAAATAAATAGAAACAATGTCACAAAAGAAAATACTCTTGTTGGGTGGTTCTGCCCAACAAGTCATTGCCATCAAGACAGCTAAAGAACTTGGCTATTATACAGTCTTGTGTGATTATCTGTCTGATAATCCTGGACAGTTTGTTGCTGATAAATATTATAATGCCAGTACTACAGATGTTGAGGCTGTTTATCAAATAGCGAAGGACGAACAGGTTGATGGTATTCTTGCTTATGCTTCAGATCCAGCTGCACTTCCAGCAGCAATTGTTGCAGAGCGTTTAGGTCTTCCTACCAATCCAGCCAAGAGCGTAGAGGTTTTAGGATTGAAATATCCTTGGCGTCAGTTCTTGCAGAGCCATGGTTTTGCTTGTCCTAAGGTTTATTCTTTCCATCCTGAAACCTCATTGGATGAGATTAAGGAAAATGCGAAGAATTTTTCTTTCCCAGTAGTAGTTAAACCAACAGATTCATCTGGTAGCAAAGGTGTAACTATGTTGGAAAACTGTGATGGCTTGGAGAAGGCAATCGCTTGGGCTGATTCATATTCAAGAAATAAGGTTCTGCTTGTAGAGGAATATATACAGAGAGGTTTCCCTTCAGTTGTTGGTGGTGACATCTTTGTTTGGGATGGAAAGGTTGTTCTCTATGGAGAGATGGAATGCCTTAGAGATACCAAGAGAAGTCCTCTTATTCCAATTGGTAAGAAAAAACCTTTGTGTACATCTGAAAAGCAGACTTCTAATATTCATAGAGAATTACAGCGTATTGTTACTGCACTTGACGTTCGTTTTGGTGAATTAAACATCGAGATTATTCTTGATAAAAATGATAATGTTCATTTCTTAGAGTTAGGTCCTCGTGCAGGTGGCAATATGATTCCAATTCAGTTGAGTGATGCATACGGTATTGATTTAGTGAAGGCTAATGTTCAAGCTGCAATGGGAGAAAAGCCTGAGTTCTTGGAACAGCCAGTAAAGTCTTTGCCAGGTTGCTATATGCACTATGTACTCCATAGCTACGAAGCAGGAACTTTTAAGGGTATTGATATCGATGAAAGTATTGCCAAGAATGTTTATCGTCAGGTAATTTATAAAAAAGAAGGTGATCCTGTAGAAGTATTCGATGGTGCAGGAAAAGCATTAGGAATCATCTTCCTTCACTTTGATACAGTGGAACAGATGGAGGAATTTTGCAAGAACTACAATTCATTAATTAAAGTAGTACTTAAATGAACGAAAAATCAATAACTCCTATAGGAGGTTATTTCGAATTAGAACTTCCTCACTTTCCTGAAATTCATTCAGAAGCGATTGCTTTGAATAGTGGTCGTTTCAGCTTGGAATATATTTTGCGGTGCAGGAATTATAAGAAGGTATATGTTCCTTATTTTACTTGTGATTCTGCTATAGAGCCAATTGTTAAGCTTGGAATTTTATATGAGTTTTATCATATAGATAAAAACTATCGTATAGTTGAAGATATCAACCTGCTGGAAAATGAAGCACTGCTGTACACCAATTATTGGGGATTGCATGATGACTATTGTTGGAAACTTGTAAGCAAGTATAAAAAACAATTGATTCTTGATTATACTCAGGCTTTTTTCTCCAGACCGATAGAGGGGATAGATACTTTCTATAGTTGCAGAAAGTTCTTTGGTGTTCCTGATGGAGGTTATCTTTATACAGATGCAATTGCTGATTTTGAATTAGAGAAAGATGAGTCTTATACTCGTATGGATTCATTGGTGAAGCGTATTGATTTATCTCCTGAAGCAGGTTATGATGATTTCCATAGAACGAGTAAGGTCTTCCATGATTTACCAATTCGTCGTATGTCGAACTTTACCAAGCGAATGATGCAAGGAATTGATTATGGTAGTATTGCTCAATGCCGTTTGGATAATTATAATGTTTTGTGTAAACATTTAGGTGGCAGACAACTCAATTATGGTGAAGTTCCTATGATATTTCCATTTGAGTCAGAGCAAGGTCAGGAACTTCGTAAGAAACTGATAGAGAACAAGGTCTTTGTAGCAAAATACTGGCCAAATGTAGATGAATGGGCTGGTGAGGATGCTTTAGAAACTTGGATGGCAAATCATATTCTTCCTTTACCAATTGATCAGAGATATGGAAAAGAGGATATGGAAAGAATTTTAAATATAATAAATTGATAAAACAATGAAGAAACTATTGATGCTAGGTACTAGCAAAGCTAGTTGTGAAATGATAGAATATGCTAAGAGTCAAGGCATATATACAATTGTTACTGATTACTTAGCCCCAGAGAAATCTAAAGCTAAACTTATAGCTGATGAATATTGGATGATAAGTACTGGCGATTTTGATACATTGGAGAAAAAGTGCCGTGAAGAGCATATTGATGGTGTATGTAGTGGTATTAGTACCTTTTGTATTCCTGCGACAATGGAATTGTGCAAAAGGCTTGGGCTACAAGCATATTGTACTCCTGAATCTTGGCATTATACAATGAATAAGTACGATTTTAAGGCATTATGTCGCTCTTGTAATGTACCGGTGGCTACAGATTATTTTGTAAGCAACCCACCAACGGAGGAGGAACTTAACAACATCAAATTCCCTGTTGTTGTTAAAGCAGTTGATCAGAGTGCCAATCGTGGTATGAGTTATTGCCATAATAAGGAGGAGATTCTACCTGCGATAGATTATGCACATAGTTTCTCTAAAGATAGTAAGGTCGTTATAGAGCGTATGCTCAAAGGTGTAGAATATACTGCTTATTATGCATTGGTTAAAGGAGAGGCCTCATTAGTAAGTTTATTCTCAGATTTGGCTCAACCTGGAACTCCTAACAATTGTTATGCAGTAAACTCAACTGCTTGTGATAAGTTGGATGTATATTTAAAAGAGGTTGATCCATATTTCCGACAAGCTCTAAAGCAGGGGGGCATGAAAGATGGTGTTTGTTGGATAGAACTCATACTCGATGAAGATGGTCACTTTTATGTAATTGAAATGGGCTACAGAATGTCTGGCGATATGATGGCTATTCCTATTAAGGATGTTACAGGCTTTAATTCATATAAGTGGCTGGTGGATTATGCACTTGGTGCAAAATATACAGTTAATGATTTGCCTGTATCTCAAACAAAACTTTATAAGGATTGTGGTTGTGCTTATATTTTATGGTCAACCAATAAACAAGGTAAGATACATCATATAGAAGGATTGGATGAAATACTTGCAGAAGAAGGTGTGCATCTCGCACCAAATGTTTATAATGGCGATAATTTCGTAGCTCATCAGTATTTGTTAACGTTTACATTTACAGGAAAAGATGTCGACTATGTATGCAACCAAATTGATAAGATAAACAAAACTATTAAGGTTATTGACGAAGATGGAGAAGATATTGCTATGAGATTTACAGACTTTAATGAATTGAGAAGAATTTATTACTGTAAATAAGTATGGCAAATTCTGATTTAAAGAAAAATCTCAATACACTTGATGTACTATCTGTTGCCTTTGGAGCCATGATTGGCTGGGGCTGGGTCGTGTCTTCTGGGCAATGGATAACATCTGGTGGTGTTTTAGGTACTGTTATAGGTTTCCTTATAGGTGGTCTGATGATATATTTTGTCGGACTTGCCTATGCTGAATTGACTACGGCTATGCCTAAATCAGGAGGTGTTCAAAACTTCTGTTATGCAGCTTTTGGTCCTGTGGGAGCCTTTGTGAGTACCTGGGCATTGATATTGAGTTATGTTGGTGTCGTGTGTTTTGAAGCTGTATCATTTCCTACTATCATACAATATATTTTTCCTGGATTCTTAAAAGGATATTTATATACCGTAAAGGGCTTTGATATTTATGCATCATGGTTGGTTGTGGCAATCATCACTGCTGCTATAATTGTTTATATCAATATAAAAGGAACTAAAAAAGCTGCCAAGTTACAGAATATCTTGACTTGTATTATTGCAGGTGTAGGATTGATATTAGTTGCAGGTTCTGCTTTCACAGGAAATACTGATAATATTAGCCAACAATTATTTGTTGGTGATAATACGAATTCTATTGTTGAAAATGTAGCTAAGGTTGCGATTATGACACCTTTCTTCTTGTTTGGCTTCGATGTAATTCCTCAGGCAACTGAGGAGATAAATATGCCATTGAAGAGGTTAGGACGTATGATGATCCTATCCATAGCAATGGCGGTAGGGTTTTATGCTTTGGTTGTATTGGCAATAGGTTATGTGATGAATGGCAATCAGATGGTGACATCAATGCAAGGTGCAGGATTGGTTACAGCAGATGCGATGGCTATCGCTTTTAATAGCCATACGATGGCAAAAGTATTGATATTGGGAGGACTTTGTGGTATCATTACCAGTTGGAATTCATTTTTAATTGGTGGTAGTCGTGTTATGTTTGCTATGGCAAAGTCACGGATGATTCCTAGTAGCTTTGCAAAATTGCATCCTGTCTATAAAACCCCAATTGTAGCATTGTTATTGTTAGGTTTTACATCTATTATAGCTCCATTCTTTGGAAGAGTTATGTTAGTTTGGATAGTAGATGCCGCTAACTTTGCCTGTTGTCTGGCATATTGTATTGTTTCTCTATCATTTGTCGTTTTGCGAAAGAAGAAAGCAGAATTGAAGCGACCATATCGGGTAAGACATGCATATTGGGTAGGTATAATGGCAGTGCTTATGTCTGGCTTTATGGCTGCGATGTATTTGATACCTGGTTCGGCTTGTACTCTTGTATGGCAAGAGTTGGTTATTGTAATTGGATGGACACTTTTGGGCATCTTTTTGGGTATAAGAGGTAAGAGATTATATAAAGATTCTTTTGCTTCAGGCATGGATAGTTAAACTTGCAAATTTGATTTAGTCCTATGTGGACAATAATTGTATATACATATTCTAGTGATTTATGGTTAAATTTATAGAATTACATACGTATAATAACAATCCTATTTATATAAATTTGGATGCTGTTGCCTATATTGAAGAGGAATATCAAGGAGTAATGATATACATTAACACTGTTCAGATTTCGTCTAAGGAAAAAGGTGGTATGCTCAATAAGCTAGAAACTTCTTTGAAGAGGATTTTGGTTACAGAAAGCTATTCTAAGGTAAAATCATTAATTGAAGAATAAATGATGGAAGATATTAAAATACCTATAGATAAACAATTGGAAGAGTTTAGAAACCACATTCTTGCGAATCCTAGAACCTTTTTATCTTCTAAGTTTGGAGATGGAAAAAGTTATTTTCTTGATGAGTTTAAGAAGAGGAACGCTGAACATTTTGTTTTTATAACTCTTTATCCGGTTAATTATCAAGTTGCAAATAATGAGGATATATTCAATCTGATAAAAAGGGATGTTTTATTTCAACTCATCGTTCAAGGATTTTTTGAAGATTCCTGTATCCAAATTAGTGATGAGTTGGCTTTGTGGGGCTTCATCCAGAATAAATACCAATCATTTCTTTTAGAGTTGCTACCTTATATGGCTTCTGTGGCTCTGCCTGCAGAATATGTTCCTATAGTAACAGCTGCGTTAAAGGGGAAAAAAGTGTTTAAATCCCTAAAGCTTCAATTTGATGATTATAAGAAGCTGTTGACAGAAAAAGAAGATATTCTTTGTAAATTCTTAGATGTAGCAGAATCTAACCCTGTATATGAAGAGGATTTGGTAACTTCTTTAATAAAACAGGCTATACAAAAATTTAAAGAGAAAGTTCAACAAGCGAACAAAGAAACACAAGTAGTATTGATAGTGGAGGATTTGGACAGATTAGATCCTGCTCATTTATTTAGAATTCTCAACATTTTCTCAGCTCATATAGACTATGGGTATAAACTTATGAATAAACCTAATGAAACTTTGGCAGGAAATAAGTTTGGTTTTGATAATGTTGTTTTTGTTGCTGATTTTTCTAATATACGCAAGATTTTCAAACATTTCTATGGCGAACAAACAGACTTCAATGGATATATAGGAAAGTTTCTTTCAAGTGCTCCTTACAATTACTCTATTCGTGAAATTCGAAAGAATTATATCTATGACTACTTAGAGAGAAAAATTAATTGTCCTCGAAAACTTATAGAGGCGATTGTTACAGAAGAGATGATGGAAAGCAAAACTATTAGAGAATGCATTCAAGCATTTGATATATCATCACAAGTGGTGAATGTTCCGACGTATAAAGTGAAGAAATGGGAGGTTAGATTGGATATAACAATCTTAAAGTTATTGTCTATTATGCGCCGTCTGAAAATTGAAGATGACGAAATACTAAAGGTTGCTGCTAATTTATTTTATGTTGATGCAAATGATTTTTGTAAATATGTAGCTCCATTTATGTTATTATTGGATGATAATCCTGATGATTTAAAGGTTTCTATTTATGTGAAAGGAGAAGGCTCACGCCTTGATCTAAAAGAAGTTTTTATCGATCCAAAAACTGGTTTGGGTGGCAATCCTGATACTTATATTTCAGGTGAGGCGCATGAAGTAACTGATTTTAGATTATTGTTTAGCTCTATGCTAGAATATATAGTAAAGTAATAAGATTGTTGATTTCTTTAATAAGAGTAGAAGTCTAAAAAGATTAAGTGACCTGCAAGAGGTAACAGATTTAATCTAAACGTATAATAAATTTAAAGTTTTGATGAAAAATAATTCTATAAAAACAGGAGCAGTTATATCATATATTTCTATTTTTTTGAATATTATCATATCGTTAATATATACACCATGGATGATTCGAGAAATAGGAATGTCTGATTATGGTATTTACTCGTTGATAGTTTCTTTTTTATCTTATTTCTTATTAGATTTTGGTCTTAGTGAAGCTATTTCTCGCTTCATTTCAAAATTTAGGGCTAAAGGAGATAATAGAGGAATTGATAAGATGTTTAGTGTAACAACTATAGTATATGCATTTCTTTCAGTATTAATAGGTTTGGTGCTATTTGTTATATATTTCTTTTTGAGTGATATATTTGTCAAGCTTACACCTGAGGAAATTGTTACGTTAAGAAAAGTATATATAATAGCAGGCTTTTTTAGCGTATGTAATTTTTGTTTAAAACCGTTTGATGGCGTTCTAGTAGCTTATGAAAAATTCATAACTCTAAAGATGCTTGATTTAGTTCAACGTGTAGGAACGGTACTGTTGATAACAATAACATTATTATTGGGTGGAGATATTGTTGGTTTAGTTTTGATAAATGGTTTGGTTGCCATGGTTGTTTCCTTAATTAAATTAGGATTTTTATTTAGAACCGAACCAATAAAGATTAATATAAGATTATTTGAGAAATCAGTAGCAAAAGATTTATTTAATTTTTCATTTTGGGTGTTTTTCATAAACATTGCCCAGCGTCTCAGACTAAATATCATTCCGACAATCCTTGGTGTCTTTTGTGGAACTAAAGAAATTGCTATATTTTCAGTTGCGATGAACCTTGAGGGATTTATCTATATCTTCTCAAATGCATTGAATGGATTATTTATGCCTAAAGTGTCGAGAATGATAAATTCTGAAAATGCTTCATCTGAACTGACTGATCTTATGATTAAGGTTGGGCGTATACAATTATATATCGTAGGTTTCATAATAGTAGGTTTGTTTGGATTAGGGCAGTCGTTTATACACCTGTGGATAGGTGATTCTTTTAGTAAAACCTATTATGTGATGGTGTTTCTTGTGGTTTTGTATTTCATTTCTATGACTCAACAAATAGGAACAACTGTATCGTATGTTGTCAATGAAGTAAAATATAATAGTATATTCGCTATAACAACATCCGTTTTGAGTTTAATTATAGCATTATGTGTTGCTCCCAAATGGGGAGCTATAGGTTGTGGCTTTGCGGTTTTTGTAGCTTTATTAGTAAATAATATACTGATGAATATTTTTTATTATAGAAAATTAAAGCTTGATATTCGTAAGTTCTTTTATAAATGTCATCTTAAAATATTGCCATGTTTAATTCTTTTCTTGTTTGTTTTGCTTTTTGTTGAACATTCAATTAAGGTTGATAGTTGGTATATGTTGTTTGCCTTGGGATTTGTTTATACCATTGTGTTTTTCTCGGCCTTATTCTTTTTCGTAATGAATGATTACGAGAAGAATTTAATTATTAATAGCATTTTAAGAAAACAAAAATGATGAATGAAAATTTAGCACCAGTTACAATACCTACATTATGTAGATATGAACATTTTAAGCGTTGCATAGAATCTTTGTCACGTTGTACTCTTGCAGATAAAACAGAAGTTTATGTAGCTTTGGATTATCCAGCAAAAGAATCTCATTGGGACGGTTACAATAAAATAAAAGATTATTTGTTATCGCATAAAGAAGACAATTTAGGATTTAAAAAGCTAATTGTTATACAGCGTAGCAGAAACTATGGTTTAGGTGAAGAAGGTAATATCATGACATTAAGAAAAGAGATTTTTTCAAGATATGACAGAGTTATCACTTCTGAAGATGATAATGAATTTTCTCCTAATTTCTTAGTTTATATGAATAAAGGCTTGGAAAAGTTCAAGGATAATCCTGATATATTTGCAATCTGTGGATTCTATCATGGAGAAGATTTGGGTGATTATCAACATAACTATTATATTGATTATGGAACATGTGCATGGGGTATTGCTTATTGGAAGGATAAATATGAAAAATTCTTGGATTTTTGTCAAAAAAATCCTGCACGCGATATTCTTATGTCTAAGAAATTGTGGACCATCTTAAAAGTTCATAAGGCTTGGATATTGCCGTTGTTTTTAATGAATCGTAAGCGAGTACAATGGGGCGATTATTATATGGGTATGTTTTGCTGTTTTAACAAGATGGTTAATATTTATCCTATTGTTAGCAAAGTTAGAAATTGGGGACTTGATGGTTCTGGTGCAACATGTAACCAGACAGATAATAAATATGTGAATATGAAAATAGATCAAGCTGAAGACTTTATGTTCGATGATTATCATGAAGTAAAATGTCAGAAAGACTACATTTTTAATTGTTTGCACCCATATAGAAATCGTATGACACCTAAAGATGTATTTAAAATAATTGCTAATTTTGGAGTATTTCTATTTTTGTTAGTGGTAGATCTTTTTGATAAAAAACGTAAGTATCCTATTTGATATTAATATGTTTATGAAAAAAAATAATATATCAAAGTTTGAATACTGCTTTGGATGTGGTGTATGTGCTGTTGCTTGTCCGAAAAAGATTATTCAAATCAAAACTAATGACATTGGTTTTTATGTTCCATACATTGAAAACGAAAACTTATGTATTGACTGTGGTATATGTAAGGAAGTCTGTTCTTTCGCTCATAATGATATAGCTTTAAAGCAGGATTTTGTTAAGTCTTATGCAGGATGGAGTAAAAGCCCCGGAGTAAGAAGAGTTTGTTCTTCTGGTGGAATTGGATTTGAAATAGGAAGAAGTTTAATAACGAAAGGTTTTAAAGTATGCGCAGTTCGTTATAATGTCGATTTAAATCGTGCAGAACATTATGTTGCAAATTCTCCAGAAGAATTGTTAGATAGTATTGGGAGTAAGTATATTCAAAGCTATACTCTTTCTGGTTTTGCTGATATTAATAGAAAAGATAAATATCTAGTGATAGGTACTCCTTGCCAAATAGACTCTTTTAGAAGATACATTAAAAAGTTCCGATGTGAAGATCGTTTTATACTGATGGATTTCTTTTGTCATGGTGTACCATCCAGCTTGATGTGGCAGAAATATTTGAAATCTGTAGAAAAAGTAACTGGGCAGGTTGATTATGTTTCATGGCGTAATAAGTTTACCGGCTGGCATGATTCCTGGTCTATGGCAGTTAATGGAGCAAAAACGCAATTGAATGAAGTTCCTTGGCATGATTCTTACGATTTGTTAATAAGGGAGAAAAAAAGTTTATATAATTCTCGATATAGCCAGGGTGATGCCTTTTATAAATTATTTTTGGGTGATCTCTGTCTTGGTAAGCAGTGTTATAAAAATTGTAGATTTAAATTGGATATGAGTTCTGCAGATATTAGACTTGGGGACTGTTGGGGCAGTTATTACAATGATAACGATGAAGGCGTCAGCGGTGCTATTGCCTTTACGCAAGTTGGAGAAACTACATTACAGGATTCTAATTGCATATTAGAGAGTCATCAACTATCTGTAGTAACTGAAGGTCAGATGTCGCATAATCCTCGCAGACCCTTACTTGCATACGTGGTAATGTTTTGTTTGGAAAAGGATATAGCTACAATGAATACAATAAAGATTCTGGCTTCAATACAAATGATTAAAAATAAGTTTAAAAGAAGAATTCTGCATCCAAAAAGAACTATAAAGAAATTGTTAAAAATAAATTAAATTATGAAATCTCAGCAGAAAATAATAGGTGGATTTGACTTATTGAAGTTCTTGAAGGCTTTAATCATAGTTAATATCCATGCAAATTTAAAGGATGTAGTTAGTGGTACGGTCTTTTTAAATCTATGGGAATATGTAAATAGCCTTGCTGTTCCTGTATTTTTCGTTTTATCTTCCTATTTCTTGTTCAAAAAAATAAGAGAAGTAGAGAGACGTGCAGGATTTAAGCTGATATTTTAGTTTAGTTGCTTTTTTGCAGCATTTTATAGGTGAGCATGAAGTTATAATTACATTATTAGTTATTTCTATTTGCTTTATACTATCTTTGGTTATACAAAAGCTAGAAAAAAATAAATACTTATTTTTTTTGCGATACTCTATGTGAAAGTATCATGTGGAATTAAATAGTTTATTTTGGTATGAAAATAAAAACCATCACTTGCCATAATGTTTATAATTATGGTGCAATTTTACAGGCATATGCTTTACAACGATTTCTGGAAGATAATGGCCATGAAGTCGAGATAATCGATTATGCTCCGAGGTATCATAGTAATAGTTCTTGGAATATTCCAGAAAACTCTTCAGTATATAAACTTGCTTCAAAGTTTGTTGTAATTCATTTGCTTTATGCCCTACATCGGTATATTAAGAAGAAACGTAATGTTAATACAATTCGGCTTAAAAAATTCGATGATTTTACAGCCGAATATCTTCATGTAACGCCACATAAGTATAAGAATTATGAGGATATACAAAAAAATCCTCCTCTAGCGGATATGTATATAGCTGGTAGCGATCAAATTTGGAATCCTATCGGTAAAACAGGTTTAGATCCTGCATTTTATCTTAACTTTGGAGGCTCTGGTATAAAAAGAAAATCTTATGCAGCTAGTTTTGGCGTTAGTCAGATAGGTGCTAATGCTCAAAGTATCATAAAAAAATACCTTAGAGAATTAGATTCTATATCTGTTCGCGAAAATGCAGGTCTAAAGATACTTAACGAATTAGGTGTAAAAAATGCAACACGTGTGTTGGATCCTGTTTTTTTACTTGGTAAAAACGCTTGGCTTTCATTGATTAGTGCAGTTGATAAACTTGAAAGAGCTAATTATATTCTTGTATATGATTTCTTTCAAGATGATGAATATATCAAGGATATGGCGTATAAAATTAAAAAGAAGTTTGGGTACAAGATAGTATCTGTAAATGATAATGGAATGTTGCCATATGCAGATCGTAACATTTCAGATGCATCGCCTTTAGAATTTTTATCTTTGATAAATAATGCAAAGGTCGTAGTTTCAAACTCTTTTCATGCGACTGCTTTTTCAATTATTCTAAACAAAGATTTTTATACATATCCGGTTTTGAGACACAATAATGAATCTAGAATGATAGATTTGTTAAATGAGTTTGGTCTTATTGAAAGGTATCGGTCAACCTTTATTTGTAAAACGATTGATTGGGAAAAGGTTTTTCCAAAATATAAGAAGCAACTAGATTATAGCGTAGAATTTCTATTAAAGTAGATTTGTAACTAATTACATTATGTTAATTAAGCTTTTTTTATGAATATGATTTCAGTTCAATATATAGTTTTACATGTATTGTTAGTTTTGATTACTTATATGTCATGTAAAAAAATAAAGTTTCAGTCTTCTCACAAATATTGGCAATACGCAATGTGGGCTATTATTGCTTTTACTCTTGAAGAAGGCTTACGTTGGGGAAGGATGATAGATTGGTGTATGTACTATGGGGCTTATGCTTCCATACTTGAAGAAACTGGCTATACGATGGAACCAGTTTTTCGTATTGTTTGGTCATTATTTGCAATTCTTCATGTTCCCTACTGGGGAGTCATATCTTTTATGTCTTTTTTGTTTATTGTGTCTGCTTTTTATTTTTGCAAACCCTATAGGAATGTATTACCCTATGTAATGCCTTTGTTGGTTGTCACAGCTGGATATTTTGCAGAAAATTTAATAAGATGGTATATGGCATATTCTTTTTTGCTAATTGCATTGAGACATTATTTAGATGGTAAAAAGAAAAATGCATTATTTTGGGTAGTTATTTCGGTGTTATCTCACTATGCAATGATTTTATCTGTATTCTTGATGCTGTTAATAGATTATTTTAAGAAAAAAAGGCTTCATCCATTTGTTGCTATATCTTTAAGCGTATTATTCGTTTTCCTCATGTCATATTATAAAGATTTAATGATGAACTTGCTCTTTGTTGTAAATCTATTTTCTAGTTCTGAAAGGTTCGGGCATTATAGTGAAGATGCAAGTGATTGGTTTGTTGTACAAGATGCTAATGCGTTTATGAGCATAGTAATGATGGTACCTTTGTATTTTGCACTTTGGGTAGCTAATAAGAAAATGAATAATTCTCATTTAGCTTGTTTTGTTTATAATTGCTTTGTAGTTTCCTTATTGATTAAGTCATTAGGACAAAATCTAGAGTTAGCCTTACGATATAGAGCTATTTTCGATCCTTTTGTTTGTATGTTGATGGGATTTGTTTATTACTCTACAAAATCATTACATAGCAGATTTAACATCTATAAGGCAATTATGATTATTTATTTTTTGTTACAGACAACTCGTTTTTGTACTCCTTTACCCAACAATAAACTAAATATGTATGTATGGAATGAAACAAGACCTGCATACGAATTATTGGGTGTACATAAGGGCTGGTGGTAATAAGGTTTTTGAGGAATTTCTCATTTTTATGTTTAAATACCAAATAATTACAATGAAAGTACTTCAAATTAATACCCGCTATTATAATGGTGGATCCACGGGGCGCATCACTTTCGATTTAAAGAAAGTGATGGAAGCCAATGGGATTGAAAGTTATGTAGCATTTGGTTTTGGCTATAATCTAAAGGATAATGAAAAGGAAAATGTTTATCGGATAGAATCTGATAGAGAACTTTTTGTTAGTAAGCTTTGGACAAAGGCTACTGGTCATCATGGCTTCAATAATAAACGTGAGACAAGAAGGCTTCTGGCTTGGATAGACGAGATAAAGCCTGATATCATTCACATGCATAACATCCATAATCATTATGTGAATGTTCGAATGCTCTTGGAATATATTTCAACTAAGAACATTCCATGTGTATTGACAATGCATGATTGCTGGACATTCACAGGTCATTGTGCCTACTTCGATTTTTCAGGGTGCGATAAATGGAAGACTGGGTGTAATCATTGTCCTAGTTTAAGAGATTATCCAAAGACATTTGCACCAATAGATCCTTCTTCTTGGAACTACAAAATGAAGAAGAAGTTATTCGCTCCATTAAATATTACCTTTGTTTCTCCTTCACAATGGCTTTGCGACCTCCAGAAACAGTCCTTCTTGAAGGATAAACCATGTGTAGTGATAAACAATGGTGTTGATATGTCGGTATTCCATCCTATTAAGTCTAATGTGCGAGAGGAATATGGCATTGGAAATCGAAAAATGATATTAGCCGTAGCAGGCGGTCTTGCTACAAGAAAAGGTAAAGATTATCTTCTGAAGCTACCATCATTGCTAAATGATGACGAGGTCTTAGTACTTGTTGGATTGAAAAATGGACAAGAAACTTTGTTGCCTAAAACGAATAGAGTTATTGGTATACAGCGTACAAAAACACCTGATGAACTTGTTGGTTTATATTCAGAGGCGGATGTCTTTATCAATCCAACTCTCGAAGATAATTTTCCTACAACTAACCTTGAGGCTTTAGCATGTGGTACGCCGATAGTAACTTTTGATACTGGAGGAAGTGCTGAGGTCGTGACCGCAGAAACAGGATTAGTTGTAGATAAAGGTGACACGAATGGGCTCCTTTCTGCAATAAGAATAATTCTGAACAAAGGAAAAGAGCATTATACTGATGCTTGCAGAAAGAAAGCAGAGAAGGATTATAATAAGGATGTCCAATTCAGTAAGTATATTGAATTATATAAACATGTGTTAGCCAAGGAATAGGTTTCCTTGGAGCGCTAAACATATTTGTTATGAGAAAGCAACATTTTGATGAGATTGATATCGTGAAGGTGATAGCGATAAAGTTAATTAAGAGAATCCCTGTAGTCAAGACGATGGTGGGGATGTAGAATAAATGTTATGAATATAGATGAATTATACAGAGAAATAACTTCTCCTGGTAGCCCTTTATGTTATCCATTTTGCTACGATGACAAGGATTTTGACTATCTTGATTATGTAGCAAGTTTGGTAGAACTCTATTTAGAGGAAGTTGCTAAATTGGATGAGGAAAGTCTAAACTCTCTTAATCATGTGTTTGATGATCTTCCACAAGATTTTAAGCCATCAAGAGATTTTGATTTTAAGAGAGACGTCAGGAACATTGCGAATTTGGTCCTTGATGTTTTGCAGACCAGTTTCAAATGTTATCATGAAGAAGCTTATGAAAAGTTGAAGTCTTTTTTTATAGCTGATCGTTTTTTCTATTTAGGTATGCTTCCGCAACTAGAGGTAGATGACCGAAGTGGCTGCTATTACAGAATCCGTCAGGATAAAATTGATTTATCAAAGGGTGATGGTGAGTTGTTTCATATACCTTTCGATAAACGCCATTTGGTGAGTGCGCAACGTTATAGCATACCCGGATATCCTGCACTATATCTTGGTGGTGATTTTTTTACATCATGGTGTGAGATGAATCGTCCAAAGTTAGAAGGTTTATCATATGCAAAATTTAAATTTAAAAAACAGTTTAGATTTTTAGATTTAGGTCTTCCGTATAAGGAAAATTCAACGCTTTGGGAAAAGTATTCTCTTTGTGCTATGTATCCATTGTTGATGGCTTGTATGGTTCGCGTTAAGTTTGCTAATGCCGCATTTAAACCAGAGTATTTGATGCCGCAAATGATGATGAAACTTGTTAGAGATAATGACGCACATCTTCAAGGTATAGCATATATGTCGAACAAAATGCCAACAAAAAGTGATTCCTACTCTAGGGCTTCAAGAAATCTGGTAGTTTGTGTGTATAATACTTTGTGTAAATCTGGTTATGACAAAGATTTGGCAAGCAAAATGCAAATGACAAAGATAAAGTCTGTTACTAAAGAGCAGGTAGATGAAGCTATCGTATATGATAGAAAAATATATACAATTAATTTTAGCTCATTGGTTCCTGCTGATGATGATTTTCATGACATTGACGTACCAATGGTATTGCAGTAGTGCTTGTAGTATAAACTTAATTGATTAATTATGGCTTTTCATGCAGAACAAAGAAGTATAGGTTATTTGCTTAGCAATAATCTATATGCAATACCCCGTAATCAGCGTAAGTATGTTTGGGGTATAAACAATTGGGAGGACTTGTGGTCTGACTTAGAATTTGTTGCGAATATTCATCAACATGGTAAAAGACACTTCTTAGGTAGTATTGTTCTAAGAGATGAGGATAAAGTGAGTGGTATCCAAAGATATACTGTAATTGATGGACAGCAACGAATCATTACGATAATTCTCTTTATGAGCTCTCTGATAAGTGTTCTGAAAGAGAGTGGTAACATGGATGATTTTGAGGGAACAAAAACTAAACTTATCATTAGAGACTTGAAAAATAAAGAAAATTGTATCCTGCAATCAGATTTTCATTCATGTATAGACAGTATAGTCTTGAAAGTTTGCAGTAATGATGATAAGAGAAGTTTTAAAGAAATCTTAGAGGAAAGTATAGTCAACAAGAAGGATGATAAGAACATCAGACTATGTTGCCTGTATTTTTATGATAAGTTATCGAAGTTAGAGTTTTCTCAAGTTTTGAACATGCGTGACATTCTCTTGGGGACAAGTTATGTTGAAATTGTTGCAACTACTGATGAAGATTCCTATACGATATTTGAAATACTCAATGCTAGAGGACAGGAACTTGAAGATCATGAGTTGGTAAAGAATTATGTAATGCGTTATATCCAGCCACAAGAGCAATCAAGGGTTGATAGAGTCAAGAATGAGTGGGAGCTATATATTGATAGATTATTGGGAACATCAGTTGGGCGCTTCTTTAGTCATTATAGTGTTCATAAGTATACAGAGCGCGAGAAGAAATCAGAAGTATACAAGACTATCAGAAAAGGCACAGATAGAGAGCATGTCAATGAATTCTTTGAGGATTTGAAACTGAAAGCAAAATATTATGAAACTATAGAAAATCCTATCTGCGAAGGCGAAAGACAAAACTGTAGCATAGAGGAGTATAAGATCTTTCACTTTCTAAAAAGGAAGAAAGCGGTTCAGTTTAGACCTGTTATATTAAGCCTTATGCACATGAATAAATTAGATAAATTATCAGATTCTGATTACATTAAGGCTCTTAACTTTATCTATGAATTCTATGTTTGCTTCAATGTGATAGGAGAAGAAAAGTCAAATAAGATAGATGAACCTATCAATAAGTATGCATCTCTGATAGAAAAGGATATGACGCTATCTGTAGTTAATCAATTCATGAAGAGTATGATAGAGCGTTTACCTCCTAAAGAAGCCTTTATGCTAAAGTTTGAAGTTATAGGATTTTCCAAACATGTAAAATTCTATCAAGGTTCGAAAAATCATGATAGAGCTTATTTGGTCTTGGAGTTGATAGAGCAAAAGCTTTCTGGACGTACAGAAATAGATGATTTTACAATAGAGCATGTATGTGCTGATTCTCAGGGAGAAGAAAATGCTCAGATAGGTAATTTGATTCCTTTAGAGAATTTGTTAAATCAGAGAGGTGAGGATAAAACCATTGAAGAAAAGCTCGCCATCTATGAGGATTCAAATTTTGCAACAGCTAGGAAACTGGCACGACGTATTATGCAGGCGAATGGTTCTTTCAATCCAAAACTAAGAAGTAAATACTTGGGTGAGATGTTGTATAATGATATCGTCAATTTTTTGAATGAGGATAATATTGTTGTAGAAAATTAAAAATATGTATACACCAAAAATTAGTATTGTAACAATCGCATATAATTGCGAAAAAGAGATAGAAGAAACTATCCTGAGTGTAATCAATCAACAATATGATAATAAGGAGTATCTTATCATTGATGGTGCATCAAAGGATGGTACAATGGATATAGTTGATAAATATCGTGATAAAATTGATGTTATTATCTCTGAACCAGATAAGGGTAGAAGTGATGCCTTTAATAAAGGTATAGCCCATGCTACTGGTGATTACATCGTTATGATGAATGCTGGAGATTTATTAGCAGATGATGCCTTGAATAAGTTTGCTAGAAATTATGAACCTGGCTTCGATGTAATCAAAGGTAATACGATTAGATGGAACGAAGAAACAGGATTCAAATCTATAGAGCATCCTGTTATAGAATATCCTGAGATACCTTTCAATTTCCTTGTTTGTCATCAATCAACCTATATATCGAAGTCTGCTTACGAGCGTTATGGTGGATATGGTATTGATTACAGAGTAGCAATGGATTTTGATTTGATGCTTAGATTTACCCAAAAGGGTGCCAAATTTAGAAAAATCAATGAAAATTTAGCCATTTTCCGAATGGGAGGTATATCCCAAACTGCAGGACAAAGAAGATATGATGAGATGAAAAAGGCAATGTTATCTAATGGTCATTCTAAATTAAGTACAGCTATTTTTATGTTCTATATACATTTGAGAACTGGTGTTAGGAATATACTGAATAAAATTGATCCTGATTTGAAAAATAAATTAATAACAAAGAAGTGTTAGTCCTTTTTGCCAATGGATACAATTGATATTTCACAAAACATTCAAGACTTCAAGCAGGTGTTTGAGCAAGAGGTTACTTTCAGAACCCAAATGGAAAAGCATATTAGAATCTTAATGTTGCAGTTAGGCATCTATAAGCAATTCCGTATGTTGGTAAAGAAGATGGTGGGGGAAGTGCAGAGATAATATATTTGATTTTTCAACTGTATTGAAATGAAAGGTATTTTGGAATGAAAGAGACTAAAGATATACAATATTTCTTGGAGGCAGAAAAGAAGTTTCGTAAAGAACATCCTGATTATGGTGAGCTTTTCTTTGATGAGAAGTATGGGATGCGTGAAATCGGTGACGAGGATTCTGCAAGCGTTTTAGTCAATATGCCGATAGGCGAATATTATAAACAACATTCCCAAATAATAGGAAATGAAGAGAAATATGGCTTAACAGAAGTTGAAAGGACCTTCTTGTGTATGTACTATGCTGAGCATTCTGCCAAATTTCGTGACGACTATTATCATGGGGAAATACCTGAAGTCGTCAGGCAGATGTTTATAGGAATCAACAATGTGGTTTCCAAAGCTCCTCAAAACAAAGATAAAATTCTATATCGCTTTTGTCAGAATGAAGACCCTAAAGGGATGAAAGTTGGTGATGTGGTAAATTTCCCATATAACTTGACTTGTACTAATTTTGATTGGAATCAAGCAAAATACAAGAATGTTTATGTGATTACTCCATTACCAAATGGAAAGACAAGAGCTCATAATCTGTATGAGATATATGAGCATGGGGATGAAAAACAAGTAGACTTCTTACGAGATACTTCTTTTATGGTTACTAAAGTAGAGGAGACTAAAGGAACCCCTTATAGGAAATATTATTTAAAAGAATTATCTGATGCTTGATTTTATGTTCTTCATAGAACAATAATTTGATGTTTGCTAAGGAGGTAAAATTACTTTAAAACAACAATATTATGTGGATAAGACATCTTCCTGCTGATTATTATAAGCAGCAATCTGATTTTGATAATTTAGTTTTCTTGTGGAAAACTAATAATGTTTATGTTATGGATAATCATCTTGCTGCCGCATGGTGTTGGATGCAAGAATGTAATACTGATACTAGATATAATTTTTTGCACATTGATAGGCATAATGATCTTGGTACAAATACACCTTTTGATATATATATAGGCATATCAAGGATAATCAACATCTGTCTATAGATGAATACACAAATTTATCTTGGACAAATGAAGGTAATGGTATTTCGCTGAAGGCATTTCGCTGGGATAATTATATTACTCAATGCATGTACTTATTTCCTCAATGGTTTTGGGATGTTGTGTATTCAACTCGTACATCTTTAGGCAGAAGTGAGCGAGAAAAATTACTTGGTGCTACTATACAAAGTGTATCGGCATCTAAGCTGTTAAGTTATATAGAAGATAATCTTCAAGTGGATGAAGATGGTGAACAACTTAATAGAACCATTGGACGTGAATCTGTCAAGTGGATTGTTAATTTGGACCTGGATTATTTTTTTCATTCAAGTGATGATGGTTACATTCAAATACTGTCAGATCAATACATCAGAATATTGGCTCAAAAACTTAGAAATTGCAAGCATAGTATTAATGTACTAACTATAGCTTTGAGTCCAGAGTGCTGTGGAAGTTGGCAAAATGCGATACATGCTTTAAATACTTTTATGGAAGTATATGTTGAGCAAAGGATGAATTTCCCTATGGATTACTAATAAATAAAGTTGTAAAATATGATTAGTAAAATTCAATCAATCTATAATATTGGTAATTATTTAGATTACCTGGCATCAGGAGATGTTTCTTTAAAGAAATTTGATATTTTCTATGCCGAAAATGGGGCTGGTAAAACTACTTTGGCAACTATATTACGTTCCTTAGCTTTGGGAGAAGGAATTCTTATAGACAGGCATAAGAGATTGAATGCTATAAGCTCTCCTAAGGTGGAAATAAAACTTGAAGATAATTCTCTTTGTCGATACGATAATGGAAAATGGAATAAGACAAATCATGATATAGAAGTTTTTGACTCATATTTTGTTGCTGATAATGTCTATTCTGGTATGGAAATTAGTGCGGACAACCGTAAAGCTCTTTATAAGTTTGTTGTAGGAAATACAGGAATAGAGATTGCTAGAAAAATAAATCGATTGAAATCGATGTCTGTTGATTTACAACGTGAAAAAACAAAGTTGATAGATGAGATTAAAAATTTAATTCATTATAATGATGTTGAAACTGTTGTTAAATTGGCTCCCCAAAAGGATATAGATATTTTGCTTTCTCAAAAACAACAAGAATTTAAAATATCGAGTAACAATGAGGTAATTATTAAACATGAAGAATTACCAAATATTAAATCTTTTACTTTACCATTTAATACAAGACAAATAAAAAGCTTACTCCAAAAAAGCATAGATTGTATTTCTGAACAATATTTGACGTTTATTTCACAAAGAATTAATACGTTAAAAAATAATGGTTTATCAAATGCAGAAAAGTGGTTGGCTGATGGACTAGCAGAAGTAAATACAATAAATGATGATTCTTGTCCGTTTTGTGGACAATCATTGTCTGGAGCAAAGGAAATCATAGATGGTTATAATTTGTATTTTAGTAAAGAATATAATCAACTAATAAATAGTATAAATCTATGTAATTCACAATTTCAAAGATTTGATGTTAGAAATTTCATAAGAGTTGTTACGGAATTCCATGAAAAGTTAATGAGTCAATATCATTTTTGGCAAATCTATTTGAAAGATTTGAATAAAGTTACTGATATGCCGGCAGAATTGACATTATTAGAAGATGATTTTAGCAAAGTTCAGGAAAAAATATCGGAAAAGGCTCAAAATCCATTGTCAAAAATTGAAAATGACAATTTGGAGGAACTAGAAGTGCACTTAGGTGTTGTATTCTCTTTTATTGAAGAACTGAAAAAGTATGTTGCTTATATAGGGCCTTTAATAACAAAATTAAAAAGTACATTAAAGCCTTTAGATACTGTGCGTAAAGAACTTCGTGCACTTGAAATCTATAAGTTGCGATATGAATCTCCTCTTAAAGAAATGTGTGAGTATTTTATAATCGTAGAGAAGCAAATATTAAGATTACAAAAGCTAACAACTCAACTTCAAAATGAACAAAAAGAGAATTCGGCAGCATTTCTTCATGATTATGGAGATATAATCAATAATTATCTTCAAAATGTTTTTTGTACTGACTTTAGAATAGAAAATATAAAAGATGGAGGATACCGTGGAAGAAGCAGGGACGCCTCTCTTACATATAGTCTTACATTTAAAGGAAAGCCATTAAGTTTAGATACCGATGATAATTTGTCTTTTAAAAATACGCTAAGTGAAGGTGATAAAAATACAATAGCATTTAGTTTGTTTTTAGCAAAACTTGATAAATATTCAGAAGAAGAATTAAAGGATAAAATCATCGTCTTTGATGATCCATTGACTAGTCTAGATTTAAATCGCCGAAATGCAACGATTAATGAACTAGTAAAAATGTATCAAAAAACAAAGCAAACATTGGTACTTAGTCATAATTTGGCATTTTTGTTGGAACTCAACAATAGAAGAAAAATTAAAGGTAAAGACAAAAAAGTATTGCTGATAGAAAAACAAATCGATAAGTCCATTATCAGAGAATTCAAATTGCGTGATGAACTTTCCGCAGAGTTTGCTAGTTGTATAGAAAAAATAGAAAAGTTCAAAGAGACTGGAGCTGATGAAGATATGGAACCAGCTATTAATAGTATTCGTTTATCTTTAGAAGCAATATTGAAATTCAAGTATGGAAGATATTTATCTACTCTTGATGGTACGTTTGGCCAGATTATTTCTGAATTAGAAAAATCATCAACTTGTAGGTTTGTTGATGGCGAGAAGCAAAAGGTTATAGATGACTTGAATGAATTGAACGAAATGTCATGGCGTGCTCATCATGCATCTGTTGATGAACTTGGTATGTATAGTGAAATCAGTGTAACGAAAGAAGAACTGTTTCGTAGATATATACCTATGACCATTAATTTATTATTTGGTAGATTATAAAAATGGTGCTATGAAGATATTAAATATAGGTCAGATGATAGGAGGATTGGATATTTATATCCGGAACTCGATTATATATAATAAGGTGGAAGATAATGAGTATGTTATTGTCTGTGGCAAGGAAGATAAGCATCAGCCAGTCATCAGAAATGGTGTAGAGGTAAAGGAATATCCTATATCATTGTTCCGCTCGCTCAATCCTTTGAATGATCTTAAGGCTTTGATAGAAACCGTCCAGATTATTAAGAAGGAAAAGCCAGATGTGATTCATTGCGAGAAGAAGTCAAAATGATGTTACTGCCAGCACGTGGAAACGAAAGTATCTTTGAATTCAATGATGTCATGCAGTTGGATATCTTTATGTTGAGATTTAATAGTAATGTGAAATAATATGAATATACTTTTTATAGGAGGAGCAGGATTTATTGGCTCCAGTTTGGTCAAGCAGTTTTTGACAAACGAAAAATATAATGTTTTTGTTGTAGAACCAGAGTTTGCCAATGTGTCGAGACTTGATGGCCTTAATGTAAAGATTTACCGAGAGGCTTTAGGTAATATCGACAAGGTTGAAAAGATTTTGATTGGTAACAAGATAGATATCGTGGTTCATCTTGTGTCTACGTTGATTCCTGGCAGTGGATATGATGATTTCAACAATGAGTTTAAGAACATGATATTCCCTTCCATCAAACTGATGGAGATTTGTGCCAAGGAGAATATCAAGTTTGTTTATTTCTCTTCTGGTGGTACTATATATGGTAATCGTTCAACGATGCTACCATTTGTTGAGACAGATGAAATGGCACCTATTTCTTACTATGGCTGGTCAAAGCAAATGATGGAGAATAGTATTCTTTTTAAAAATCGTACAGAAAAGTTGAAGTACTTAATTGTTCGTCCATCTAATCCATATGGTCATGGTCAAAATTTACATGGTAAGCAAGGATTGGTGGCTGTAGCTATTGGTAAGATCTTGGAGGATAAACCTGTAGAAGTTTGGGGGGATGGCTCGGCAATCCGTGATTATATCTATATTGATGATTTGGCAAAGGTATTCTATCAGTTGATAGATAAGGATGTCAACAACGAGACCGTTAACTTGGGCAGTGGCAGAGGCTATTCTGTGAATGATGTTCTTGCATTCTTGAAGATTATCACAAAGAAGGATTTTAAGATTGTCTATGAGAATGCCCGCCCTATGGATGTGTCTAACATGGTTTTGGATACAGAAAAGATGCAACGTTTGGCACAAGTTGAGTTGACTCCTATGTTGAATGGTATCTCTACTTTTTATAATGAATCTGTAAAATAGTTGATGGTTATGAAGAGAATTGCAATTATTGCAGGTGTACTCCATTCTGGCGGAAAACGAAATCTTATTATGGAGTATTACCGACATATTGATAGAACCCAGATTCAGTTTGACTTTATCTGTGATTCTGATTCAAATGGTATTCCTGAGGAAGAAATTCTTTCTTTAGGTGGCAGGGTTTATAAGGTTGCTCCTTACAAGCATATTGGAGCGCATATGAGAGAGACTTATAAAATATTGAAGGACAATAAATATGAAATCATGCATGCCTTTGATAATACTTTGAATGTCTTTCCTATGTTCTTGGGGTGGTTAGCTGGTGTAAAGGTTAGAATCTCGGAGAGTATATCTAAAGGTGACAAGAATGAGAAGAAAACTATAGTAAAACTGGCTCTTCGTCCTTTCTCTCATTGGTTTGCTAATTACTACATGGCAAATTCTATAGATTGTGGAGTTTGGCAATTTGGTAAGAAAACCTATGATAAAGGTGATATTAAAATATTCAAGACTGTAATCAATGCTGATGCCAATGCTTTCGATAAGGTTCTTAGAGATGAAGCTAGAAAGAAGTTTGGATGGGAAGACAAGGTGATTTATGGCTTTATTGGACGATATGTTGATCAGAAGAATCCTCTTTTCCTGATTGATATATTCAATGCGATTGCTAAAAAACAGCCTAAAGCTAAACTTGTTATGATTGGCTTTGGCGAATTAAAAAAGGCAATGCATGAAAAGATACAGGAATATGGATTGCAAGATAGAGTAGAGGATTTAGGTCGTCGTGATGACATCAAGCAATTTTATAATGCTTTTGATGCATTCTTGCTACCAAGTTTGTATGAGGGTATGCCTGTCGTTGGTATAGAAGCTCAATGTACAGGTTTACCAATCTTCTTCTCTAAGAATATAACAGAAGAGACTACAGCTTCAGAATTGGCACACTACATAGGATTAAATGAATCGCCTGAAGTTTGGGCTGATACTATTATCAATGTGGTGAATGCAAATCTTGGCAAGCGAAGAAGCTATGCTGAAGAGGTAAAGAAGAATGGATTTGATTCTCACAGCGAAGCAATGAGAATGATGAAATTTTATCAGAATAAATTATAATAAAATATTTCATGAAAGGAATCGTATTAGCAGGTGGTAGCGGTACACGTTTGTATCCTATTACAAAGGGTATCAGCAAGCAGCTGATACCAATCTTTGACAAGCCGATGATATATTATCCTATCTCGGTATTGATGTTGGCTGGTATCCGTGAGATACTGATTATCTCAACTCCATTCGACTTGCCTGGTTTCAAGCGACTCTTAGGCGATGGTAGCCAACTGGGTGTAAAATTTGAGTATGCTGAGCAGCCTTCACCAGATGGCTTGGCACAGGCCTTCATAATCGGTGAGAAGTTCATCGGTAATGATTCTGCTTGCCTTGTTTTGGGAGATAACATCTTCTATGGTGCTGGTTTGAACCAGATGTTGCATCAGGCTGTAGTAGATGCAGAGCAGAATAACAAAGCTACAGTATTTGGTTATCGAGTAAGCGATCCTGAGCGATATGGCGTGGCAGAGTTTGATGAGCAAGGTAATTGTCTGAGCATCGAGGAGAAGCCTCAGCATCCAAAGAGCAATTATGCTGTAGTTGGCTTATATTTCTATCCTAATAAGGTGGTGGAAATTGCAAAGCATATCAAACCATCTGCTCGTGGTGAGTTAGAAATCACAACAGTAAACCAGGAGTTCCTGAAGGATAAGCAGCTGAAGGTACAGACCATGGCAAGAGGATTCGCCTGGCTTGATACCGGAACCCATGATTCCCTTTCGGAGGCATCTACCTTTATCGAAGTCCTAGAGAAGCGCCAGGGCTTGAAGGTTGCTTGCTTGGAAGGAATCGCCTACCGTCAGGGTTGGATTACGGCAGAACAGTTGAGAGAGAATGCTCAGCCAATGTTGAAGAATGACTATGGCAAGTATCTCCTTTCAATACTTGAAGAGAAAGATCAAACTTTAAAGAAGAATTTAGAATATTAATTTTTTTGAACACGAATCTTACGAATAACACGAATATAGAGGTTATAGTTTCTCCTGAATGATTCGTGTAATTTGTGTTCGAATATATACATTGATTAGAATGAAGAATATTGTAATAACGGGCGGTGCTGGTTTCATCGGCTCACACGTAGTAAGACTTTTCGTGAACAAAT
>OGES01000321.1_pt1 | contig 50227 bp, 49 predicted proteins | sample 1570711 | NCBI WGS metagenome assembly OGES01 (sample SAMEA2582133, study PRJEB24529) | metagenome | biome: Human gut stool | place: China | collected 2011 | reverse complement strand
CTTTTTTCATAACTATTTCCATCCTCTAATATTTCAACGAACTTACAATAGTAATGGAAATTTATCAGAAAAGACCGGTGTATTCAAACTGGTCTTTTTTGGTGGATTCGGGACACAAAAACCACTCTCTCACTATGAAAGAATGGTTCTGTGATAACTTATACTTCTACAACTTCCAAGTTTTTTCCACCTAGGAGAATAAGGTATTTATTAATCTTATCTATTTGGTAGGCTTGACTGAGAGCCTTGGCATAGAGGTTCATTTGGCCTGTGTAGCGCTCTTTAATCTCACTAGGGTGAGTGAAACGGTCGGTCTTGTAGTCAAAGAGGACAATACGGTCTTCAAGAAGAAGGTAGCCATCGATGATACCACGGACGACAAAGTCTTCTTTACTAGCGGGATCTTCTGCTAACATAGCAAATGGTGCTTCACGACGCAACTTACCACGGTTAGCTAGAATGAGCTTCCCAAGTTCGGTGTCAAAGAAGCCTAGTAGCTTTTCTAACTGCACACGCGCCTTAACTTGATCATCTGCCGATACCCGACTCAGCGCCTGAGTCAAATCTTGGAGAGTCACTGTCTCAGAAAGAATCAAGCGTTGCATGAGTTCATGGGTTGCTGAACCAACTGCAGCTCCAGTGACCTTCGTTTTTTGCCCAAAATCTGGAAGCTCAAAGCTAGTGGTAGTCTCAAGAGGTTGTACTTCCTCTTTCTTATCCATAATATCTACGCCTTCTGTATCCATAACTGATTCGTAAAAGGTCTTGAGCTGGCTTGGGGTACGCACAGATGGCAGGTCAATCGCTGGTGCATAGAGTTGGTTGAGTTTTTCAACACTTTCTAAGACAGTCAGGGCACGCTTAATCTCTTCTGTCTGACGATTGTTAGATAAATCATCGGCATCTACTACCGCTTGAACTTCAACCTGACCAATAGCCTCTGGGATCAACTCCTCAGCCTCAACAAAGCGAACAGTAAACTTGAGATCCTTTCTCATAAAGGCAGTATCCAAAGCCATAACCCAATCCTGATAAGTAGCGATTTGGTCACGTAGGGCTACTGGTAGGCGATTATTTTCGACATCCGTGCCAAATTGCTGGGTCAATTTCTCCTTACTGCCCTTACCAACCAGATAAAGTTTTTTCTCTGCACGGGTCATTGCCACATAGAGTAGACGCATCTCTTCTGAGATACTTGCCCGTCGCTCTTCCCTACGATTTTCCTGGAAGGTTAAGGTCTCGAGAACAACATTTAACTTAGGCAAATTGGTGTTTACCTGGTCTTTGAGGTCAGCTAGGTACTTAATACCAAGTCCTTTTTCACGGTTGATAATATACTTACCACTTAGGCCATCCTTGCTGTGACCAATGAACTTGCGATTCATCTGAAGGACAAAGACATACTTAAACTCTAGCCCCTTAGACTTGTGAATGGTCATGAGGCTAACGGCATTTTTAGGAACCAAGTCTGTCACTTCCTCTAGGTCGTTACCGCTAGAAATAATCTTATCAATCATGCCAATAAAACGAGAAAGTCCCTTAAATCCAGTCTTTTCATAGGCATTGGCACGCAAGGCAAGGGCATAGAGATTGGCCTGGCGTTGCTCAGCTCGTGGAAGACTGCCAACATAATCATAATAGAAACGATCGTCGTAAATCTTCCAAATGAGGTCGTAGAGCGAGTACCACTTACTGTAATCACGCCAATCTGCCAGAGTCTCAGTGAAAAGAGTCAATTTGACATCAAGTCCTTGCGTGACAACTTCCGGATGAAGCCCTGTTTTAGTGCAAGCTGCAAGAAGCTTGTCATAGAATTGCCCCTCATCAGCCTGAACAGCGATCCGAGCTAGGTCATCCTCGTTGAAGTTAAACATCGGTGAACGAAGGAGGGCAACGAGGGCATAGTCATTGAGAGGATTATTGATGGCACGAAGGGTATCCAACATAATCATAACTTCTAGTGATTCGAGATAGCTTGACTTGTACTCGTCAGGAACCAAAGGAATCCCGTGTTCCTCGAAGCTTGCCATCAAGTCTAGATAGGTGTTACGGGTTGGTGCTAGGAGGGTAATGTCCTCAAAACGTACACCCTGCTCGTGAAGTTTGATAATTTCTTTGATAACCAAGGAAATCTCACCACTACTGATAGGTTGATCAGAACCTTCCTCGTCAGGAGTCACACTTGCTTCATCACTATTGTAAATCAGAACCTCTGTCTCATTTTCAGGATGGGGTTCTTTTTGCTTCTCGCTACCTGCTACCAGCATGTGTGTCTTGTCATAGAGGATGTCCCCGATTTCCTGGTCCATGAGGTGGCTGAAAACACCATTAGTTGCATCAAGGACTTCAGATTGACTACGGAAGTTCTCCTTGAGAAGGATAAGTTTACCTGCATCTGGATTTTCAAGGAAGAGCTGGAACTTGCCATTAAAAATCTGAGGGTCTGCCTGACGGAAACGATAGATGGATTGCTTGATATCTCCCACCATGAATCGATTGTAGCCGTTAGAGAGGAGCTCCAACATGCGCTCTTGAGTATGGCTATTGTCCTGATACTCATCCACCATAACTTCATGGTAACGGTCACGGTAGCTGGCTGCCACCTCTGGATTTTCCTCCAAAATACGGATGGCAAAGTGGGCAATATCCGAGAATTCAAAGGCATTTTCCTGAATCTTGGCCTGTAAATACTGGTCCGAAAAATCAAGAACAAAGGCCTGAAGTAGCTCTAACAGAGGTAGGATCTCATCATTATGCTTGGTCAAAACCTCGAGGACCGTTAGTTGGGTATCAACCTCTCGCAACTGGGCCACAAACTCATTTTTGGTCTTGTTGTAAGCTTCCTTGTAGGCCTTAAGTTCCTCGTCTTTAGGACGGGTCATATTGGTCAAACCAGTACCTCCTGACAAAGTCAAGAGTTGTTTGAGGAGGTCCTCCATATCAGTTTGGTCATTAGTCAAGGATCCTTCAAGAAGGCTAATGGCATCTGACACATTATTTAGATATTTGGCCTTGGCAAATTCACGCTGAGCTAGGCCTAGATGGTCTCTTAAGAAGGCTAAGAAATCAGCCAACAAGCCATCTTTGAGACCGTCTAAAAGCTCATTTTTAGCCTGTTCTGGCTTGGCCTCGGTCTGTCCTTTCAAGAGATTTTGACGTAGCCATTTTTCAGGACCTGCAGTAGCCTGAGAAAAGTTATAGACATCGTAAACTAAATCACGGAAGGCCTTACTAGTTTTGCTATGTCCAGTGAAATTGCGGACCAATTTTTGGAAAAGTTGGGCATCCTTTCCTTGCATATAATCGTTGAAGAGGTCATCATAAACCTCATTTTTCATAAGTGTCTGCTCGGCAGGGTCTGTCATGATACGGAAAATAGGTGACACCCCCAGGAGATAGCCATACTGATTGACCAATTTCTGGGTGAAGGCATCCATGGTTCCAATATCAGCCGTTCCAATCTTGGCAATCTGATCTGAAAGAAAGGCACGCTCTTCATCCGTCTCAACCTGTCCAAGTTGCTCTGTCAGACGCTTTTCCAGACGCTCTTTTAACTCACCTGCTGCCTTTACCGTAAAGGTTGAGATAAAGAGTTGGTCAATGCCAACGCCACGTCCAATCATATCAAGGATACGCTCAACCATAACAAAGGTTTTTCCTGATCCGGCCGAAGCTGACACAAGAATATTGCTACCATTACTGTAAATGGCCTCAATCTGCTCAGGTGTTAACTTGCGTTCCTTGTCAGAAGCTGCTTCTTGGGCAATGCGTTCCTTAATCTCTGTTGGACTTAAAAAAGTTTTAGTCAACATGGTTATCCTCCTGGTCTTTTTTGTCTGCTGTCACAGCTTGATCAATGACTGGAAAGGGGATGATTTTTTCAGCAACTTGCATCTCATTATCGTCCTCATCTTTTGCCATCAGCTCCAAATAGGCTTCCTTCTTGCCCTTACTTGGTAAACGCAAGAGTTTTCGAGCCTGTCCCATGTGTCGGTCGGCCTCAAAATGAGTAATTGCCTTGATTTGATCTCCTTGAACAGACTTGCCATCCTCGGTATAAGGATTGACCGCGAAATTCCCACTTCGGATGATCTTCGCAGCACCTGTAAAGAGCTTAATATTGTAGTCTAACAAGGTTTCTAGGTCCTCCTTGTCATAGGTGACAGTCTTTTGTAAATCATAGTTTCCACCAGCCAAATGCTCTGTTTCTGAAGCCACAAAGAGCCCCTTATAGGTCAATTCCTTATTAGCCTGAGCTGCTAGCTTATCCAGACCAAACTGAGCTAGGTTAAGCTGTGGGTCCTGCATGTGAAGATACATGGCACCAAAAAGCTGGTCAGCATCAACCTTATAGGTCTGGCGAAGGGCCTCTAGATAAGTTACCAACTGTGGGCTGAGGCCATTGTAGAATTTTTGAATGTCAAAGACATTTTTACCTGATTTATAGTCAACGACCCCCAGAGCCCCATCCGTTAAACGGTCCACACGGTCAATAATCCCAGTAATCTTGATGCTATTTGCTAAAAGCAAGTCAAACTTGGCTTCCTCACGCTCAACCTTAACCGCCGCATTGTCACGCAAAACACTGGCAGTTGAACGGGCGATATCTTCCAAAATCTGACGAGACAAGCGACTCTCTTGGTCCTCGGTATAGAGAATTTCAAAGGGTTGTTCCTGATTAGTCTGAGCAATGGCCTTCTCCAATTTATCATCGAAGTTTTCTGACGACGAATCACCCATCACACGCTCAAAGACACGGTGCAAGTAAGTTCCGTGGTGTCTAGCATCTGGATGAATAGACTCCAACTCTTCAAGTCCCAAAACATAACGCAAGAAATAAAGATATTGGTTGTTATAGAAGGTTGTCAGAGCAGAAGCTGATAATTTCAGTGGTTCTTCTCCTGGAAAGACCAGCTGCATGACCTGACCGTCCACCTTGGTTGTCGTCACATCGTCAATCACCTTTGGAATCAAGACTTGATCCTTATCAAGTCGTTTACGGAGATAACGTACAGCAACTGACCAGAAAGTCTGGGTGTCCTTGTCCAAATCTACATCCAAATGACTACTGTTAAGGGCAATGACAGTCGATAGTAGGTCCTTATAGTTCCCAATCTGGTCACCCTTAGCTTCGAAACGATTGCGTCCCTTTTCAACCAAAGGAAGACCAAGGTCAAGCAGCTCCTTCAAATAAACCGACATGTCATCTTGAGTCTCATTGAGAATTTGTGGCTGACTAAGCACCAATTGTTCACTAGCCGCATTAAAAAGTGACATAGCCACAAAATGCCCCCGCTGACTATTGCTCTGCGTAACAATATCCAAACTCCTGTGTTCATCCGTCTCCTCATTGATACGACTACGTTCCTCGTCAGATAGGAGACTCTTATTTTGCCCTACCTTAGGAAAGTGTGACTGGGTCATCCCCAAAGCAAAAACATACGGAGCCGAATGTGGCTGGATCAAATCATATTTTTTCACATTGACCACATCAACAGTGGCTGGAACCGTACGGTAATCACAGGCCAACATTCCCGAACGCAAGATAGACAAAAAGTCGTCCACTGACAGTGTTTCTTTCCCAAAAATAGTCTCAACCTGCTCCAGGAGGTGAGTGAAGGCCTTCCAGACCTGTTCATTCTGTTCTTTTTCAGCCTCACTGGCCTTGGCAGTCAAAGCAGCCATCTGACTTGGCACTTGCACGGCCTCTAAAAAGACCACCAGTTTCTTGAGTAGACTAGATCCCTTTTGTTTGCGACTATTAAGCAACTTGTCCAAGGGCTCTAGCAATTGTGACCGCAAGGCATTGATCTGGTCCAAATCATACTTATCACGACTGTTAGCTGTAAAATCAGACAAGAACTTGTGACGCCCCTTGATATCTGCAAAATTGACATAATACTCAAAAAGGTCTAAATCCTCTTGAGCAAAACCACCATAAAGACCGGATTTTACGAGGTTAAGCAAATCCTCAGCACGGTAGTTATAGCGCTTGATACGCTCTAGCGAATCCACAAACTGAACCAAAGGGTGGCTAGACATGCTTTCTTCCTTACCGAAATAATAGGGAATATCAAATTTTCGGAAAATCTGCCCCACCTGAAGCTTGTAACTCTCCTCATCACCAAGTAAGACCAGAATATCCTTATAGCGCTTGCCATCTGCCAGCAACTGACGAATACTCTTGGCAACCTGAGCCACCTCTTCCTTTTGGTTGACCACTTCCCAGACCTGCAAGGCTTGCTTGTCCTGAGCAGTCAGCTGCTCATCTACCGTACTAAAATCATGACGGCTCTCCAAAAGACGGCTAATGCGATCAAAAGAAGGATTGCCCTCTTTGTCTGTCGTTACATAGTCGGGTGTCACCTTATAGGTTTGAGCCAAAGTTCTCAAAAAATCCACTGAGGCCTGATAAACATTGCCATAAACAAAGTTAGCCCTATAAGCTTTTTGACTGGCATAAGTTCCAATGACAATCTGATGGCACTTATCATTCAAGAGTGCAACCAGAGCCTCCTCCTCGGCAGAAAAACGCGTAAAGCCATCAATGACCAAAACCGTGTTGCCCAGGGCCTTATCCAAATGACCTGAGGTAATTTCCTTAAAAAAGGCACTAAGCTTTGATTGATTGTCAAAATTCCCTGCCAACAAAAGGTCCTGAACTGCACTGAAAATCCTTACCAAATCCTCTTGTTTTTCAACCTGATCCAAATGCTGCAAATCCAATACTGTCATATTGGCCTGCTGCAACTCTTTATAAAGGTCCACCAATTGATTAATAAAGTTGCTATCCTTACGCAAACGGCCATAGACCTTGAGCTCATCATCTCCCATGTGCGATAACACCTTATAAAAAATCATGGCCAAACCAGTATCATCCAACTGAGTTTTGGGGTTACTCGTATTGAGGATAAAATACCTAGCCATCTGAGTAAAACGAGTCACCGTAATCTCAAAGGATGCTGACTGAGGCAGGTATTCCAAGACCTTACGCTCCTTCTCAAATGACAGGGCATTAGGGGCAATATAAAAGACCCTTTTCCCTTTTTGAGCATAGCTGGTTGCCTGCTCCGTCAGAATTTCTGTTAAATCCTGAGACATATCCGTATAAAGTAATTTCATAAGACGTCCCTTTCTTGTCGCTACACCAGTCGTTAGGTTAAGCAAGAATTGCCATTCACTTAGCGCTAACAACCACTAATCCTTGCTATTATAACACAGAATTAAGCAACAATCAGACTCCTCCCTTATCCCTTTCTAACCCTCTGGCCTATGGGCCAGACATAGGCTTATCCCCTACAGTAAAAGTCCCGAATATCTGGTACTATAGCTCAAAAAAGAGCCTAATCCTTTGATTTAGCTCCATATATTTATTTAAAAATTAATTCCTGTTTGAGAAGGTAGTCACCACTGCTTGTAATCAGCTTGTCATCACTATACTTCCTAAGAATATTCTTGGCTGAGTGAAGGTTATGATCAGAGGTCTTCTTCTGATTTTCTTCCTGCATAATGGCATCAAGGTCAACTTTTTCTTCTTACGTCCTATTTTCCATGACGAAATGGTAGCTACCATCCTTATCATGGCTATGAAAACTAAAATTGATTTGACTTACAGGCACCTGCTTACTCTCATCAATCGCATTACTAAAGAAAATGGACTCTCGTAGGGTCAAGTCAACCACATTCATAGCAAAACCTGATCGTCATTCGTCCACATCGGAATAATCTCTAGCACATCTTCACTAACAACAGCCATGACGGAGTTAATTGTTCCTAAATCAAGACCAACCACTTTCTTTCTCATAGTAATTTCCCTGCTATCCTCATTTTCTGTTTATCTGACTTTCAGTCTTAGCAGACATTCGCCTAGATTTTTTAATGTCATTTTCGTCACATAAAACTCCAATAGAGTATAATCATTCCAATCTAGTTTTTCACTATACTCTATTATCACAAATAAAGAGACTACAAAATAGGAAAAAAGGGAGTGGGAATCAATCTGATAGATTGGATGAACTTAGAAATACAGGAGTATTATCCACTTAAAGTGTCATGCTTTATAGCAACTAAGATACTCCTACTTTCTAAAAAAAGCTGAGAGTCTTATCTCAGCTTTATTTGTTATAGTCAAAGCGAATGACTTGCTTCTTTGCATCTACATGGGCGTGGACCCCGAAGGGGACAATTGCTCTTGGAGTTGCGTGTCCGACATTCAGATTATAGACAATCGGGATATTGCTATCAATGATGTCCATTAAAGCCTCCTTATAGTCGTTATAGAAGGTTTCATCCATAGGTTTCCCGACCAAGAGTCCACTGACGACCTCAAATATCCCAGTTCCTTTCAAAGCCTGCAACATTTTTTTGAAGTCCTCAGGTTCAGGCTTTTCTTCGCTTGTTTCTAGCAAGAGGAGCTTTCCTTCCCAGTCGGATAAGTCAGGGAAGAGTTTATACTTTTGGCAGAGTTCTCTACTGTCTGCATATCGAGAATTGTCAAAAATATCATAGAGAGACTCAAGACAACCACCGAGGATTTCTCCCTCAAACTGAGCATTGCCTTGTAACAAGTCAAAACCTGTATTTGCATGGCTGACACGAGGTGTTCCCAAGGCTTTGGGACTAAAATCAGTCCGTTCCTCATACCAAACGTCACTAGGTCGAATTTCTGAGATTCTTCCCGTCTCAATCAATTCTTTGAAGTAGTGGAGGCTATATGGCAACATTTCTTTGTCTAACTCACAAAGGTCTGCTAGAAATGATTGGCCGTAAAAAGTCTTGATTCCTAGTTTATGCAACATGAGATGGTTCATGGTCGTATCCGAGAAACCGAGAAAAATCTTTGGTTTGATAACCTTTTGTAGTTGGTCATTTTCAAAGAGGTAGGGTAGCAAGCGATAGGTATCATCTCCACCAATGGCGCATAGAATCATGTCGATGCTATCATCAGAAAAGGCATGAATTAAATCCTCTGCACGCGCTTCAGGATGTTCTTTGATAAAATCTAAGCCTTTTAGCGAATGAGGTAAAAAGATAGGATTGAGTCCGAGGTCCTTGAGACGTTGAATACCCAAGTCCACTTCGTGCCTGACAAAGTCTTCACCGATAATCCCACTAGATAAACTTATAATACCAATAGTAGAAACCATGTCTTGTCCCTCCTGAAAATAGATTGAGCCTATCTTATCACAGGAGATGAGATAAAACAATAGGTATTATATTAATCAGAGGTTCTCTCTCCTAACTTAATCAACCGCATTCTAACCAACATAAATAATTTCTAAATTACCCAAGGAAACTTCCCCTTTGATATAGAAATCCTTGCTAGTCAAATTACTTGGATTTTCCTGGTGTTGAATAGCCGAGAGCGAGTTGTCCACATTAATATGAACTCGCCAATCACTGGGGACATAGAGACTCAAGCTTCCCAGAGAAACGTCCACATCAAACTGGGCAGATGACCCCTCGATATGACAATTATCAAAATAAACGGAAGCATATCCTAAACTTACATCCGCACTTCCATGAGTAAAGTGTTGATCATTGAGATATTTGGTCACCGTTGAAAAAGACACATCGATATCATTACCACCATTGTTAGCGTCTGAGCCAGTAGAACCCAATCCAAAACGATTCTTTGTTTTACTAGAAGAATTGAAGAGGATATTCAAGCCAATAACTGCAAGAATAGAAGAGAGGATAACGACCGAATTAGATACTGGAAGAAAATGGAACTGCCCGTTAAGTGAAAAAAGAGCCACAATGCCATAGGCGAAACCAAGAGCAAAATGTCGCTTCAAAAAACTAGAAAGGGACAAAATAGCCAGTAAGACTACCCAAGCTAACATCCAAAAACTAATTTCCCATTGTATAAAATAGTCTTGTACAATTACCAAAGCTGCCAAAAGGATCAAGAGGATCCCAACTAATTTCTTTCTCATTATCTTACCTCATTTCGTTTAGTCGTTCTTTTAAAACTTGATAGTAGCGTCTTGATACATGGACCTGCTTGTGGGTCTGATAGAAATTCACCGTGCTGGTCCCTGAAAAAGACTTCTCTAAAGAATAAATCTGCTTTACGTTGACAATCGTCGATTTGGAAATCCGACAAAAGGCAATCGGAAGCAAGTCTTCCAATTCGTAGAGCTTTTGCTTTACCTCATAGGCCTCATCCTTAGTATGAGCATAAATTTTCTCCCCGTCTGTTTCAAAAAAGAGAATATTTGCCAAATCCAGAAAATATTCACTACGATCCTTGTAAAAGGCTAAAGGAACTAACTTTTGCTTTAGAATAGACTCTTGGAGCTGGGCTAATTCCTGTGTTAACCGAGGAGCTCGAATCAGGATTTCAGGCTCATCCATGGATGGGTCTAATTCGATTCTAACTTTCATAAGACTCCTTTCCTGTCCTTTTGATGGTTCCATTATAACAAGTACTTTACACAAAACAAGGCCTTTTGGGTAAGTGGCACAGTTTAGCCCCTAAGAGGTAAAAACAGCCAAACAAAAGAACCTGGCAATTGCCAAGTTCTCCATTTTTTAGTGTGGAGGACTAACCTCCTATTTGTAATCCGTTCAATGCTAACTAACTGAGAAAGCTACTGTTATTTCACGGTATTTTCACGGCTCACATGTTGCGATTCGCCAGCCTTGCCGTTGATACGATAGTTGCTGTAGTCAGAACTACTACTGCTAGAATCGCTATCATCGTCTCCAACGTATTCTACATTACAAGTCCAAGAAATTTTATCTTTAATATCTCCTGATGACTTGAATTTTGAATCATAACCATAGTAGAAATCATAAACGGCTGTGAAGGTCACCTTGAAGGTCTTCTCACCAGTCTGAACGACTTTTGTTACGTCAATGTCTGAGAAGGTAATACTATCGGCAGCTCGGTTTTTAGCACCTGTAGTATTTTTATCAATATCAGCCGTTACATCCTTATACATGGTATCATCAGTACCATTAAGGAAAATGTCGGATACACCATCTGGTGTCGTGTTATGATTTGAGGCATAACTATCAAACTTACCATAAGCTGCCGCTTCATAACGCTCTGCTACTTGACCGCGTGAGTAGTAATAAGAACCAAAGCCATAACCACCAAGCGCTAAGACTCCTGCGACAACACCAGCAATAATCAGGATTTTCTTTCCTTTAGCCATGGCTGGCTTTGCCGCTTTAGCGACCTTACCATCTGAGATAAACTGATGGATGGTTGACACATCATAACCTGAAGACTTACCTATAAGAAATTCCTCAGGAAGAGGCTGACGACCTACATAGTTTTTGAAGGCTTTCATCCAGATTGCTTGTGCTTCTTTAGAAGTAGCTTCTGAATGTTCTTCAGTTTGATTCTGGTCTTCGTGAGACACCGGCGTGAGCTCCTCTGTTTCTAATGAAGTCATTTCCTCTTCGTCCTCAAGGGCAACATCTTCAAACACTTCCTCGGCAACGTCATATTCATCAACTTTTTTCTGTTAGTTCAGGAGCAGTAACTTCCTGAACCAATCCCATTGCAGTAATGCCTTTGATAGCCTTTAAATCAAAGTCTGCTTTTTGGCCTTCTTCAATTTCCTAGACACGGGGCGGACGACCAACTGCCTTTTCAAATAAATCCATCCACTTTTCTTGCTATAAAGACTCCTATAAACTTGCTTTTCAAAAATCGTTAAGTTTACTTAGAATAGAAGACCTATTGTAAATGATGACATGATAGTAAATACGATTGCAAATAAGATAGACAAAATGACACCATTCAAAAGTGCTGCCAAGATCATTTGATAGAACTTATCAGCCTTCCACGCTGTTGTTACAGGAACAATTGTAAAGAGGTTTGCAAGTGCAAATAAGAAGTAAACAACATAGAACAAGAAAAGTGGGAAGCCAACAAGTCCAATAGCTCCCAACAAGATTGTTACGAGCAAGATTGGCAAGGCTAGTGATGTCAAACGACCAAAACGGTCAAAACTATTCAAGAAAGTAGTCTCTGGGTCACGGAAGATGGCCTTACGTGTCACAAATCCTGCCAAGATGAAGGCAAAGATGAAGAGGAAGGCAGCTAGTATACTTGCGAAGAAAGCCCCAAAACCAATACTAGATGTATGACTTGAAAATGAAGATGAGTAACTATCTGTTCCATAAGAACCAAACATACTAGACAATGCATTTGTTGTTGATACAACTGGGCTAATAAGTTTACGTGCCACAGCGCTCAAGATTGCAAAGAAGGCAAGTCCAGTGAAGAGTGACAAGAAGATATAGTTAAGCCAACCATTGTGCTTACCATAATCTGTCATGTCAGCTGGACGACGCCATGCATTAAGCAACCATGTCCAATAGTTTTTGAAAGTTGTTGCAAATGCTGATGGTTGTGCTGGAACAACTACAGCTTGGCCATTGATAAATTGGACATTTTGACCTGGTTGAAGCGGTTGACCGTTAGCAAAAGCTGCTTGTTGACCAGCTTGCCCATTCGCAAAACCAGCTTGTGGTTGCACTGCTTGATTTGGCACTCCTTGTACTGGAGCAGCTTGCACCCCCGCAAAGGTTGGTTGAGGTTGTGCTGCCTGAGCAGTTGCAAAAGGAGCTTGTGGTTGTGCGTCTTGTGCACTCGCAAAAGTCGGTTGTTGTTGCGCTTCTTGTGCACCAGCGAAAGTTGGCTGTGGGTGCGACTCTTGGGCTGGTGTTTCTTGAACATTAGCGAAAGCTGGTTGCGCTGGCGCTTCTTGTACTGGAGCAGTTTCTACTTCTGGGGCGTCATCTTGGAACTCACCAGCTGCAAGTGCCGCTGCAATTTCTTCTTCAGTCGCTGAACGACCATTGATGGCTTCAAAAAAATCTAACCAATCTGCTTTAGTCATAATAATCTCCTTAAAAATACATAGAACGACTTTATTTTATCACAAATAAATCCATTAATAAATGTCATTTTTATTAGAAAAAGGTTTGGAGCAGACTGTCCAAACCTTTTTCTCTTCTTATTTACTTCTTTGTAGGGATTTTTGAATCTGACGATCTAGCTCACGTTTAATGTGTGGTTCTGGTGCAAATCGCTCTTCCCAATCACTTGGTTTAAGAATTTTGTGGGTCACAGGATCAAAATGAGCCTTGCCATCTGGGAAAATTTTCCCCATATTAGCCTCATGAACGGTATCAAAGAAAGGCTTAGGATCCACCCCCATAAGAACAAATGAACCATAGGTCAAATAAAGCAAGTCTGTCAAAGCATCCACCTGACCAACCATAGTTGATTCTGAATGCTCTTTAGAACTAACTTTGAGGGCTGCCTTATCAAGAGCAGCATGCAAATCCAGGACAGCCTGACCAAAGACACGCTTGTCCCCACCTGATGAAGCGTAAAGGAATTCGACAATTTCTTCCAACTTGAAGTCCGAACGGTGACTAGCTTCCTCAATACCGTAAACACGAGGCATATCAGTAGTTGAGCCATCCATCAAATGGTGGAAATCCTTAACCTTGTTGAAGTTGTCATCATCGCTGGTAAATGAATTTTCTGTCTCAAAGTGAATCAAACCATAGTGTGACAAGGCTTTGGCAATCCCATTCTGGTTATTAGTATCAGTGACATGGGTAGCCTGATCTTTCAGTTCGTCTTCACCATTTCCCATGGCAACACCAACGCCAACGCCAGACAGCATTTCTAGGTCATTTTCCGAATCCCCAAAGGCCATAACCTCACTGAGTTCAAAACCAAAAGCCTCACCTAAATGAGCGATACCTTTTAACTTAGATTGGTCCGCTGAAATAATATCGGCTGAATAAGGGCTTGAACGGGTAATCTTCACATGAGGAAACTTTTCTTCAATATCTTGTGTTTCCCCCACCGTCGCTACCATAACCACCTGATAAATAGGTTCACGCATGATAGTCTTAAGAGTCTCAATACTTTGTGGCTTGAAACGACGAATCAAAGACTTGAAACTACGTTCCACCATCTTAGCCCAGGACTTAGGGACAATACGGCTAACGATTTGTCCAAACTTACTCGTTCCCATACTAATAATATTGGAACCAACAAGACCTGTGCTAGTCCCTAGAGAAATCTCTCTACGGTGCTTGGTAGCATAGCGAATCAAGTTGTAGACTGTTGATTTAGGGAGCTGATTTTGATACAGGACCTTGTCATGAGTCAAAATATATTGACCATTATAAGTGACTGCAAAATCCAGACCCAGATTGTCCATGAAAGGCTGAACAAATCCTGGACCACGACCTGTTGCCAAACCAACCAAGATACCATCTTCTTTCATTTGACTGATAGCTTTTTTGGTTGAACTTGACACACGTTTTCGGTCATTTAGAAAAGTCCCATCAATATCAAAAAAGACTGCTTTAATGGCCACAGAGCTCCCCTCCTTCTAACATTTTATGATAAAATAAATTATAGCACATAATATAATGGTGAGTAATATAAATGATAAAAAAAATCCTAGTCCTTCATACTGGAGGAACCATTTCCATGTCCGCAGATGACGATGGCAAGGTCAGTCAAAATGCTGATAATCCCATGAACCATGTGGGACTTGATCTAGATAATCTGGACTTAACTGTCCTAGACTTCCTTAACATCCCTAGCCCACACATTACGCCTTACCATATGCTTGATATTTATAAAAAAATCAAGGAAACAGCTGGACAATATGACGGGGTGGTTATCACCCACGGAACAGATACCCTGGAAGAAACAGCCTACTTCCTAGATACCATGAACATCCCTGAAATTCCAATCGTCATAACTGGTGCCATGCGTTCGTCAAACGAGCTAGGAAGCGATGGCGTCTACAACTATCTCTCAGCCCTTCGTGTCGCAAGCAATGACAAGGCTGCCGATAAGGGTGTCCTAGTCGTTATGAACGATGAAATCCATGCAGCCAAGTATGTAACCAAGACTCATACTACAAATGTGGCAACCTTCCACACACCAACCCATGGTCCACTAGGCATCATCATGAAGCATGATATCCTCTGGTTCAAAACTGCTGAGCCTCGTGTTCGCTTTGACTTGGAACAAATTACAGGAACAGTACCAATCATAAAAGCCTATGCTGGAATGGGGATTGGAGATGGTATCATCAGTCTCCTAGACCCTGAAAAGATTGACGGCGTGGTTATCGAGGCCCTAGGTGCTGGAAACCTCCCACCACTAGCTGCAAGAGAAATTAAGTCACTTATGGACAAGGGAGTTCCTGTTGTACTCGTTTCCCGTTGCTTTAACGGTATCGCCGAACCAGTCTACGCCTACGAAGGGGGAGGCGTTAAACTCCAAGAAGATGGCGTTATGTTTGTCAAAGAACTCAATGCACCAAAAGCCCGCCTCAAACTCCTCATCGCACTTAGTGCAGGACTGGAAGACCAAGAATTGAAAGATTATATCGAGGGGTAAAACATGAAACTTTGCATTGAAGCAACTGATAAATTGGAAAACAAAGATTTCCACTATGAACTAATCGTCTCACAGACACATGTCGCCATGGTCTGTGGTACTGTGCTAGCCAGTCTAGCCCTGATGGCATGGATGAAGAAAAAATAAAAAAAGCTTGAAGCATCGTCACTAGAAAAGTGACTGAACTGCTTCAGGCTTTTAGTTTTCTTCGTCTGGTCTATATTCAAGAATATCTCCTGGTTGACAATTCAACTCCTTACAAATAGCGTCCAGTGTTGTAAAACGGATTGCCTTGGCCTTGCCTGTCTTAAGAACCGAGAGATTGGCTGGGGTAATACCAATGCGTTCTGCCAGCTCACCCGAGCGCATCTTCTTCTTGGCAAGTTCAACGTCCAAATTGACAATAATCATAAGCCCTCCTAAATCGTATACTCATTTTCCTCAGCAATGGCATTAGCCTTAGTCAAAATCATAGAAACAGCATAGAGAACAAAACTAACTAGCAAATAACTGATGTTAAAGAAACTATAACTCTGGTTGCCCGTTCCAAACGTAAAAATACCATTATTGATAAAGGTCCCAAGAACCAGCAAATGCCCTGACCAACGAACCAACTTAGCATTTTTAGCAATGAAAATATCAGAACGATAAAGATTAATCAAAAAGGCACGTAGACACAACAAGAATCCTAGGTTGACTGACATACGAAGGAAATCAATGGTTGCTGCAAAAAGTGTCAGACTAGTGCTACTACTTTTCACGTTAACTCCTGAACCAAGAAGCATACGCAAACCTTGTTGTAAGAGTCCTTCATGACCAGTCAGGATAAAGGCATCATTAAGAATGGTAATAACAAGACTTAAAAAGCCCGCAAAAAGGAGGACATTAACGAACAGGAGAACACTACGCAGACGTTTCTGTTCTTGCGTTTCTTGACGATTTTTAGCACTTTTAGCCGATCTCCAACCATAATAACTAGAGCCAGCTAAGGCTAGGACGATTAAAACATAAAATAAGATAGTTTTCATGTGTTACCTCGATTGTAAATACATTGTGATTTTTTGAAGAATAGACTTGAAAAAGCCAAGGTGCCTATAGGAGACCTTGACCTCGTTCTAAATCATTAGCTAACTATTAACAGTATTATTATATCGAATATCAATATAAGATACTAGTTTATAGATAAGATTTTACTACATTTCAAATAAGAATTATTCAATTATTTGACCGCTGTTTGTCCCTTACGAAAACGAATCGCATCACAAGCTAGAGAGACCAAGAGGAGCCAGACTGATGTGCTGAAGTCCACTACAAGGTGATTAGTCGTCCCCAACTGTAAGAAGATATTCAAGGCTGATGGCACAAAGGTTAAGAGGGCAACCTTTTTCAAGAAAAGTGAGAAATCTTCTGTCCAAAGTGCCTTCCAAGTAAAGGATTTAAGTGCTTTACGAAGGAACCAAATCAAGGCAATATAGAAGGCAAATTGTAGCTCTGCGACCAGCCAGTAACCCCAACCAGAAAGGTAATGAACCTCTGTACCTGGGAAAAGGCTAGCCACAGCCACAAAAGGAAGGATAGGTAATGCAAGCATTGCAAGACCGTAGATTGCCATAAGAAGAATAAGAAGAGCGTTGATGATTAATTTGAGTGTTTTCATGATAAGTATTTCCTTTGTTAAATAGTTTTTAGTATATAATTTCTCTTTTTCGCGAATAAGATTGTCTTTATCGAAAACTTATTATCGTTTATCGATAATTGTATATTACACTCTTTATTTCTCCTTGTCAACACTTTTTATCGTTTTTCGATATTTTTTATCTAAAATTCGAAAAAATAAAAAAACCAGCTAAGAAAATCTTAACCGGTTACCTTACTTATGTTAATCACCTAGGCTGGTCATACTTCCGTCTAGACTTGTTATGATTTTAAGAAGAGGGGTTCTACGTTATGAAAAAAAGGAAAAAGGGATTTTGGAAAATGAGGGATGAAAGTTGTAGAATATGGGTAAATTTAGCCTCTTCCTAGCATCAATACTAGTTTTGATAAACCTTAAAGTCTTGAGGATGCTTCTGGAAATTTCGGTTGTAGGTTACTTTAATTTTTACTGTCATTGTTATGTCCTCCTTTTTAGGAATGGTTTGGCCTAGCCAAAACGTTTTATTATCAAAACCTATCTCGTTTTGATGGTTTTATTATAGGTTCCCTAACTTAAAGAAAGCTTGTAATAAACTTGAAAGAAACTTAAAACTCTCAGTGAGTTTACTGAGAGTTTTTGTTATCATGGATAAAATAAGGTAAAACCTGCATAATAAAATATAAGACCTATCATAGTAAGAAAGAAGGCAGGGAAGATAGCAAAAAATCGAGTTTTAACCGCTTCTTTTCATTGATTTCCTCCTCAGTCAAACTCACTTTGACTTCTCAAATGAGCTTCTAGTACCTGCCAATCAGGATTCTCACGCCAGTTAGGGTCAGATACAATTTGACTGGCCACGCGCCTTGCTTCTTCTAGGATATTATAGTCTTCCACAATATCAGCCACTTGAAATTCAGGAATTCCTGACTGACGTGTTCCAAAGATTTCTCCTGAACCACGCATTTTAAGGTCCTCTTCTGCTAGAACAAAACCATCCGTAGTCTCACACATGGCCTGCATGCGTTTTTTACCGGTATCATTTTTAGGATTAGCCACCAAGACACAGTAAGACTGCTTGTCGCCACGCCCTACACGGCCTCGAAGCTGGTGAAGCTGGCTAAGTCCAAAGCGGTCGGCATCCATAATGACCATAACTGTAGCATTTGGCACGTTAACCCCTACTTCGATAACGGTGGTTGATACTAAAATCTGAGACTTTCTTTCCTTGAAATCTTGCATAATTTGGTCTTTTTCATCATTTTTCATACGACCGTGCATCAGAGCCACTGTAACTGAATCCCCAAAGAAATCTGTGAGTTCCTGATGAAGGGCAACAGCATTTTTTAAATCAAGAGCCTCAGACTCTTCAATCAAGGGTGAAATAAAATAGACCTGAGCATCTTTTTCCAACTCACCCTTAATCCAAGCCAACACGGTGTCTAGTTGCTCATGTTTAACCCAACGGGTAATAATGGGCTTACGTCCAGCAGGCATCTGGTCAATGATTGACACATCCATCTCCCCAAAGGCAGTGATCGCCAAAGTCCTAGGAATAGGTGTCGCTGTCATCATAAGGACATCAGGATTATCACCTTTCTCACGGAAAATACGACGTTGATTAACCCCAAAACGGTGCTGCTCATCAGTAATTACTAGCCCAAGCCTGTGATAAGTCACTGCATCCTGAATCAGTGAGTGAGTTCCCACAATCATCTGAGCCTCCCCCGATTCGATTTTAGAAAGAGCTACTTTTTTGTCAGCCACCTTCATTCCAGAAGTTAGGAGCACTACCTCTAGCTCAGGAAAAAGCCCCTGCAAACTCTGATAGTGTTGCTCTGCTAAGATTTCCGTAGGTACCATGAGGGCAGACTGCAATCCTGCCGTGTAGGCTCCATACATGGCAAGGCTAGCGATAACTGTTTTCCCTGAGCCCACATCTCCCTGCAAGAGACGGTTCATATGAGCCCCAGATTTCATATCAGCTAGGATTTCCGATAAACTGCGCTGTTGGGCTTCTGTCAAGGGGAATGGTAATTCTGCAATTTTGGCTTTGATTTTGACTTCATCGTAAGCAATTGCTAGACCATTGGTTTCGGACTTATTCTCAGCCTTCAGCACCTGTAAGTTCATCTGGAAATAAAAGAGCTCCTCAAACTTGGTCCTACGTAGAGCCTGCTTATATTCAGCCAAATCTTTCGGAAAATGCATGGCATGCACAGCCTCTTGACGTCCCATGAGACGATACTTGTCCATAAGCACCTGTGGGAGACTCTCCTCCAATAAATTCAAGGCCCCACTATCAAAAGCTGCCTTTATAGCCTTTATCAGCTGGGCCTGACTAACACCCTGGGCCACATGATAGACTGGCTGCATATCGTCCTCAACTTGGGCCAACACTTTCATACCAGTCACAGCCGACTTCTTCTGGTCCCATTTGCCAAAAATAGCCACTTCTGCCCCCATCTCAATCTTGTCCACAAGATAAGGCTGGTTGAAGAAACTAATGGCAATCACTGCCTCTCCTTGCTTGATTTTAAAACTCAGACGATTACGTTTAAAGCCATAATACTGCACATTGGCAGGTGTCACCACCGTTCCCGTAATAACAGCCTTTTCGCCATCCATCAGTTCAAAGATAGACTTACTCTTAAAATCTTCATATCGGAAAGGAAAATAAAGCAAGAGGTCCCCAACCGTGTGCAAATCTAATTTGGTAAATTTTTCAGCGGACTTAGGACCAAAGCCTTTCAAATCCGCAATTGGTGAATCTAGTCGAATCATATCCTCTATCATTTCTATCGTGTTCTTCTCCTCGTGAAAGAGGAATCCTTATCAGCTATTATAACACATGAAAATGGTCTTCACTAAAGTCAAAAAATCCAGTATCAAACTGGATTTCTATTTATTTATATCAATCATAGCTACGAGGTACACGATCACTAAGCAAACAAAGAACTTCGTAGTTGATAGTGCCACGTTTTTCAGCCACCTCTGTCGCAGTGATGCTTGCTCCCCCATTTTCACCCATAAGAGTGACAGGAGTCCCTAGGGGATAAACCTTAGGAAGGCGAACAGTGATCTGGTCCATAGACACACGCCCAACAATAGGACAAAGCTGTCCATCCACAATAACGTGGAAACCTTGTAAATCTCTGGTCCAACCATCAGCATAGCCAATTGGAAGCGTTCCAATAACTTCTTCAGCCGTCGTCGTATACGTTGCACCATAACCCACATCTTTACCTGCTGGCAGGGTCTTAACATGAACAAGTGCTGTCTCCAAGCTTAAAGCAGGACGAATATTATATGGAAGGTCTAAAACACTGCCACTAGGATTGAGACCATAGATAACGACACCTAGACGTACCGCATTAAAGACTGTTTCTGCATGCCAGATACTCGTCGCAGAGTTGCTAGCATGTACCAAGCGAGGGCGGTCTACCAAGTTATTAACTAAATCCGTGAAGAAGGACAATTGACGCTTAAATTTACTATCATCCTTCTCATCAGCTGTTGCAAAATGAGTAAAAATACCTTCGACATCAGCACCAAGATCCTTCAGACCAGCCATCAAACTATCTGCATCACCTTGACTACGCACCCCAATGCGTCCCATACCTGAATCAATCTTAATATGACAGGTCAAACCAGTCAAATCAAGCCCTTGCTTCTTAGCCATTTCCAACCACTCAAGCGAAGCTACCGTCAGAGTAATGTTTTCTTGAATAGCTAAAGGAACCTCGTCTGGCAAGACTACTCCTAAAATAAGTATCGGTTGCTCTAAGCCAGCTTGACGAAGTTCAAGCGCCTCGTCTAGGTTGGAAACACAAAAAACATCCACCTTCTTAGACACATGCTTAGCCACTTCAACAGCGCCATGACCATAAGCATTGGCCTTCACAACTGCAAAAGTCTGCACCTGTTTAGGAATATGACTAACCACTTGTTCAATATTTTCTGAAATTGCTGACAGATCAACCTTTGCCAAGGTTGGTCGATGTAAACTCGAAATCATAAGCTATCCTCTTCCAACACCTATCTCTTGTTTTTTTTCTAAAATGACACTTGCCTGAACAAAATCACCACTATGGGAAATGGAGATAAAAACCTTACCTTCAAAAGGTGATTGGGTCACCACTGGAGCTCCCTTGTCATTGTTTAGAATTTCAATATCCTTAAAACCAACTGCTCCGATTCCAGTACCCCAGGCCTTTGAAAAAGCTTCCTTACCAGCCCAACGCCCTGCCAGAAATGACATCTGACGATTTCCAGAAAGGGACTCAAAACGCTCCCATTCTTTTGGTGTCAATACTTTCTTTGCAAAACGTGGATTGCGGTCATAAGCCTTTTTTACGGCTGAAATTTCCTGCAAGTCTATACCATGTCCAAAAATCATAATTATAACGAAAGTCGATTGTGGATTTCACGAATAAGGCTATCTGTCTTATCCCAACCAAGACATGGATCTGTAATTGATTTACCATAAACTTCAGGTGTGTCTTGACGACCATCTTCAAGGTAAGACTCAATCATAAAGCCACGCACGGTATCCGCGATACGCTCATCCCACTCACGGTTAAGAAGGACTTCACGCACAATGCGAACTTGTTCCATGAAGTTTTTACCAGAGTTATCATGGTTTGTATCAACAAGAATAAATGGATTTTCCAAATTAAATGCACTGTACTTGTCCAAAGCCTTAATCAAGTCCTCGTAATGGTAGTTGACAATGTTTTGACCATTTTCATTGTTGGCACCACGCAAGATAGCGTGAGCGAGTGAGTTACCATCTGTTTTCACTTCAGCGCCATTGTAAAGGAAATGCTGTTGGTTCTGCGCAGCATAGATACCATTAAACATGACATTCAAATTCCCTGACGTTGGATTCTTCAAACCAATTGGTACATCAATACCTGAAGCTACAAAGCGGTGTTCTTGGTCCTCAACCGAACGTGCTCCAACAGCGTGGTAGCTAAGTAGGTCATCAAAGAAGGAAAGATTTGACGGATAAAGCATCTCGTCAGCGATTGGAAGGCCTGTTTCAGTAATAATACGTGACTGAAGGTGGCGAACCGCCTTAACCCCAGCAAGAAGGTCTACATCACCCTCTGCATCTGGTTGGTGGATAAGCCCCTTATAACCATCTCCATTAGTACGTGGTTTAGCCGTATAAACACGCATAACAATAAAGATTTTATCTTTCACTTCTTCCTGAAGTTTGGCCAAACGGTGAGCATAATCAAGAACGGCTTCTTCATTGTCGGATGAACATGGACCAATAACCAAGAGAACACGTTTGTCCTCACCCTTGATAATTTTTGCCAAGGTCTCATCATTAGCCTGTTTAGTTACTAGAGCGTCTCCCGTAAGAGCATGTAATTTTCTTACTTCCGCTACATCAATCAGCGGACTATTTTGGTGAATTCCCATTTATTTCCCTCTCTTTGTGAAAAGAGAGCGAACCGCTTGGTCATCCAAACGGTTCACTCCCCATATATGGTTTCTGTTACCTTATTATTTTGACAAAGTATCGTAGATTTCACGAATCAATTCTTCTGTCTTATCCCAACCAAGACATGGGTCCGTGATTGATTTACCATAGACATCTGGCGCATCTTGACGGCCATCTTCAAGGTAAGATTCAATCATGAAACCACGTGCAACTTTGTTGATTTTTTCATTCCAATCACGGTTAATCAAGGTTTGACGAACGATACGGATTTGTTCCAAGTAACGTTTACCTGAGTTATCATGGTTTGTATCAATAACGATGAATGGATTTTCAAGGCCCATTTGTTCATAGTGTTCGATTGTTTCAAGCACATCATCATAGTAGAAGTTAGGCACGTTTTTACCATATTCATTCGTTGAACCACGAAGAATAACGTGTGCCAATGGGTTACCTGATGTTTCAACTTCTTCACCGTTAAAGAGGAAGTTTTGTTTGTTTTGCGCAGCGTAGATACCGTTAAACATCACGTTAAGGTTCCCTGATGTTGGGTTCTTCATACCAGTTGGAACATCAATACCTGATGCAACAAAACGGTGTTGTTGGTCTTCTACAGAACGTGCACCGATGGCAATATATGACACAAGGTCATCTACCAAAGGAAGGTTTTCTGGGTAAAGCATTTCATCAGCAGTTGTGATACCAGTTTCAGTGATAACACGGTAGTGAAGATTACGTACAGCCTTGATACCATTGATTAGGTTTGGTTTACCTTCAGCATCAGGTTGGTGCACAAGCCCTTTATAACCATCACCATTTGTACGAGGTTTAGCTGTATAGACACGCATAACCATAAAGACTTTATCTTTCACTTCTTCTTGAAGTTTAGCCAAACGGTGAGCATAATCAAGAACGGCTTCTTCATTATCAGATGAACATGGACCAATAACCAAAAGCGTACGGTCATCTTCACCCTTGATGATTGCTTCAAGCTCTTTATCACGAGCTTGTTTCTTGGCAAGGGCTTCACCTGTCAATGTAGTTGATTCTTTAACTGCATCAAAATCAATTTTTTCACTTACTGCTTTAAAAACCATAATAATTACCTATTTCTTTTTATCTAAAACTGTTTACGACCGTGACAATTTTTGAATTTCTTACCAGAGCCACATGGACAGAAGTCGTTACGACCAACCTTACTAAAGTCAATTTCTTGACCATTAGCATCTGCTTGGTGGGCCTGGATATTGCCTGTTGCTGTTGTTGAAACGCGTTCATTAACATGTTCACGAGATTGTTCGTGGATTTGTGCTTTCATCATCGTACGAGTCACATCATACTCAATAGCACCAATCATATCTTGGAACATCTTGAAACCTTCAGATTGATATTCAACGATTGGGTTGTTTTGCGCATAACCACGCAAACCAACGGCGTTACGTAATTGATCAAGGGCATCAATGTGGTCTGTCCACTTATTATCAACAACCATCAAAATCAAGACTTTTTGGAACTCACGGATAGCTTCCTCTGAACGCAATTTCTTAATTTGACGATTATAAACATCGTCTGCTAACTCAGTCAAATAAACCTTGATAGCATCATAATTAACACTACGTTTAGTTACCTCTCCCACTTCTTGTAAATCTTCAAGTGAGATGGCATTCTCAGGAACCAGAGCCTGACGTGCAAAGTTCAAGATACCTTTAAGAGCTTCTTCTTGATCGTTGCGACTGTGCCCATCAACCGTACGGTTAATAGTACGCTTGATCATAGCCTTGATTTCAGGTTCAAGATCACGCTCTGCTGTAATAACATCATAACGCTCAGCATAGATGATTTCACGCTGTTCACGCATAACGTCATCGTACTGAAGGACTTGTTTACGAGTATCGTAGTTATTCCCTTCGACACGTTTTTGAGCTGATTCCACTTGACGGGTCAACATACGTGATTTGATAACAATATCTTCGTCATCAGCGTTCAAACGTTCCAAGACATGCTTGATACGGTCAGAACCGAAACGACGCATCAATTCGTCTTCAAGAGATAGGTAGAATTGAGACTCCCCTGGATCCCCTTGACGTCCCGCACGACCACGCAATTGGTTGTCGATACGACGGCTTTCGTGACGCTCTGTACCAATGACACAGAGTCCACCAAGGTCAAGAACACCTTCACCAAGTTTGATGTCAGTACCACGACCGGCCATATTGGTCGCAATCGTAACAGCACCACGTTGACCCGCATTCATGATAATATGTGCTTCTTTTTCGTGGTTCTTGGCATTAAGCACTTCGTGAGGAATACCTGCGTCAACCAACATCTTAGAAATCAAGTCAGATGTTTCAACGGCAACCGTACCAACAAGGACTGGTTGCCCCTTCTCATAACGACGCTTAACATCTTGTACCACAGCACGGAATTTAGCATCCAAGGTTGAGTAAAGAAGGTCGTCATGGTCAATACGTTGAATTGGACGGTTTGTTGGAATTGGGATGATTCGCATGTTATAGATTTCACGGAATTCATCTTCTTCAGTCTTACCAGTACCAGTCATACCTGACAATTTCTTGTACATACGGAACATATTTTGGTAAGTGATTGAGGCAGAAGTCTTAGTTTCCTCTTGGACTGGTACACCTTCTTTAGCCTCAATAGCTTGGTGGAGCCCATCTGAGAAACGACGACCTTCCATGGTACGACCAGTAAATTGGTCAACGATAAGGATTTCTTCCTCAGGACTTACCACGTAGTCAATATCATGCAACATAATGTAGTTGGCACGAAGGGCATTGTCAATATAGTGAGTCAAGGCAACATTGTCAATATCGTATAAGTTGTCCAAGTTGAAGAATTCTTCAGCCTTGTCAATACCTGAGTCATTCAAACCAATTGTTTTTGTTGGAATATCAATCGCATAATCATCTTCAGTCAATGTCTTAACAAAAGCATCCGCACGGTGATACAACTGATTAGTTTCTGAACTTACAGGGCCTGATACGATCAATGGTGTACGAGCTTCATCAATAAGAACCGAGTCAACCTCATCGACCAAGGCATAGTTCAATGGGCGTTGTACCATGTTTTCCTTACGAACAACCATGTTATCACGAAGATAGTCGAAACCTACCTCTGAGTTGGTCGAGTAAGTGATATCACAGTTATAAGCTTCACGTTTTTCAGCTGGTGATTTAGCTGAAAGGTTGATCCCTACTGACAAACCGAGCCAACTATAAAGCTCACCCATTTCAGTCGCATCACGCTCTGAAAGGTATTCGTTAACGGTGATAACGTGTACACCTTCACCTGAAATAGCATTCAAGTAAACAGGCATTGTCGCAGTAAGGGTTTTCCCTTCCCCTGTACGCATCTCCGGTACGTCACCATGATGGAGCACAATACCACCCATAATTTGCACACGATATGGGAAAAGTCCAAGAACACGTTTCGCTCCCTCACGAACAACCGCAAATGCCTCTGGCAAGAGTTGATCTAGACTTTCTCCGTTTTGATATCGTTGTTTAAATTCTTCTGTTTTTGCCTGAAGTTCTTCATCTGAAAGAGCCGCCATTGCATCAGCATAGCTCTCAACTTTCTTGGCAGTTTTTTCTAGTTTTTTAATTTCGCCTTTATCATTTTCAATGATTTTGCGTAATATATTTGCCATCTTTTTTCCTTTCGACAGTCTTTATCTCCATATTTTACCACAAATAACCCTTTTAAACAAGAAATCACTCAAGTATTGACAAAGAAAAAAGCCCGAGTTTAAAGGCTTTCACAACAGATTAGTAAATAAACAAAAACTTCTTTATTAGATTCACTGAAAATATCGACAATAACACTTCAAGGCTATTTCTCAGTGATTTCTTGATTCTCTAAGAAATCCTCAAAGTCATGTAAGAGATTTTCAAAGGCCTGTTCAAAGAAAGCTCTATCACTACTACTATAAGCCTTCATAATCATAGGACTGGCCTCAAAATCCACGTAAAATTCGTATTCCAGAACACCATTTTCCCAGTAAAATTTGATGCTAGGAGAGGCTGTCTTTTCACCACACATACCAGAAATTGCCCGTTGCAAACCATAACTGTGGTCTCCATAGTCTTTCAAACGATAGTAAGCTCCCTCAAAATAGTAGGATCGTCCAATTTCAACACGCTCAAAAAGAGCTGATAATACTTGTTCATTACTCATACTCAAGCCTCGTTAGGATGACTGACAATCATCTCCAATTGTCCATCAATTTCCCAATCTGTCACATCATTTGGAAGAAGGAAGTGATCACCTTTTTTTAGACAATAAATGCGTGAATCGATAGTCAAAGTCCCATTACCAGAAAGCACTGAACAGAGCAAATAAGGAGCTGATTGTTTGAAGTCAACCAAGCCATTGAGTTTCCATTTATATACGGTAAAGAAGGAGTTTGATGTCAAACAAGTCGACTCTAATTGCAAGGTCTTAACAGTTGCTGGAACGCTATTTTCTGGGTCCCCTAGATTCAAGACATCAAGAGACTGTTGAATATGAAGCTCACGTTTATTGCCCTGATCATCCCTACGATCAAAATCATATACACGATAAGTGGTATCGCTAGACTGTTGTGTTTCTAGGATAAGGATACCTGGACCAATAGCATGCATGGTGCCGCTTGGTACAAAGAAAAAGTCACCTTTTTTTACAGGCGTTTTCGACAAAAGCCCATCCCAATCACCCGCTTCAATCAAAGCTGCCAGCTCTTCCTTAGTTTGAGCCTTGTGGCCATAGATAATTTCAGCGCCCTCTTCGGCGTCAATAATATACCAACACTCCGTCTTTCCTAGTTCACCTTCATGCTCCATACCATAGGCATCGTCTGGGTGTACCTGCACTGACAGCCAATCATTAGCATCCAAAATCTTGGTTAATAAAGGAAATACACTCGCCTTTGGATGCCCAAAAAGTTCTGGTTTATCCTTGTAAAGCTCTGCCAGATGAAAACCAGCATACTTTCCGTTTTTGACATAGGATACACCATTAGGATGGGCAGAAATTGCCCAGTATTCGCCAGTGTGTTCACTGGGAATATCATAACCAAACTCCGTCTTAAGGCGATTACCTCCCCAGATTTTTTCATGCATTGGCGAATCTAAAAATAAAGGTTCCATTACATCCTCCTGTATAGAGCAAAACGCCTTAAGATCATGTCTTAAAGCGATTTTACATATTTGGCTTATTTGCGTGAGTGTTTGTCAGCTACATCTTTGGCAAGTGCAAAGTTACCAAGCGTCGCAGAGCCATTACCTGAAACAGCCGGTGTCACAATATATTCAGTCACGTCTGGCACTGGAAGGTAACCATTCAAAAGAGTTGTGAATTTTTCACGAACACGACGAAGCATATGCTCTTGACCCATTACTCCACCACCAAAGACGATAACTTCAGGACGGTAGAGAACAGTTGCCTGGACAGCAGCTTGAGCAATATAGTAAGCTTGAATATCCCACACTTCAGAATTTTGCTCAATCAACTCTCCACGAATACCTGTGCGAGCTTCAAGCGATGGACCAGCAGCCAAACCTTCCAAACATCCGCGGTGGAAAGGACAGGTTCCGTTAAATTCATTGGCAACATCATTTGGGTGAAGAGGGACATATACGTGACCAGCTTCAGTGTGACCCATACCACCAATGAACTCACCATTTTGAATAGCACCAGCACCAATACCAGTTCCGATAGTGTAATAAACAAGACTCTTAACACCTTTACGAACAAGTGTTTCACCATAAGCAGATGAATTCACATCAGTCGTAAAGTAGAAAGGAACATTAAATTCCTTAGCGATTAAACCAAGAAGGTCTATGTTTGACCAGTGTGGTTTTGGCGTTGAAGTTACAAAACCATATGTTTCTGAATTTGGATCAACATCTATCGGACCAAATGAACCAATAGCAATTCCTGCCAACTGATCTTCATAACGTTTGAAAAATTCAACCGTGCGATCAATTGTTTCGTAAGGTGTAGTTGTTGGGAATTGAGTTTTTTCAATGACTTGGAATTTCTCATCACCAACAGCACAAACAAACTTTGTACCACCAGCTTCCAAGCTTCCGTATAGTTTAGCCATATGTAAAGCTATCTCCTTTTATGATCAATAAATAACTATCTTGTCACTATTATAAAGAAAAGCAAGATAAAAGACAATCTAAATAAAAGCATATTTAAGCTGCTACAAACTTGTCTTCATATCACTCTTCTTTATAAAACATTCAACTAAAAAAGCCGAAACAGCTTCGACTTTTCTAGCTTATTATTTAACTGCGATGAAGTCAGCACCCTCAACAACTGAACCAGTTGCTACTGATGAAACATCTTCGAAGTCTGCAGTGTTTGTAACGATAACCATAGTTGTATCGTCAAGACCTGCTTCAGTGATAACTGAGCTATCGAAGGTAGCCAAGACATCACCTTTTTTAACACGTTGATTTGCTTGAACCTTAGCATCAAATCCTTTGCCGTCAAGTGAGACAGTATCGATACCAATGTGGATAAGCACTTCAGCACCTTTATCAGATTTAAGACCGTAAGCGTGACCTGTTGGGAAGGCAATTTGCACTTCACCGTCAAATGGTGCAACAACTTGGTTACCTGAAGGTTTGATAGCGGCACCTTTACCCATAGCTCCTGAAGAGAAGACTGGGTCATTTACATTTTCCAAAGCTACAACTTCACCTTTAAGTGGAGCAGCGATTGTTTCAGCTTGCAATGCAACTGGAGCTGATTCTGCAGATGCAATATCTTCAGCAACAACTTCTTTTTGAGCTTCAGCTTCTTCCTCTTTGTAACCAAAGAGCCAAGTAAGAACGAAACCAAGAGCAAGTGTTACAAGTACCATGATCACATACTTAAGTACTTGACCGTTTAGGTAAAGAAGAGTACCAGGAACAATTGTTACACCAAATCCTGTACCAGCAAGGTTAAGGATTGATGCCAACCAACCACCGGCAGCACCAGCGATAAGCCCCATGATAAATGGTTTACCGAAACGAAGGTTAACCCCGAAGATAGCTGGTTCAGTGATACCAAGTACCGCTGAAAGAGTTGCAGGGAAAGCAAGAGCTTTCAACTTAGAATCTTTAGTTTTAACACCCACTGCAAGTGTCGCACCAGCTTGGGCAGTCATAGCAGCTGTGATGATAGCGTTAAGTGGGTCTTTACCAGTATTAGCAATGAGGTTAGCTTCAAGCAAGTTAAAGACGTGGTGAACCCCTGTAACGACGATAACTTGGTGAACTCCACCAAGAACAAGACCAGCAAGACCAAATGGCAAGTTAAGAATCCATTCTGTAGCAGCAAGAACATAGCTTTCAACAGTATGGAAGACAGGGCCAATGATAAAGAGAGCCAAGGCTGACATTACAGCAAAGACGATAAGTGGACGCAAGAGAAGGTCAAGAACGTCTGGAACCCATTTACGAACCCATTGCTCGAACTTAGCACCAAGCAAACCTACGAAGAAGGCTGGAAGCACTGAGTTTTGGTAACCTACTACTGGAATAAAATCAAAGAAGTAGATTGGTTTAGCAGCACCTGATGCAACATCCCAAGCGTTAGGAAGGGCGTTGTTAACCATCATCAAACCAAGAACCAAACCAAGAAGTGGTGAACCACCAAATACGTTAAAGGCTGACCAACAAATCAAGGCTGGGAAGAAGGCGAAGGCTGTATCTGTCAATACAACTGTGTAAGTATAGAAATCAGTAGCAGCAAAAGCTTTTGATGTTGTACCGAATAAACCAAGAACTGTATCGTTATTAATTGCTCCACGGATACCCATAAAAAGACCAGTCGCTACGATTGCTGGAAGCAATGGAACGAAAACATCACCAAACGAACGGATAGCACGTTGGAACCAATTCCCTTGTTTAGCAGCTTCTGCTTTTTGTTCGTCTTTAGATGCTGTTGGAAGACCTTGAGCAACGACTTCGTCGTAAATCTTGTTAACAGTACCTGTACCAAAAATCATTTGGTATTGACCTGAGTTAAAGAAAGCACCTTGAACTTTTTCAATGTTCTCAGCCTTTTCTTTATTGATTTTGTTTTCATCTTTGACCATCACACGTAGACGAGTCGCACAGTGAGCAACACTGTTGACGTTTTCACGTCCACCGAGGGCGTCGATGACTTCTTTTGCAATTTGTTTGTTATCCATTTGCAAAATTCTCCTTAATAAAATTTGATATGAAAGCGTTTAGCTTTTCTTTACGATAACTATTTTAGCATCTTTTTGTCATATGTCAACCGTTTAGCATATTTTTTGTTTTTTTATGATAAATCGTTGATTTTTCTAGGTAAAACGTTTACTATATTACTAACAAATAGATTAGGAGATCCCTTTATATGAATCTACCAACAGAAGTTCGTTACCGTCCATACGCAGATTGGACAAACGAAGAAAAAACAAAAATTAAAGAAAATGTCGCTAAATCACCTTGGCGTGCAAGCTACCATATCGAACCAGAAACAGGGCTTCTTAATGATCCAAACGGTTTTTCTTACTTTAATGGTAAGTTCCAACTTTTCTACCAAAGTTGGCCATTTGGAGCTGCTCATGGTTTGAAACAATGGGTGCATACTGAAACTGAAGATTTGGTTCACTTTACAGAAACTGGTGTCAAACTCTTGCCAGACCATGAAAATGATAGCCACGGTGCCTACTCAGGTTCTGCTTATCAAATTGGTGATAAACTCTTTATCTTCTACACAGGTAACGTTCGTGATGAAAATTGGGTTCGTGACCCACGCCAAATCGGTGCCTGGATGGATAAAGACGGCAAAATCGAAAAATTCGACAAGGTTCTTATCAAACAACCTGCTGACGCTACTGAGCACTTCCGTGACCCTCAAATCTTCGATTACAAGGGACAATTCTACGCTATCGTAGGTGCTCAAAACCACGATAAACACGGTTTTATCAAACTTTACAAGGCAGTAGACAATGATGTCGAAAACTGGGTTGAAGTTGGAGACCTAGACTTTGATGGCACTGGCTCAGAATACATGATTGAGTGTCCTAACCTTGTCTTTGTAGATGGTAAACCTGTTCTTCTTTATAGCCCACAAGGTCTTGATAAAGCTGAACTTGACTACGACAACATTTACCCTAACACTTATAAGATTTTCCAAGATTTCGACACTGAGAAACCTGCCCTTGTTGATGGCACACCAATTATCAACTTGGACTATGGATTTGAAGCATACGCGACTCAAGGCTTTAACACTCCAGATGGTCGTGCCCTTATTGTTAGCTGGATTGGTCTTCCAGATGTGGACTATCCAACTGACAAATACGACTACCAAGGTGCTATGAGCTTGGTTAAAGAATTATCTATCAAAGATGGTAAACTCTACCAATACCCAGTAGAAGCTATTACAAGCTTACGTGCTAGTCAAGAAGATTTCTCTGAAAAAACGGCAACAACTAACACTTACGAGCTTGAACTTAACTTTGAAGCTAACAGCCAAACAGAACTTGTCCTCTTTGCAAACCAAGAAGGAAACGGCTTGTCACTTACTGTTGATACTGAGAACGGAAAAGTTATCCTTGACCGTTCTAAAGCTGGTGAACAATATGCTACTGACTTTGGAACAAGTCGTGAATGTACACTTGATGCCGGTCAAGCTGCAACCGCAAACATCTTTGTAGATAACTCAATCGTTGAAATTTTCTTCAACAAAGGTGAGAAAGTCTTCACTAGTCGTGTTTTCCCAAGTGCAGAACAAACTGGTATCAAAGTAACATCAGGAAACGTTTCTGGACACTACTTCGACTTGAAATACTAGGGTGATTTATGGTCGCAAAGCTTACTGACGTTGCCGAACTAGCTGGTGTGAGCCCAACCACAGTTTCTCGCGTCATAAACAAAAAGGGCTACCTCTCACAAAAAACCATTGACAAGGTTCACGCTGCTATGCACGAGCTAAACTATAAACCTAACAACTTGGCTCGAGGTCTTCAAGGAAAGTCGGCCAAACTCGTTGGCTTGATTTTCCCAAATATTTCCAATGTATTTTATGCCGAACTTATTGAACGTCTTGAGGATGAACTCTTTAAGCAAGGCTATAAAACCATTATTTGTAATAGTGAGCACGATCCTAACAAGGAGAGGGACTATTTGGAGATGCTTGCCGCCAACCAATGTGATGGCATCATCTCGTCTTCTCACAATCTTGGTATCGAAGATTATGAAAAGGTTGAAGCTCCTATCATTGCCTTCGACCGTAATCTGGCCCCAAAGATTCCTATTATCTCATCTGATAACTTTGAAGGAGGAAAATTAGCCGCAAAAGCCTTAGTCAAGGCTGGTTGCCAGCGTATTGTCATGATTACAGGTAATGATAATTCAGATTCTCCAACTGGACTCCGTCAACTTGGGTTCAATTACGAATTGAATAAACACGGTATTGTCTGCCCTGTCCCAAACGATTTATCTCTCATGCGACGAGAATTGGAAATCAAATCTATTATTTCTCGTGAAAAACCGGATGGTATCTTTGTCTCAGATGATTTAACAGCTATCTTAGTCATGAAAGTAGCTAGACAACTAGAACTTTCCATCCCCGATGACTTAAAAATCATCGGTTACGATGGTACTGCCTTTATCCGACACTTCTATCCAGAGCTAGCAACCATCCAACAGCCTTTGGATGAAATTGCTAAACTTTGTGTCGAAATTCTTTTGAAGAAAATCAAAGGCGAAATAGTCAGTCGTGATTATGTGCTACCAGTAAATTTGATTTCTGGTGGCAGTATATAAATAAAAGTCGCAAGAAATCTCCGTTTGCGACTTTTTCTTGAGCTTAGTTATCAAAAAAAGAAGTTGAAACAGCAATCAACTTCTTTTTCTTATGCTTCGTCTGTCACAAACTGACTAAGAACACCATTAATGAACTTAGCAGATGTTTCATCAGAATATTTTTTAGCAATTTCAATAATTTCATTGATAGCCACACGTCCTGGTGTCTCTTCAAAAGACGTGATTTCATAAAGTCCCAAACGAAGGAGAGTACGATCTGTCACAATCAAACGTGAAAGACTCCAACCTTCTTTCAATTTTTCTTCAATTTGACTATCAAGTTGAGCCAACTCTTCACGGACGCCTGTTACTAGGCTAAGGAGAAAAGCTGGTACATCAACTTCAGTTTCTTCGTCAATTGGCTTGTCATAAGTGTAAGCGAAATGTGCTTGTTCCAGAGCTTCACCACCAAATTCAAGGGCAAAAAGCGTTTGAAAAGCACGCTCACGAAGGTCACGACGTGAATCTTTAAAGATATTAGTCATTCAAAAAATCCTCGTTAAACAATTCAGCCAAGTCCGGTTTTTGCGACTTTTCAGTAACAATAGATTCAACATGAACGTTGACTTCTGAAATTGCCACTTCTGCCATATCATAGACAGCTGCTTTAACAGCCTTTTGAATCTCAATTGAAACCGCAGGCACATTAACGCCATACTGAAGAGAAACGTAGATATCAGCGTTTACTGTACCATCTTCCTCAGTTTGAAGATAAACACCACGTCCCAAGCTTGTTTTGCTGAGACTATCTGTAACGTTTTTGTTTTGAAGGGCGTAAACACCGTCCACTTTAGTTGCAGCGATACCAGTAATCACTTCAAGAACACGAGGAGCAATTACGATTTCACCGATATTTTCTGTAGTCATCGCATATTTCCTTTCCGTTAGTTTGGAAAATAAAGCTTTCAAACCAGTGGTTCGAAAGACTTAGTTAGGCTTAGGCACGTGATACGTAAGTACCTTCAGCTGTGTTGATAACCAATTTTTGACCAGCTTCGATAAAGTCTGGAACGTTAACCACAAGACCAGTTTCAAGTGTTGCAGGTTTACCTGAACCTGTAACTGTTGCACCTTTGATTGATGGTTGTGTTTCAGTAACTGTCAATTCAACGGTTGTTGGCACTTGCACACCGATAACTTCTGTTCCGTAGAATTGGATTTTTACGTCTGAGTTTTCAAGGATAAATTTCAATTCTTCTTGAACGTTGGCTACTGGGATTTCATATTGGTCATATGTTTCAGTGTTCATGAAGTATGCAGTATCATCCATTTGGTACAAGTATTGTGCTGGTACTGTTTCGATGATTGCTTGTTCAAATTTTTCTTCTGGACGGTAGCTAGTGTCAAAAGTTGAACCTGAGCGAACATCACGCAATTTCATACGCATGATTGTGTTACCTTTACCAGGTTTGTGGTGGCTAGCTTCAAGAACTTTGATCAATTTGCCATCATTTGTTACGAAAGTCATACCCGCACGGAGTTTACTTGCTTCAATCATTATTAAATACCTCTTTGTAAAAATTATTATCAGTTTATTCTACCATAAATGACAGCATGGCTCAAATGTTTTATAGAATCAGACCTAAACCCTAAGATTTTCTAAGGAAAATCTAGTCATCCATCCCCAAGTGTACCTCTGGAACATCATGTTGCACATAAGAGACTCCCTTTTGTTCCATCAACTCAATCGCAAAGGCGTGGGGGCGATAATTAGCCTTATAAGTAATCTTAACAACGCCAGCCTGAAGGAGAGCTTTGGTGCAGTTAATACAGGGAAAATGCGTCACATAAATTTCTGTATTTTTAGTAGAAATCCCCTCTTTGGCACACTGGATAAGAGCGTTCATCTCCGCATGGACCGTACGAATACAGTGACCATCTTCCATGTAGTGACCAACCTCATTACAGTTATCTGTCTCAGAGACTCCACCGTTATAACCTGTAGCAATAATGCGGTTGTCCTTGACCAAAACAGCACCAACAAAGGCACGGTCACAGGTAGAACGTTTAGAAATCAGCTCTGCATTAGCCATAAAATAGTCTTGCCAAGATAGACGGTTTGGCATAAAGTATTCCTCCAAATCTTAGAGTACAATCAATTCCTTAGGTGCAAGAGTAATCAATTCGCAACCATTTTTAGTAATAATGATATCATCTTCAATACGAACACCGTATTTGTCAGCCAAATAAATACCCGGTTCATCCGTCAAGACCATACCAGCTTCGATAGTCTCATCAGAATTACCGAAGTAAGGAATCTCGTGAATGTCAAGACCGATACCATGTCCAATACCATGTGTAAAGTGATCACCATAACCCGCTTCAACAATAACATCACGCGCGACCTTATCATAGTCACGACGCGTCATGCCAGCTTTAGTCGCATCAATCAAAGCTCGATTTGAACGTAAGACGATATCGTAAATTTCACGCTCCTCGTCAGTCGTTTCACCAATATGGATAGTACGAGTCATATCACTAACATAGTGATTGTAGTAACAACCAAAGTCCATAGTCAAAGTTTCTCCTGACTGAATGACCTTGTCTGAAGCAACACCGTGTGGCATAGCTGAACGGTAACCTGAAGCAATGATAGACTCAAAGGAAATACCTGAAGCTCCATATTCACGCATACGGAAATCTAGGAAGTTAGCCACTTGTAGTTCTGTTGTTTGACCTGGTTTGATAAAATCAAGCACATCTGTAAAGGCACGATCTGAGATAGAACAAGCCTTACGGATAGTTGCCAATTCTTTCTCATCCTTAATCATGCGCAACTCTTCCATGAAGTTGGTTTGCGGTAACAAAGTATAGCCTTCAAAAATCGCTTGAAGACTTTGATAGTAAGCAAATGATACCTGATTGTCAAAACCTATTGTCTCCAGTTTATCAGCCCCGATAATTTTAACAATATCCTTAAGTGGATCCTTACTTTCGATAATATCAAAGCCATGCACGGATTGTTTGGCAATGAGGGTATAACGTGAATCGGTTAAGAAGAGGCGACGATTCTTAGTGATGAAGACAGTCGCATTTGTCCCCCAGAAATCTGTCAAATAATAAATATTGTTTTGTCCTGTCACCAACAAGGCATCAAGGCCTGATTGGGCAAGTTTAGCATCAAATCGTTCAAGTCTACGTTGCATTTGAATGACTCCTTTGGTATTTTAGGTTAATTATACCAAATTTTCAGATTCTAAAGGATTAAATTGACATTTTAGATTGTTTTTTTGAGGTCATAAAGAAAAAGCCAGATCAAACTCTGACTTTATTAGCATTACACAAAGGCTCGCTTTTCGTAAATAGCTGGCGTCAAAAGGAGCAAAACCAAAGTCCAAGCAAACAAAACAAAGGCTTCGCGAAGACTGAAAAACTGTTGACCACTAGTAAAGACTGCTCGCATAAAGCTAAATGGCACATAAGTCATCAGCTTAGTTATGGTATCCCCTAAACTAGCCAAATAGAGCGTGAAGAAAGTCATTCCTGTTACACCAAAATAGGTCATTACAAAGGCTGTCAAGGTACTTTTTACAAACAATACAAGTAAGGAGGAAACCATATAAATAAAGGCTCCATAGAGTAGGAAATCAATATAGATACCTCTGATATAATCCCACAAAGGAAAATCTACATGTTGCACAGAATACTTGTAGAAGGCCAACTCCAAAACCAAAATAGTAGCAGCAACTATAGACAACACAAGGAAACTTAAGAGTTTTCGAAGAATAACCTCACATCCAGATAAGGAAGACACCCGAATCATATTAATTGTTCGATTCTGAAATTCTCGTCCAAGACTAGATACTGCTAAATAAACAAAGACGATATCCACGATAAAAGAATAACTGGCAACAATCGCAGATGGACCAAGGTAATCTCCCCTATAGCCATCACAAAAGATGACAATTGCACCAATCAAGGCTACCAATCCAAGACAAATAAAGACACTCCTCGTCACACATTCCTGCTTTAAAAATACCGTTCTTAATTTATTTTTCATTAAATAACACCTCACTTAACCCTTCTTTTTCATAAGTAAAAGGAATTCCCTCCCGATCCATAACTTGCTTAACAGCCGCTAATTCTTTGACTAAGATGTCATGTTTTTGTCGTTCAAAAACGAGACCATTTAATTTAAGTAGGGTCATTAATGACTTCAAACTTAAATCTTCAGTGTAAATTTTATATTTGGCATTCGCATCATCGTCCAAACAAGTCAATTTGTGATTCTTCAACAAATAGTTTTTCATACAAACCTGTTCAAGATTAGACAGGATGTGGCTGGAAATAACAAAAGTTAGACCATGATTTTTAGCTAACTTTTTAATTAATGTGAGAAGACTGTTGATTCCATTGGGATCCAGACCATTTGTAGGCTCATCAAGAAGGATGAGTTCATCTGAAGCAATTAAGGCGATAAACAACCCCACACGTTGCTTCATTCCCAAAGACAATTTGGAAGCCTTGCGTTTAAGATAGGCTGCCACCTCCAATTCGTCCTTATAACGGTCAATCAACGCGTAATCCTTACTGTACAATTTACAATAAAATTTAAGGTTAGCTTCAACAGTCATGTTAGGATATAGGGCTGGGGCTTCAATCAAGGCTCCTACAGTTTTTGTTTTTAAGTCAATAATATCCTTGGGTCCTGCCAAAATACCTGAAACTAGTTTCATCAGGGTTGTCTTCCCTGCACCATTATTACCAATCAAACCAGCAATATCCCCCTTCTCTAACGTGAACGAGATATTATCCAAAACAGTTTGCTTTCCAAAACCATAGGTTAAGCCTTTCACCGCTAGTACTGTCATGTATTTACCTTTCTTTGCTTAATTATATTTTAAATATAAATCTTTAACATCCAAGTGAACTATTCACTTGGACGATGAAAACTTATAACAATTCTTCTTTATTAATTCTCATAAGCATAAATATTTTCCAATATACTATCTTATTTTTCTTAGTTTTAGAATCTCAACCGCAATATAACTTACCTGCCCTACTCCATAGCCAATATCATACGATACATTTCCACCAACAATTTCAGAAAGCTTATCAAAGGTTAAAGAATCAAATCTATTCATCATCATTGTATCCATATATATTTCCCCTTAACCTCTAAACCCATCTACAAATCCACGACCAAAATCATAAACCGTGTGAGTAACTACTCCGACTCCATATCCTACAGATGAGTAGACACTTCCTCCAAACACTGTTTCTAAATCTTTAACATCAACTTTTTGAAATTTATTCTTCATATTCTCTCCTGTCTTTAATTAACAATAACTACCACGCTTGACGAAAACCTTTTACAAATTCGTTAATAACGTACTTGCCATATTTTACCGGATTGAAACCACCAGTAATTTGCTCCAAGTCGGCATCGGATAACACCTTAAATAATTGTTTTTCCTCTAACATTGCAAAACTCCTTTCTAAGTTAAACCATAAATTCAGCTCTCTCATCAAGGCTCTTACACCCCTGCTTAAGCTATGAATCCATTATAAAAGCTACATAAAATAAAAAATAGTGACGTAAATGTCACCCTGCACAAGAAAAAAAATGAAAACAAAAAAAGACTGAGTTAGTAAGCTCAGCCTAAAGCTAGTAAAATCATCTTTCCCTATCCTTACTCGCCACCCTAAGCGCAAACAAAGAAAAAGCTAGCGAAAGTGTTGACCAGACGAAACAATGGTCAATAAAGGTAACTCCTTCGTTGAAACTTAGCGTAGCATTTATCATCACAATAAATAGCCAGACGATCACGATAACAATGCTTAAACTTCTAATAAGATTATTCTTCTGTTTATCCATATTTCTCTTTCCCATATTTGGTACTCATGGTAACTTCTAATCGCCATAAGGAGGTCTTCTTTTCAACCACCATTTGTTCCAACCCAATCGTTCAGGCAAGGTTTGAGGTCTAGCTACAAAACCACCCCCTGTAACATTTTCTAAGGTTTCAGCATTGAGCTCTTCACCATATGCCTTAGTTCGCATTCTTATTTCTCCTTTCTTTTTAAAAATAAATACAGCAATAACCACTTGGACTATACAAGATTTAGTCGTTTTGGAGACCTAGTTGGTTTGGGTATAAGATCATTATAAGTTCTCTCTTTTCAAAACAATAGTGACATAAATGTCACTATCACTGAACACAAAAATCCAAGCCTCTATAAGACCTGTTCCAAAACTTGTTTATTTCTACGGTGTTTCAGAATAAGATAAAATATCACTTCAAAAAGGAGAAAACTAACATAAACTCCTGAAACGTAAAGTAAGATTTGCGATTTATCCGTTGTTGATTGAAAACGACCATGATGGTCAACTGTACGAATACTAATCAAAAGACAAATATCTAGAAATAGGGCTAGAAGAATACCATTAAAGCCTATGAAAAAACGCTTTTTAACCATAATCTGACTCCTGTATGTTTTTTCCTAACCATAGAATAGCAAGCTCAACTTAAACCAACCTAAAGCAAAAAAAGACTCAAAGAGTCTTTTTACTTTATGTCAATTTTTCTTTCAAATATCGTCCTGTGTAGCTTTCTGGAACGGCTGCTACCTCTTCTGGAGTCCCTGTAGCAACGATAGTACCTCCACCGACACCGCCTTCAGGACCCAAATCGATGATATGGTCTGCGGTCTTGATAACATCCAGATTGTGCTCAATCACGAGAACAGTGTTGCCATCGTCCGCAAAACGCTGAAGCACCTTCAAAAGACGTGCAATGTCATCTGTATGGAGACCAGTCGTCGGTTCATCCAGAATGTAGAAAGACTTCCCAGTAGAGCGTTTGTGCAACTCACTAGCCAGCTTCATACGTTGAGCTTCACCACCTGAGAGGGTTGTTGCTGGTTGTCCCAAGGTCACATACCCAAGCCCCACATCCTTGATTGTCTGCACTTTACGGGCAATCTTAGGAATAGCCGCAAAAAAGTCAACTGCGTCATCAACTGTCATATCCAGAATCTCCGCTATATTTTTCCCCTTATAACGAACCTCTAGGGTCTCAGAATTATAGCGTGTGCCATGGCAAACCTCACAAGGCACATAAACATCCGGCAAAAAGTGCATCTCAATCTTGATAATACCATCACCAGAGCAGGCTTCACAACGGCCACCCTTGACATTGAAAGAGAAACGCCCCTTCTTATAACCTCGGATCTTGGCCTCATTGGTTTTGGAAAAAAGATCACGAATATCGTCAAAAACGCCTGTATAAGTCGCTGGATTAGAACGAGGTGTACGCCCAATTGGACTTTGGTCAATATCAATCAATCGCTCGATATGCTCAATGCCAGTCACTGATTTGTGTTTACCAGGTTTCTCACTATTGCGATTGAGCTCTTGGGCAATTTTTTTCTTGAGAATTCCGTTAACCAAAGTCGATTTTCCCGAACCAGAGACACCTGTGACTGCAATCAACTTTCCAAGTGGAAACTTGACAGAGACATTCTTCAAGTTATTCTCACTAGCTCCTATAACCTCGATAAAACGACCATTACCTACACGACGTTCCGTCGGTACAGGAATTGATTTAGCACCTGACAGATATTGACCAGTGATTGATTTCTTGTTCTTAGCCACTTCCTCTGGGGTCCCAGAGGCCATGATTTGACCACCAAAAGCACCAGCACCAGGCCCCACATCGATAAGCCAGTCAGCCTCACGCATGGTATCTTCATCATGCTCCACCACAATTAAGGTATTGCCAAGGTCACGCATCTTTTTAAGACTTGAAATCAAGCGATCATTGTCACGCTGATGAAGCCCTATAGAAGGCTCATCCAAAACATATAAGACTCCAGAAAGGTTAGAGCCAATCTGTGTTGCCAAACGGATACGCTGACTCTCACCACCTGAAAGGGTTCCAGCCATACGAGAGAGGGTCAAATAATTAAGACCTACATTATTTAGGAAAGTCAAGCGGTCCTTGATTTCCTTAACAATTGGACGAGCGATCACTCTTTCATTTTCACCCAATTCAAGGTTATCGATTTCCTGAAGATGATCTGAAATAGACAAATCAGAGATTTGACCAATATTGAGGCCATTCTCACCACCAACACGAACCGAGAGTGCCGCTTCGTTAAGACGATAGCCATGACAAGTTGGACATGACAGCTCATTCATATAACCCCGCATGACATTGCGAGTGAAATCACTATTGGTCTCGTGGTAGCGACGATTGATATTAGTCACAACCCCTTCAAAAGGAATGTCAATATCACGCACCCCACCAAAATCATTAACATAATGAAAATGGAATTCACGATCTCCTGAACCATAAAGAACCAAATCCTGCTCTTCTTTTTTCAGGTTTTCAAATGGCGTATCCATATCCACGCCAAACTGCTCCATGGCCTGCTCAAGCATGGCAGGATAGTAGTTAGATGAGATAGGATTCCAAGGCGCCAGCGCACCTTCACGCAAGGTCTTACTAGCATCAGGAATGACCAAATCCATATCAACTTCTAATTTATTTCCTAAACCGTCACAGGTCGGACAAGAACCAAATGGCGCATTAAATGAAAAGAGACGTGGCTCCAACTCAGGCACTGTGAAACCACAAACTGGACAAGAATAATGCTCTGAGTAGAGCAATTCATTATCATCCATAGTATCCACAATCAAGTAGCCATCCGCTAAACGTAGCGCCGCCTCGACTGAATCAAAGAGACGACTACGGATACCATCCTTATTGACCAAGCGGTCCACAACCACCTCAATATTATGCATCTTCGACTTGGATAGCTCTGGAACTTCTGTAACATCGTAAATCTCACCATCTACACGAACACGAACATAACCGTCCTTTTGTACACGTTCAAAAACGGCCTTGTGTTGCCCTTTTCTACGACGAACAATCGGCGCTAAAATCTGCATACGTGTACGCTCAGGAAGAGCTAGAACCTCATCCACAATCTGTTCCACAGAGGACGACTGAATGGCTCCATGACCATTAGGACAATAAGGGACACCCACACGCGCATACAGGAGACGAAGATAGTCATTAATCTCTGTTGCCGTTCCGACCGTCGAACGAGGGTTTTTACTTGTTGTCTTCTGGTCAATGGAGATGGCAGGACTCAAACCATCAATCGAGTCCACATCAGGTTTCTCCATATTTCCCAAAAACTGGCGGGCATAGGCTGAGAGACTTTCCACATAACGACGTTGCCCCTCTGCATAGATGGTATCAAAGGCCAAGGAAGACTTCCCAGAACCTGACAAGCCCGTCACCACCACCAGTTTATCACGCGGAATCTCCACATCGATATTTTTTAAATTGTGAGCTCTTGCTCCGTGAATCACTAACTTATCTTGCATATTTTTAAGAGGCCTAGCCCTAAAGCAACTGCCACTCCTTCCTACAGACGGATGGAAAATCCATCCCGACTTTCTCTCATAATTATAACAAAATTTCAATTTATCCAGCCAAAAAATGTTTCAAATGTAGTATAATGGTGAAGTGTCTAAAAAAGGCAAGGAACATCATCCCAAGCCTCTTTTGACAGCACCAAAAAAGCTAAGAGTAGTGCTAATTAGACTTAAAAGCGATTGTAAAAGTCCTTTTATAATCAAGATGCTAGTACTTACTTAATGATAAAGGAGGGGTTCCCATTGAAACAAATGTTCTTATCCACCGGAAAAGAATTCAAAGAAATTGAAACATTCGAGCCTGGTGCTTGGATTCATTTGGTGAACCCTTCCCAAGAAGAAGCCATGAAGGTCGCAGAACGGTTTAACATTGATATTCAAGACCTCCGCGCCCCTCTGGACGTGGAAGAAACTTCACGTATCGATGTCGAAGATGACTACACCTTGATTCTGGTCGACGTTCCAACCCAGGAAGAGCGTAATAACAAAAGCTACTACGTCACTATTCCATTGGGTATCATCGTTACCGATGAGGTGGTTGTTACTACCTGTCTTGAGGACATTAGTCTCATGGATAACTTCCTAAACCACCGTGTGCGTAACTTCTACACCTTCATGAAGACACGCTTCGTCTTTCAGATCCTTTACCGCAATGCCCAACTTTACCTAACCGCCCTACGTTCTATCGACCGTCAGAGTGATAAATTGGAAGCTCAGTTGGAAAATGCGACTAAAAACGAGCACTTGATTGACATGATGGAATTGGAAAAATCCATTGTCTATCTAAAAGCCTCACTTAAGATGAATGAACGAATTGTCAAAAAGCTAACAGGTAACGCCTCTAGCTTGAAGAAATATATCGAGGACGAGGACCTATTGGAAGACACCTTGGTCGAAACCCAACAGGCCATCGAAATGGCAGGCATCTATGAAAATGTCTTGAATGCCATGGCCGAAACGTCTGCCTCTATCATCGGTAATAACCAGAACACTATCATGAAAACACTAGCTCTTATGACGATGGCTCTGGACATCCCGACCGTTATCTTCTCCGCTTACGGTATGAACTTTAAAAACAATTCTATGCCACTAAACGATTTAGATAACGCCTTTTGGGTCATCTTCTTCATCGCAGCCTTAGGGTCATCCTGCGTTGTTATCTACTTTATCAGAAAAAAATGGTTCTAACATAGAACCTCTTCTTTTCCCTAAACTTCAACACTAAAAATAATATTATTTATCGAAAGGTCATCTCATGGACATCCAAAAACTCACCAAGAAAAACCAAGAATTCATCCACATCGCAACCAATCAGCTTATCAGAGACGGTAAGTCAGACCAAGAAATCAAAGACATCCTTGGTAATGTCATTCCCGAACTCCTTGAAAATCAGAAAAAAGGAATCACAGGACGCAGTCTTCTTGGTGCTCCAACGGTCTGGGCAGCTAGTTTCTCTCCTGAAAAACATCCACAACCTAACTCAGACAAGACCAGCAAAGAAGTCCCAGAAACAGACAAAACACCTTGGAAGATGTGGCTTGATACCTCACTTTTCCTTCTAGCCATTGTTGCCATCATGAATGCAGTCTTTGGTTTCTCTGGTACGCAAACAAGCTACGGCCTCACAACTCTTCTATCCGTATCATTCATCGGTGGTCTAGCTATGTACACTCCTTATCACTACATCTACCGTCACAATAACAAACCAAAAGAAGAACGTCCAAAATGGTGGTTCAGCATGACCGTCATCACACTCTCTTTTATTGCATGGTTTGCTCTCTTTAGTCTTACAGCCCTTCTTCCAAGCTACCTCAACCCTGGTCTTTCACCAATTGTGATCCTTATCATTGGTGTCATCGCTGGTGTTGCCAAATACTTCTTCAAACGTCACTACAACGTTCAAAGTACTTACGCACCTGCATCTTAATCAACCTCAAGCACCCTTATGGGTGCTTTTTTACGTCAGAAATCTTGACACAATTGGCTATTCTATACTAAAATGTTAAAGTTAATAGACAAAAGAAAGAATTCCAATAGATGCGTATCAAATTTCCTCTACTAATCATTGCTTGCTGCCTATTACTTATGGCTTGTGGACACAAGAATACTCAGAAAAACTATCAAGCTTACTATAGTTTTAACAATGTGACAACTTCCACTCAGGAAAAGCAGCTAGCAAAAGCCTTAAAAAGCAAGGGTATTCCAACAAAAGACTGGAACAATCTAGCCCCTTATATTAGTCGTTACAATCAGGAAAATACAAACCTTCAACCTGTTGTCAAAAAATGGACCCAAAGTAAAATCGGCAAAGACCAAAACCAATTTGTCACCTTCCTTAATGAAAAAACTTTCGAAGATAACAAATCGCACTTTACTGATGATTTAAACTGCCGACGAACATCCTTCCTACTCCTTCATAACCTTATTACAAGCTCAGAGGACCTTACTAAATTAGACCTCCCCCTTCAAAATGAATTTCTTGATCTCAAGTCACGCCACAAAGAGCTAAATGCCAAAGATCAAGCCCTCTACAGCCTTCTCTTTGGGGATAATATCAGCTACCAATCTACAGATGAACTCCTGAAAGCTTGGAAAGAAGCCGGACTCAAGTTTCCAGAAAATGTAAAACTCATCTCCGTCTTTCAAAATAGCCCTGGTGATGTTAGTAACTTCCACACAGCTATAGCTTACGAAAAAGATGGTAGTATCTATATTTTTGAAAAACAAGATCCAACACTTCCTTACCGCTGGAGTCGTTTCAACAATTGGGTCGACATCAAAACACACTGGTTAGGCAATCGTTTCAAGGTTTTCAAAGACAATGTCGATATCCTCGTTAACGACCAAAAATTTGATGATTTCTTAAAAAACACCCTCTATATACCACAAAACAACCAACTAGCCCCTCAAGATAAATGAGAAGACCAGTTGGTTGCTCTTTTTCCCTAAAGTATAAAATGAAAGTCAGCACACAAGCCTAAAAATAACAAAAGCCTACAAAATCTAGGCAGAAAAAAACACCCTCTGTCGAGGGTATTATTTTTAGTCTTCGTTTACGTAAGGCATAAGTGCCATAACGCGAGCGCGTTTAATCGCTGTTGTTACTTTACGTTGGTTTTTAGCTGAAGTTCCTGTTACACGACGTGGAAGAATTTTACCACGTTCTGAAACGAAACGGCTAAGAAGCTCAGTATCTTTGTAATCAACATATTCAATCTTGTTTGCTGCGATGTAATCAACTTTTTTACGGCGTTTGAATCCGCCACGACGTTGTTGAGCCATGTTTATTTCTCCTTTATATATTTAATTCGTTTTGTCCATTCTTAGAATGGGAGATCGTCATCTGAAATATCCATTGGATTTGAATTACCAAATGGACTCTCGTCACGACCGAAGTTTGGTGTAGATTGTGCAGGTTGTGATCCACCAAATGAACCACCAGTTGAAGCTCCTCCACCGAATGAACTTGAATTATCAAATCCTCCTGCGTTGTAAGAACCACCACTGTGACCTTCACGTGCCGCACGGCTTTCCAACATTTGGAAATTATCAGCGACAACTTCAGTTACGTAAACACGTTGACCTTGTTGATTTTCATAGTTACGAGTCTGAATACGACCTGTAATTCCAATCAATGCGCCTTTCTTAGCCCAGTTAGCCAAATTTTCAGCTTGCTGGCGCCAGATAACACAGTTAATAAAGTCAGTTTCACGTTCACCATTAGCACCCTTGAAGTTACGGTTAACCGCAAGGCTGAATGTTGCAACAGCAACGTTACTTGGTGTGTAACGAAGTTCCGCATCACGGGTCATGCGACCAACGAGTACGACATTATTAATCATAATTTACCTTCTTACGCGTCAAGTTTAACGATCATGTGACGAAGAATGTCGCCGTTGATTTTTGAAAGACGGTCGAACTCGTTAAGAGCTACATCGTCGTTTGCTTCAACGTTAACAACGTGGTAAAGTCCTTCACGGAAATCTTGGATTTCGTATGCAAGACGACGTTTTTCCCAATCTTTTGATTCAACAACAGTTGCACCGTTGTCAGTCAAGATAGAATCGAAACGTGCTACCAAAGCGTTTTTAGCTTCTTCTTCAATGTTTGGACGAATGATATAAAGAATTTCGTATTTAGCCATTGATATTTTCCTCCTCTTTTGGTCTAATGACTCATGGACTTTCGCCACGAGTAAGTGAGGTGCACTCACGAGATATAATTCTACCAAAGTTTGAGGGATAATGCAAGGAAAAAGTAAAGAGTTAGAAATTTGAATCCCTCAGAAAAAAGTTAAGCCCTATGCGTTATCTTTTCTCCGGTCAAACTTCATGCTAAAATAAGAGAATGCTTTATCATAAAAAGAAATTAGGAGAAAAACTAGGACTTCCCACCTTTAACCACTACTATAATATTCCTATTACTTCCCTAGAATATAACCTTAAAAACTTAGGTTCTAGTGATACCTATATTATCACTTTCAAACAGGACAATAACCTCTTTGTTGTTGACATAGGACATCAGCTTGGTCATACCAGCCATTTTGATACCGTCTCCCTCTTTGAACAAGACAAGCTCTTATCAGGTATCGTTGCTGTCCCTTTGGCCTCTGTTCATAGCATACAAATCTTGTCTTTTCCAGACAAGTTACACTCTCTGAACCCTAGTCAGCGTCTAAAAAATCTCGTCGCTCTTTACTACAAGAATGAAGAAATCATGCGTTACCTCAAGACGACTAAAAATATCGGTGATCAGGTGACAAGATATCAATTAGAGGCTGGTCGACTAGAAAGACAAGGTAAGGATTATGACTTCTTCAAGTACACCAGTCGTGGCAAAATACGAGAAGAAGACGGTCTATCGGAAGTGTCTAGCAAGGACTACGACTTCATTTCTGATTTTCATCCCTTCTTAACCTCGTCAAGAAGCCAGCAGGTTTTAAGCGTACCAGTAACCTACTTTGATGACAAAACGAAACAGACCGCTAGAATAGACATCATGGGGTGGTATATCAAGGACCAACAACTTAAGATTCGTTGGAAACCCAAGTACATGCGCAAACGCCGATGGCGCTCATCACGTATCTCAATTGATATCGTGACCGACAACTACTTCTTCCAAGGACAAATCTATAGAGACAGTAGCGCCCCCGTATTTCTGAACAACCTAAGCTTTGATAGCAAGATTCCTAAGAGCTTCCTGCCACATCTCCAAAAACAGTACCAAATCTTTATGGCTCTAGTAGAGGAACAAAAAAGACTGGCCCTCCTACGAAAGGTCCAGTTAAACAATAAGGATTAAGTATCTTTCAGCTAAATTCAACATATTAAAAAGCTCATTCTTACACGCTAGAATGAGCTTTTAAGATTTTTCAATTGTCATTAGAACATCCTTTTGGAATTTTGTAAAAAATATTTTCATAAGGAGGAGTCATTGTGTGTCTCCATTTTTATACCTAGCAATCATAGATTACCTCCATCATTTTACAAATGACTTTTATGTATTGTAAATTCTCTACTACATTGGTATCACTCCCTAAGCTATTTTATGCAATAACTTGAAGTGTCTCCATTTTTATAACGCCCTAAATTCATCATCATAGTAATCGCCTCCGATTCGTATGATTTGAGACCTATCTCCCCATTGACCACTCAATGAGGTTTACCTGTCGCCGTTCTTATAACGACTTACATCAAACATCAACATAAGCGTCACCTCGGTACTTTGTTACAAGATTTAAGCATTTAACTTTTGTCGATAGTTCACTTGTTTGGCATTGGTATCACTCCTTAAGCTATTTTACGCAACAGCTCAAGTGTCTCCATTTTTATACCTACTAACATTTCTCATGAGCTTTACCTCACTTTTTCTTAGGTTAACAGATTTGAGTTTGGCTTTCGACTTCTGGTGGTATCACTCCCTTGTAGCTATTTTATGCGACTAAATTAATCTCCGTTCTTGTAACGCCCTACTGTCATATGACCACGCTCCTCAGAGATGATTGGTAAAGTTAGTTATTTTGCCTACTGTTTTGTTTAGAGACCTTAGTCTCCGTTTTTATACCTTGAAATATTGATTCTCACCATGGCTTTTACCTCCTTGATGAATCCTTATCTTCTTTACATTCTTATTATAATGTAAACGCTTACTTTTGTCAATCTTTTTCTCTTGAAAACGAAAGATTTTTTGAAAAAAGATTTCTTTGCTACAATAGATACATGTTAGATTTAAAAGAATACGGCATTGTCATGTGGGATGCTGAGAAAATCGTATCTTTTCGTCGTACCCTCCTGGACTGGTACGATCGAGAAAAACGAGACCTACCGTGGCGTAGAACTAAAAATCCCTACTATATCTGGGTCAGTGAAATCATGCTACAACAAACCCAGGTTCAGACTGTCATTCCCTATTATGAGCGCTTTTTGGACTGGTTCCCAACAGTTAAGGATTTGGCTGAGGCTCCAGAAGAAAAACTCCTCAAAGCTTGGGAGGGGCTAGGTTACTATTCACGTGTCCGAAACATGCAAAAGGCCGCACAACAAATCATGACTGACTTTGGTGGTCAGTTCCCAGATACTTATGACAATATTGCAAAGCTCAAGGGGATCGGCCCCTATACTGCTGGTGCTATTTCGAGTATCGCTTTTAAGCTCCCTGAGCCTGCTGTTGATGGGAATGTTATGCGAGTCATGGCTCGCCTCTTTGAAGTTAACTATGACATCGGAGACCCTAAAAATCGTAAGATTTTCCAAGCTATTATGGAAATTTTGATTGATCCTGACCGTCCTGGTGACTTTAATCAGGCCCTTATGGACCTTGGGACCGATATCGAATCGGCTAAAAATCCAAGACCCGACGAAAGCCCTATTCGCTTTTTCTGTGCAGCCTATCTCAATGGAACCTATGACAAATACCCCATCAAATTGCCAAAGAAGAAGCCCAAACCTATGCAAATTCAGGCTTTTATTATCAGAAATACAAAGGGTGAATTTCTTCTAGAAAAAAATATAGAGGGGCGTCTGCTAGGTGGTTTCTGGTCCTTCCCTATCATGGAAACAGACTTTATTGGCCAACAACTCAGTCTTTTTAAAAATGATAATTGTGTCCTCGAAACCGTTTCACAAAAAGCTATTTTCGAGGAAAATTATGCTCTTAAACCAGTCTGGACAGACAATAGCTTTACACCTGTAAAACATACCTTCAGCCACCAAAAATGGACCATCGAGATGGTGGAAGGAATCGTCAATGACAACAAACTCACTACCGATAAAGAGCTATGCTGGGTAACGGCTGAGGACTTTAACCAGTTCCCAATGGCCACACCACAGAAGAAAATGATTAAAACTTATGAAGATAGCAAAAAAGGGTAGCATAGCACTACCCTTTTTCTTATGGCTCTATAATTTCTGTAGTGGGTAAAACCACTGTAGAGATTATAGAGCTTTTTAAGTGTACACAAAAAGTCCCATAAGAACTATAATGAAAAGCGACAAAACCATCATTAGGAAGA
>OGES01000308.1_pt1 | contig 50919 bp, 51 predicted proteins | sample 1570711 | NCBI WGS metagenome assembly OGES01 (sample SAMEA2582133, study PRJEB24529) | metagenome | biome: Human gut stool | place: China | collected 2011 | reverse complement strand
GAGATAACCATCTGCGGTTCAATAGAGAAACGTTCACTCTGTGAAAGTAAAACTCCATTCTCATAAATCAGGGCATTTCCACCATAAACCACATCCTGCGTACTCTCACCGAATCCGCAGGAACTGTAGATATATCCGGTCATGGTACGGGCACTTTGCTGGCTGAGCAGACTCTTCAGATAATGATGTTTTCCGATGAGTTCGTCGCTTGCAGAAAGATTGAAAATCAGATCTGCTCCAGCCAGCGCCAGTTTGTTGCTAGGAGGAGCCGGAGCCCATACATCTTCGCAGATTTCCACACCAAACTGTACGCCATCGAAAGTTTGAAAAATCTGAACATCAGGCGTCAGTTTCACCTTATGTCCGGCATAACGGACTTCGCAATCTCTCAGGTCCTGAGCCGAGGCAAACCAGCGTTTCTCATAAAACTCGCTGTAGTTTGGAAGATATGTCTTCGGTACAATACCGAGAATCTGTCCATGCTGGATAACGATACCACAATTGAGCAACAAGTCGCCCGCTATCACCGGCGCACCCACGATAGAGATGACATCGAGTTTGCGTGTGAAATCGAGCAACATCATCACCGCCTGCTCAGATGATTCGAGAAGCATCTGCTGGCGGAAGAGATCCTGACAGGAATAGCCCGTAACAGAGAGTTCCGGAAATGTAATGATCTCTACACCCTTTCCCTCAGCCAGCGCTATCTGTTCCTCTATCTGCTGGGTATTGAAAATGACATCACCCACCTTTACGGCAGGGATGGCACTAGCTACCTTAATAAATCCGTACTTCATAATAAATTACTTTATTGTTACCTGTGTAGCACCATAGCCATACTCCTGGAAAGAAGCATCCTGATAGGTGCAACTCTTATAGCGATAGTTCAACTCATGAATGAGAGTCTGGCGCAACACACCTTCGCCCTTTCCATGAATAAAGATAATTTTCTGTCCCTTCTTTTTCTTATATTCCTCCATGGTCTTCTTGAAGATATCCATCTGATAATGAAGAATATCTGCAGAATTCATTCCAGCAGTTGTTTCAAGCACTTCATCCGCATGAAGATCTATCACAAGGGTACCATCATCCTTCTTGCTCTTCTTCTTGCTGGTGTTGGCGACAACCTTCTCATCCTTATACATCTGCTCTTTCAGACGCTTGGAATCGATAACCAGCGGACGGGCTATTTCATCGTTCTCTACAATCGTAAAGAGATAGGCTGGAGTCTCGAAGAAATCGTTCTCCTCGAAAAGATGAAGTTTGTAGAATTTCACGGGATCGAGACGGAACTGAACATCTGTTGCCGGTTTCAGGAGAAATGGCTTGTCCTTCTTATAGGCTATCATTTGGATCGCGATGTGTTCCATCTCGTTCAGAGCCTCACGACCGAATTCCTCGATGAAGAGTTTGGTGTTCGGTTCTATTTCTCCCTCTGCTTTCAGAGTCCATGCATTTCCCTCAGCCACGAGATAGGTATAGCGGAGATAGTAGTTGCTGTCATTCACCATATAGGTCTCGAAACGGGTATTGGTTACGTCCTTGATGTTGATAGGTACAAAGGCGAGATAAGCACTGAGTTTGTTGCCACCCGTACGTTCCTCAACCGGTTTCACAAAGGTTATCTCACGGTCGGCAGCATCATATTCCTCTACATCCATATCCACTTCATCGTGATCATTCAAGATGGCCTTGATACTCCGGCTGTCCTGATGCAGTTCGGTATTGGCATGCTCCTCAGCCTTCTGCTGCGCATCCATCTTAGCCGAAATCATCTTGCCCATGGAGTATTCATCCTGCTCCACCACAACCACCTCGTTGATAGGCATCGGAATCTCAAAACCATCCTCATCCTCAACGAGCACAATATTTTTACCTTGGAAGCCGGCAACCTTTCCGCCACCCACTTCGCTCAAGAATCTGACTTTATCTCCTTTTTTCATAATCTATTAATAATTTGTAATTGCAAAGATACAAAAGATATTGCAAAACAGGGCTTATTTTAATATTTTTAATGCTACTGATAAAAATAATCCTGTAAAAGATGCACCATGTTAGATATTTTTCCGTATCTTTGCAAAGAAAAAGAAATAGTAACGAACCCTTTAAACAGAAAAGTTATGATTACATTTCCTTGCGCCAAGATCAATCTTGGTTTAAATATAGTTAGCAAGCGGAAAGATGGATACCACAATCTTGAAACGGTGTTCTACCCTATTCCGCTGACCGATGCACTTGAAATCAAGCTCATGGGCGATGAATTCCCCAGCGATGTTCCTTGTGATCTGAAGATTACAGGTAACGCAGTGGATTGCGACGAACAGAACAATCTCGTTGTTAAAGCTTATAATCTCCTGGCTGCCGACTTCAGGATTCCACGCATCCATGCTCACCTGGTAAAGCGTATTCCTTCGCAGGCTGGTTTGGGTGGCGGTTCTGCCGATGCAGCCTTCATGATTCGTTTGTTGGACGAGCGTTTCCGCCTCAATATCGGTAATCCGGAGATGGAAAGATACGCTGCCAAGCTGGGCGCAGACTGTGCCTACTTCATTTCTGCTGATCCTGAGGATGGCGATACTGCTTGCTATGCAGAAGGTATCGGAGAAGAACTGATGCCGGTAAGTGGTCCTGGCGATAATCTGAGGGGCTATCATCTGGTTGTGGTGAAGCGCGATGATATTGCCGTCAGCACCAAAGAGGCTTATGCTGCCATCACCCCACAGGCACCAGCCAAATGTTGCCGCGACATTGTACGCCAGCCTATCGAGACTTGGAAAGAGGAACTTGTCAACGATTTTGAGGCACCTATCTTCAAGATGCACCCGGAACTGGCAGAAATCAAACAGAAGCTGTACAACCTGGGTGCCGTATATGCAGCGATGAGTGGTAGCGGAAGTGCCATCTTCGGTATCTTCAAGCATAAACCTGCAAATATAGAGGAACAGTTCGAAGGAATGTTCTGTAAAATAATGAAACTTTAATTTAGTTAATAGTTTACTCAAAATATAATGAACGAAGAAACACATCAGAAACTGATGACTATCAAGCGAAGCTTCCGCTTGCTGATGAACGGTCCGGGATCGCAATCTATGCGCGATAAGGGACTGGGATATAAACTGAATTGGGGAGTACCATTCTATGAACTGAAAAAGATGGCTGAGGAATATGGTAAAGATTATGACCTCGCCATCGAACTGTGGAAGGAAGATATCCGGGAGTGCAAGATTCTGGCTACACTCATCATGCCTGCCGATAAGATGCTTCCGGAAATCACAGATTTATGGATGGAACAGGTACAGAGTCAGGAGATGGCAGAGATGCTTGCCTTCAACCTTTTGCAGCACGTAGATTATGCGCCTGTCATCGCCTACCAGTGGATAGCGAGTGACAAGCCACTCTACGAGATTGCCGGTTTCCAGCTCCTTGCCCGTCTCTTTGCCAATGGGAAAGAGCCTAACGAGCGTGGCATCAACGAATTCCTGGATCAGGCTGCCACTGCATTGCAGGGTGACAACATGGGAATAAAACATGCTGCCTCTAATGCGGTTCTCCGTTTCTGCGACTTCGGTGAAGATTTCGAGAAAATTGCAAGAGGCGCACTCAAGGGTATCTACGAGATTTAACGCTTCTGCAGACGCAGTCAGAAACAGGCCACGACCCTGCTAAAAATACGTCCCGACGTAGCATTTGCTGCGTCCCGACATACAAAAAAATACGTCCCGATGCAGCAAATGCTACGTCGGGACGTATTTTTATGGCTATTTTCGTCATTACATGAAATATTTCTGGTATTCGTTTTCGAAGTTCGGAGTGAAAACACCCTTGCCGATGTTTTCGCTGATTTCATCCTTGGTCCAGAATCTGCCACCGGCCAATTCTTCCTGGCTCGGTTTCACCTCGCCATCATATACACAGCGATGTACATAAACCAGTTCCTTTTCCCGCTGACTCTCAAAGACATAATGCCCAAGAGATTCCGGTTCAAAATCGGTGATACCCAATTCTTCCCTTACCTCGCGATGCAAAGCCTGACTCACACTTTCGCCTAAATCAACATGACCGCCGCAGGCTGTATCCCATTTATCCGGCTGGATATCCTTCCAGGCTGGACGATGCTGCAGATACAGATCACCCCGGCTGTTGAATACATGCAGATGAACAACCGGATGCAATATCTTGCTTCCGTCATGGGCCTGACCGCGGGTAACAGCGCCCAGGATGTTACCCATTTCATCTACTATCGGAAATTCCTCGTTCTTATTATCTATCATCGTTTCTCTTATTACAAAGTTCCGTATTCATCAGAGTAGCGCAACATCTGGTCGACATAGCTCTCCTCGTAATCCAATACTACGTCTGTAATTTCGCCTTCTTCATCCATCTCCAGTGTCATCTTCGGATTGATGAATCCCTTGTATGGAGCGAGATTCAGTTTCTTGTATCTTGCCAGTATCTCGCGATGCAATTCCGGATCAATATTCACGGCATACTTCTCAACCAACAGGCGGGCAGCCTCGAAATCGCCCTCACTCTTGATGCGCTGAATTTCAGCAAGCAACTCGCCGAAGAGATGGCGGAGCTTGGCATAATCATTAATCTTCACATAAGTTTTCGTCGTAATGATATTGCCCTCACTGTCCTTCAAAGCATCCTCGGCAGAAGCATAGTTCATATCCATCTTCACCAGTTCCACAGCACCCTCGGCATGTTCCATCACCCACCAGGCTATCAGCGCACGGTTGCGCATGTGGGCTTCCTCTATCTTGTCGCCTTCCTTGATGCGGATGGTCTGGGTGAGCAGACCGTTCATCAGATAACCGTAATACTGAGCCTTGTATGCCTCATCATTCGGAGTCAGACCCAGTTCTACCAATTTATGGTCGGCTACATAATAGAGTCCGAAAAGATCGGCTCTCGCCTCTTCTATCGTACTGCCATACGCCTTCAGTGCATCAGGGTCGGTACCAGGCAAAAGCTGTCCGCTACCATGTCCCAGACACTCATGCAGGTCGGTATGCAAATCATCTGTAATATCTTCGTACTGATTCATCAGACTGATGGTATCCTCGTCGATAACGAATTCATCGCGGAAACCATTGCCTTGAGCTGCCTTGTTATATGCCTCGGTCAGATTACCGATGGTCACACTCTTAGAACCATATTCCTGACGAATCCAGTTGGCATTCGGAAGATTGATGCCGATGGCAGAAGCAGGATATTCCTCGCCACCCAACATCGCCGCACAGATGACATTGGCTGTAACACCCTTCACCTCCGGCTTGCGGAAACGTGGGTCTACAGGTGAATGGTCCTCAAACCACTGGGCATTCTGACTGATGGTCTGGGTGCGCTTCGTTGCTTCAAGATCCTTATATTCTACGATGCCTTCCCAAGTACCTTTCAGTCCGAGCGGATCGCCATACACTTCGATAAATCCGTTGATGAAATCAATCATTCCCTCATGCTGCTGCACCCAGGCGATGCTGTAACGGTCGAAATCCTTGAGATCGCCTGTACGGTAATACTTCACCAGGAGATCGATGAGATGTTTCTGTTCCTCATTTTCTGCATATTTCTGAGCACGGAGCAACCAGGAAACAATCTCCTTGATAGCTGCGCCATAGAGGCCGTCTTCTGTCCATTTCATCTCCACCAGTTCACCATTACGCTTGGTCAGTTTAGAGTTCAGACCATAAGAAGGAGCCTGTTCGTTGCCCTCTTCCTTCATCCTGGCATAGAAACGTTCTACTTCTGCCTGAGAAACATTCTCATAGAAATTGCAGGCTGAAGTCTGTACCAGATCCTCGCCATCCGTCTGATTCACGCGCTTAGGCATAACTTCCGGATTGAAGATGACAGGCACCAGAATGCCCAACAGGTCTTCCTTGCTCTGACCCTTGGAAAGAGGCAGATATTCATCGGCAATCGACCCAACCATCTCATAGAAAGATTCCTCTGAAAATCCTGGCACAAACTTTTCACATCCATAGTGATGATGGATGCCGCTGGCAAACCAGACACGCTTCAGATAAACTTCGAAAGCCTTGAAATCTTCGCTTTCCCGATTACCCTCGTAATGACGGTATACAGCCTCCAGGGTTTTACGGATGCGCAGGTTGTATTTGCCCTGCTGGTCGAAGGTAATATCTCGTCCCAAGAGGGTTGCCTTCGACAAGCAATAAATATAAATTTTCTGTGTGAGCGACAGGTTTTCGAAACCCTTCAGCTCATAACGGAGCATCTGGATATCGGCAAATCGCTCTTGAGTGTTTACATTACATTTTGCCATTTTTATCTGTTTTTACCATGCAAAAGTAATACATTTTTTCCACATACCAAACTTTTCCTCCTGTTTTTCGCTCTTTGCAAAGTTTTTTATTTGAAATATGCACTTTTTCTTTGAGAAAACTTTTATTTATGCAGATTATTCATTACCTTTGCATGAAAAACAAAACAAAAACATGCCGGTAAAGGCAGAAAACATAAAACGGCAATCATGCAGATAAACGAGATATTAAAAAGCTATTTTGGATACGATTCCTTCCGCCCCAACCAGGAAGCGATTATCAGAGAGGTAATGCAGGGACACGACTGTCTGGTTCTCATGCCGACAGGTGGTGGAAAGAGTCTGTGCTACCAGGTTCCCGCATTAGCAATGGAAGGTACCGCTGTGGTCATTTCACCGCTCATCAGTCTGATGCACGACCAGGTGGAGGCGCTCAAGGCAAACGGTATACCGGCTGAGGCACTAAACAGCGGAAACGACACGACCGATGAACTTATCATCCGACGCCGATGCGAGAAGGGAGAACTGAAACTTCTTTATGTTTCGCCCGAAAAACTCATCAGCGAGATACCTTATTTATTCAGCAACATCAAGATTTCGCTCTTTGCCGTTGACGAGGCCCACTGCATCAGCCAGTGGGGACACGATTTCCGTCCGGAATATTCGCAACTCGGTATGCTGCACGAGAATTTCCGCAATGTCCCGGTGATGGCGCTCACAGCTACAGCCGACAAGATAACACGCGAAGATATCATACGCCAGCTTCATCTCAATGGGCAGACGTTCGTAAGCAGTTTCGACCGCCCCAACCTCTCCCTCACCGTAAGACAGGAGAGCACCAAAAAGGCAAAGCTCCAATACATCACCCGCTTCATCAGTAATCATCCGGAAGAAGCAGGCATCATCTACTGTCTCTCCCGCAAGAACACCGAAATGGTAGCTCAGGAACTTATCGATCTGGGTATCAATGCCTCAGCCTATCACGCCGGAATGACTGCCCAGACCAGAGCATCAGTACAGGAGCGGTTCAAGATGGACCAGATTCAGGTGGTATGTGCAACCATCGCTTTCGGAATGGGCATCGACAAGAGTAATGTGCGCTGGGTAATCCACTATAATATGCCTAAAAGCATAGAGAGTTTCTATCAGGAAATAGGTAGAGCCGGAAGAGATGGAGCACCATCAGATACCGTGCTGTTCTATTCGATGGCCGACATCATCACCCTCCGTTCTTTCTGTGAAGAAAGCGGACAGCGTGATGTGAACATGGAGAAACTGCGCCGCATGGAGGAATATGCCGAATCGAGAGTATGCCGACGACGCATTCTGCTGAATTATTTTGGCGAGACATCATCCTGCAACTGCGGCAACTGTGATGTTTGCAAGAATCCTCCACGCACCTTCGACGGCACCATCAGAGCCCAGAAAGCCCTGAGTGCCGTGGTCCGTTCGGGTGAGCATATTGCAGTAGGTACCTGCATCGAGATTCTGAGAGGCATGCATTCTTCTGCAGTTGTGAAAAACAAATACAACGAGATGAAAACCTTCGGCGTGGGCAGGGATACAACATCTAAGGATTGGAATGCTTATCTGCTGCAGATGCTGCAGATGGGATTTTTCGAGATTGCCTACAACAACCACAACTACATGAAGGTTACCGATTTAGGATGGAAGGTACTGAAGGGAGAACATCATGTTTCGCTGGCTTATATCGAAGAAGATGATAAAGCCACCCGCCCAAAGAAAACGGTACGCAACAGGAAGGGCGCCATCGCCCAGCCGGGAAATCTCATTCCTGAGGTGCATGCCGAACGTGTCATCTTCCAGGAAGACTCGAAAGGCGTGGAAGACAAAGGGCTCTTTGAACACCTCAGAAAGATACGCAAGAACCTTGCCGACGAACAGGGTTATCCTCCATATATCGTACTCAGCGACAAGAGCCTTCATGAACTCGCAAGAATGAAACCTACCACCAAGAATGCCATGAGCCTGATCAGTGGTATCGGAGAATTCAAGCTCAATAAATATGGCGATACCTTCATCAAGGCTATCAGGAAATATACAGGACTATAACAGAAATTTTCTGCATTTTCAGCTTGTCTTGCCTCAAGATACAATCCTGTCTTAAGATACAATCTTCCATTCCAGGCTGTTCACCTCGTCCTTCACAGAAAAGTTCAAGCCAATCTTCACCACCTTCTTGCCACTCATCTTGAAGGCGTCGGCATAGTGCTTTGCGTCTATCTGGGCGAGAGCCTCCTCGGCACTCTTGTTGAACTTCAGTTCCATCACGTAGATGGTATCATTCGTCTCCATCATAATATCGATTCTGCCCTTCGCTGTATGAGGTTCCACTAGGATGCTATAGTTGGTAAGCAGGGCAAACATGATGTAGAGCGTCTGCTGCCAATGCCCCTCGTAGTTAGTGTTGTCGCAGTAAGGCACCGTCTCCAGGAAGTCGTTCAGCAGGCAGAAAGCGGCATCCATATCCCCCTTCTTCACCAATACCGACATCTTGGCGATGGTCGTGTTAGCCTTCGCCGACTTGTCCATCAGATAATGAGGCAAGAGACTACCATACAGCCCCACCCTAATCTCCTGGTTAGGCAATGCCAACAGGTACAATTTTGTAGGCTTGTCATATCCCTTGATGGTGACATATCCACTCTGATAGAGCAAAGGTACGATGGTGGTCATCGTTTCTGTGGGGGCATCAAAGTCCTTCTTGCCCACCTCTATGGCCTCGCCAAGGTCTGCAGGCAAAAAATCATACTTTCTCATCATATTGATGAGATAGGTAGGAGTGCCCGAGCCGAACCAGTAATCATCCATTCTGCCATCGGCAAAGCAATTGAGCAGACTGTAAGGATTGAAGACATCAGGCGATGGCCAAGTGAAGTGATAACCATCATAATGGTCTTTCAGCTCCTGGATGGTTTCCTCCCTACTCAGTTCCAGCTGCTCGGCAAGAGCGTCGATGTCATCGCTCATCTGGGTCAACATTTCCTCCTTGGTGATACCGCAGATGCCGGCGTAAGGCTCGTCCATACTCACATTCTTGATATTGTTCAGCTCGCTGAAGATGCTCAACTGCGAGAACTTCGTGATGCCCGTCAGGAAGACGAAACGGAGCAATGGCTCGCAATCTTTCAAGGGACTGTAGAAATTGCGCATCGTATTGCGCAAAACATCGAGTTTTTCCTTCTCATGAGCCACATCCAGCAGCGGAGCGTCATATTCATCGATGAGCACCACCGCCTGCTTGCCAGTCTTTGCAGTAACTGTTCTTATCAAGTTGAGCAAACGAACGTTTGGGGCTGGAGAATCACAATCCACTCCAAACCTATCCTCATTTTCCTTCAATATATATAAGAGGTATTGATCCAGCTGTTCCTTCTCCATGTGTTTGCCTCCAGCCAGGCTGAAGTGCAGCACGGGATAAGTATTCCACTCCTTCTCCAGCTTCTCGATGGCAAGCCCCTCGAAGAATTCCTTCTTGCCCTCGAAATAACTCTGAAAAGTAGAAACCAGCAGCGACTTGCCGAAACGGCGTGGTCGGCTCAGGAAGAAATACTTTCCATCGGTATGTGTCATACGATAGATGTATTCCGTCTTGTCAATATAGAGGTTGTCCAACTTGCGGATTTCCTCAAATGTCTGAATTCCTATTGGATATAATTTTCTTGCCATAATCAAACGCTATCTAATGAATTGCAAATATACATCAATTCTCCCAAACAACCAAGCATTTCCACGATTTTAACAAAAAAATAATCCCGACCCAGAGATTCCTTTTTGAATCTCCGAGCCGGGAATAGCATATATTTAAATATAGAGGATTAAATATCCATTTCCGCCCTCCTGGTGTGCAGAATGACATCTAAGATAAGATGGAACACAATCCATACCACGATGTCGATGCCCAGGATATACGTGATGTTCACGTGGCCGATCATCAGGAAGTTGAGCAGGATGAACATCAGCGAGAGCACGCAGATAGCCACCATTACCTGTCTCACCCTCAGTCCGCATCTCAGCAGCTTATGATGGATGTGGCTCTTGTCGGGCAAGAACGGATTCTGCCTATTTCTCAGTCTGTGGCCCACCACTCTCACCACGTCGAGCAACGGCACCAGCATCGTGGTAAAGGCAAACACCATGTTGTAGTCAGACACCACATGAGGGCTCACATCCACCGTGCTCAGGTGAATCATCAGGAAACTGATGATGTAGCCCAGCGACAGCGAACCCGAATCGCCCATAAAGAGTTTTCTGCCCCTCATGGCATTTCCAAACACGTTGTAGAACCAGAAAGGGATGATCACACCCAGCGCCGCAATGCAGAGCAGGGCGAAGGAAAACAGATGGAGCCAGATGTGCAGCCCCGCTAGAGCCACCAGCGAGATGCCGCAGAGTCCGGAAGCCAGTCCGTCGATGCCGTCAATCAGGTTGATGGCATTGGTTACGTACACCACGATGAGCACGGTGAAAGGCATGCCCACCCAGGGCGACAGCTGATAGATTCCGAAGAGTCCGTCGAGCGACTTAATCCACACACCCGAAGCCACGAGCAGCGATGCCGCCACAATCTGCACCAGGAACTTCTTCTTGTACCCCACTCCAATCAGGTCGTCGGCGAGTCCCACCAGGAACAGCATCATGCTACCCACCAGCAGTGCCAAAAACTCATAAGGCACCTCCCCGTGCATCGACCCGCTGCTCAGTCCCATCAGATGATATATCAGCACCAGCCCGCCCATGGTAATCAGCATCACTGGGAAGAACGAGAGTCCGCCCAGTCGCGGAATCGGCGCATGATGCACCTTTCTCTTATCCGGCATATCAAAGAGTTTCTTCTTATGCGAGATAAGAAGGATGTTAGGCAGAACAAGCATGGCGATGGTGACAGACACAATAAGTGCTACCAGCAGGAAAATATAAATTGGTTGTATCATCATAATTCTATAAATTATTAAATGTTGATAGAACAAATACTTGTTATCTTCTTAATAGTCTCGTATATATTAGAGATCTTAGAGAATTTGGAATGATGCGGGCAGTAAATCTGATGCACACATTCATTACGAAACGAGGAAAAGAGATAAAACCCATTTTCAAAATACGATACTGCGTGATAGCCTCGTCGCAAGCATATTTCCAACCTCCTCTTCTCTTGAATGTTTCCGGATCATACCTGAACCAAAGAAGACTTTCCTGCATATTATAGACCTGACATCCAGCCATCAGCATCTTAATCCAGAGAAAGTAATCCTCAGGGAAATATTGAGTTTGATAGCCATCCACCTTTAGCACTTCCAACTTCCGATACATCACAGTAGGATGATTCACCGGACACCGCTTCTTAGCGTATTCCATCACCTCCTTGGGATGTTCAGGCACCTTTCTCACACTCTCTATCTGATGAATATCAGTGATGAATTCATCTATCCAAGAGCCTATCATACCGATTTCAGGATGAGCCTGCATAAAAGCAAACTGTTTCTCCATACGATGCGGCTTGGCAATATCATCGGTATCCATACGGGCCACAAGCTCATGCTTGCAATAGGTCAGACCATCATTCAGTGCGAAGCCAAGTCCTCTGTTCTTTTCGAATCTTACTACATGGAGCTGAGGATACCGCTCCTCATACTCCCTTACCACACGCTCCAGAGCATCTTCTAGCCTGCCATCTTCTACCAACACCACGTCATCAGAAACCAAGGTCTGGCGGAATACGGAATCCAGTGATTCTCGCAGATACTCCGGCTTCTCCTTATAATATAAGGAGAGTAAAACTGAATATTGTGTATCCATTATTTCAAGAAAGGACAATGCATCATGATGCGGACATCACAGAATTTACGATGTCTACATCATGACCAGTATAATTATATATTGTGTTTCTTTAGTATCTTAAATGTTGTGTTCCTCTGGTATGTGACAGACTCTACCCAATAGTTTTAGACTTCATCATCAGGATTGAAATGTGCAAAAAACATATCTCTACGTTCTCAAAGTGTTGAAGTCTCTTGGCATAAGAATCGGCAAGCAAAACCATACATCGGTTCACTGCACTATGTTCACTTGCATCAACAAACTCCAAGTTGGAAACATAGTAATTTACTAAGTCTGAATATTCAGATAAGTCCGCCTCAAACAAGAATAAATACTCACATCCCGCAACCTCCATCAAATCAAGTACTTTTGGAACAATAAAGTACCAAAAGGCAATGGTTCCCAAAGTATAGTGAATACCTGTCTGTTCCCACACCTCACGATAAGCTTAATTGGCACAAAAATGAACATACAATAAGCCACATTTTAAAGAAATAGAACAAAATATCACCTTTACCACTCTTCACCACATAATATGCTATGCGGTTATTTGTGTCATCTTCAAAAACATCATTCGGGAGAGTATTGACGATGCTAGGATTCCTACCATTGTAAAAGTCATCAACTAACCGATAACTTTCATCATTAGAAGAGAGCCTTTCACAATGCAGAGAATTCAATATTCTTATTTACTCCTCTGTTATTTAACGGCTCTCGGCATTTTCCCTTGGCATTCCATTTTCTTCTGTTCCTCTAAAGAGCCCATGTCAAGTTCATGCCACCTTTACACCACACACCCAGCAGACAGTAAACAGGTTTCCTCTGCCATTATCCCAAGATAGTAAATAGACCTTGGTTCTGATGTGACTTGCTAAATTTGCTAACGATGCTTCATCAGTGATTCACTTGCGTTCATCTCCTTGACACATACCTTGCCAACCTTACGGAAGGCTTTCAATTGTCGTTCACTACCCTTCTGTTTCCATCAGAGCAGCACAAAGTGGTTTGCAATCAGCACCTGCATGCCGAATGCGGTGGGTCTGCCACCATCTCTTTAGAAGTTACGACAAAATCCATCAAATATAGCCAATATCGGACTTCATTCTGTCCCAGAACACACACTATATTGCAAAGATATAGGAATATTTTTAATTGATAATCTAAAATCATTTATAATTTTATAAGAAAGATACATATATCATTTCTTAGCCTTGATAGATTTCCAAATATCTAAAATAGAAGGCTTCCGGAGAATAATCTTTCAAAAACTTCTTTCGGATAGCTACACTAAATTCAGACTTATGCGACATAACCTTATAGACAGAGGCTGCCACATCATTTGGGTCAATACTTGGTAGAATTTCAATCTCTTTATCTGTAAACAACTCATGATAAACAGGAAGATTAGAAGTGATGGCCGGCGTACCAAAAGACGCAGCTTCGAGAAGCGAGAGCGGGAAGCCTTCGCTTGTGCTCGTCAGAGCAAAGGCATCCATATATCTCATATATCTATACCCCATAGGTTTTCTCCCGACAAATAACACTCTATCAGATACCCCTAAAGCATCTGCCAACTCTTCTAGCCCCTTTCGTTCCAAGCCATCACCGACAACTAAAAACTTAGCGGTAGGCAACAAAGGCAAAGTCTTAATTATAACCTCTACCCTTTTCCGAGGAATTAATACGCAACAAGTGCCAAGCATAAAGGAAGTATCTTTGAATTCCAGTATTTGTTGTCTTTCCTCTAGGGATAAGTCAACGTTCTCGTCACGGCAAGTAGTATTGTACGCAACACTTATCTTTTTGCGAGGCAAGAAACTGCGATAATAAAGCTTGGCATTCCGGCTCAATGTCACGATGGTATCAAAGCGCAAACAGGTAGCAAGATGCAGCCAAGAATAAAGTATGCCTTTCACTCGCCCATAGTCGTAACGAAAGTCGTTAAATACATAGTTGTGCAGGGTAGTTATAAACTTAGTTTTGCAGAACAAAGGCTTATGCAGGGTTACATAGAGCTGAGGACGAAATCCATGGGCATGAACTATATCATAAGAAGAGAAGTCTATTTTCTGCTTCATGGATATTCGCTCTGTAGCACAAGAAAAGCAAAGTTCTTCGCCATCATCAAAATACACAACCTTACACACATGTCCATAACTTGAAAATTGCTCCACTAGGTCATAGGCAACAACGATTGGTCCCTTGTTTTTAAGGGAAGGAAGAATATATAAGATTTTCATTTTTTTGCCATAAAATGCAATATTGCATAAATAGAATACACTTTTCTATATTTAGCTAAAAGATAATATATCTTAGGAACAAGAGGCAGCTGTTTATAAGGATAGGCTTCAAACATATCAGAAAAATATTCAGATTGCAAACAACCTTTCATCCATTTTATTTTCTTTATTCTTGAATGATTGCTAAAATAAATGGCTTTTAAGCTCAATCTCAAAGTTCGTAATAAAAATCTCTTATACGACAAATCCGAATCACTTTTACTGAAATACTTTTGTAAATGGCCTTTCATATAAGAGGCACTTTCTTGTAAAGCTTTAATCTTCTTGTCACTTTGAGTATGAGATATAGACAGGGGATTATATCGATAATAATAATATCCTTGTGGCAGAAAAGCTATTTTTTTTGAATGACATAGATAATCAACATTCCAAAAAATATCCTCTGAAGCATATTGATTTTCAGAAACGAAACGCAGATTGTTGTCTTTAATAATCTTAGTAGAATATAAAACCTTACAAGCACTGAACTCGTACATACAATCCTTTTTATAAGTTGGTGGAGCACCAACCATATTTAAACAAAATTGTCTTACTTTTGTTTCAGTATCAAATATAGTATAATTTAGACAACCGTCATTAACATAGTATTCACCGTCTGCAGAAAACCTAGTAAAGCAAAAAAAGCATGCATCCAATGAGTCTTGTTTACAGACCTCATACAACTTTTCCAAAGCATCATCAGGTTTGAGCATATCATCAGAATCAACCATCAAAACATACTCCCCAGAAATAACTTCCAAGCCCGAGTTTCTCGCAAAACCTAATCCAGCATTTTTTTTATGTATAACTTTAATTCTTGAATCTTTCTCTGCATATTGGTTACAAATAATAGGGCTTTGGTCTGTTGACTCATCATCTACTAATATAATCTCTATTTCTTTCAAAGTTTGGTTTAACAAAGAATCTAGACATTCTGAAAGATACTTTTCTACATTATAAACTGGAACTATAATAGAAATCTTTATCATTTTTGAAGGTGATTAAAATAAAATTTATAACTTGTTGTTTCCTTTTTAGGATTATTATCTGCATAAAATTCCACAAAGGACCTCACACAAAGTAAAATCACAAATATTAAACGCAAATAATACTTTGGCATCGTTAACGGCTTATCTATAAACATCAATTTCATTAAATATATCATCATTACTATTTTGAAAATATCAAAGTACATTAACAAACGAACCATTGCATGTACATTGTAAAATAAATATCCACCTATAGTACCAATCAGAAATAGCAAATATTGAACCGAAAATGACTTAAGCCCTGAATTTTCCTTCAATAGAGGACTAAAGTAAATAATAATCAAATATATACACAAATCAACATAAGCTCTTGGACCTATTGTTCGTTCCAAAGACAGGTTCAACAAGTCGTTTTCTGTTGTACCGTAACCAATAATATTTAATAATACAATAATATATGGTCTTATAATATTGACCAAATCCATAGACGAAAAGATGAATGCCAATACAACTAGCAGCATCTGTAAGTATCTATTTAACCTAACTTGAACATGAAGAAATGAGAATATAAAAATTATTGGTATAAGAACTAAAGATGATCTATGTAGAAAGCTACACGCTACAACAAGTAACATGTTTTTTAAAATATCACCTTTGTCACATTGAGTGGAGACATACACAAAAACACAACATGCTATTGTTTGTCTTATACCATTCATCATCATAAAATATTCACTAGAACAAAACAACACAAACGGTATAAACAAATAATAAATCTTTTCCCATTTGAAGGCATAATAAAAAAAGAAAATTTCTAAGAATGCCAATATAAACAAATAAGGGACATGATTTGCACCAGTATATTTCACCCACTCTATAAGTTTATTAAATCCTACTTCAAACGATTCCTGCGGATGATAAAAAAGGCGAATATATGAATTGCAATCCATACCTACTCTCCAACGAAGAGAAGCCACTAAACAAAAAATAAAAATTGCACAAAAAACATAACCATTAGTACAAAAAGACTTTAAAGAAAAACACTTTTCATCTGCAAATGCTACCTTATAACCACAATATGTCATTATAAGCAACATACCGCCATATACTATAAAACTCAGTATCATTGTCTAAATTATTTTTTCAACCCAACCTTCTTGGCTAACTTAACTAAATTTCGAACAATAGTGTTTCTATTTAATAATTGTTTGAACCTTTCATCTTTTGGTACCCAAGAGGCATCATACCAATGTATTGAATAAGTATTAGGAGTTATTGTTAATTTACCAGAAAAATAATCTTTAGGACAGAAATAATCTTTAGGATAAATCAATATACCTGCAACTTTTTGTATATTATGAACATCTTTCAAACCATATTTATAGAGTACTTTTGACGTTCTTGTTACCACAGATATCAAATTATATTCGCCATTTTCTGTCATAAAGTGAGAGTTTTTATAAATATCAAGCATTTCCTTATATAGCCCTAGGCCTGGGTTTACCCCCAGCCCTAGGCCTGGAGCGACATTCAGTTGCACTGATGTCGCTCCAGAACAAGGTTCATTCTCGCACCCCATGAAAGGACCTCTAGCAATGATGTCATCCATAGTACGAATTACTTCCACATCAGTATCAAAATAGAGACCACCATATTTATAGAGAATCCAAAAACGGGCATAATCACTCACAAAGGCATACTTCTTTGCCTTATATGCCTCTGCTGTATAAGGAATGATATTTACATCAAAGTTACTCTCATTCCACTCCTTTATCTCATAATCAGGGAGATACTTTCTCCATGAAGCAATACACTTCTGCGCACTCTTTGGCAGAGGATTACCCCCAAACCAACAATAATGAATTACTTTTGGTATCATAATCTATTTTAAATCAAATTTTCAAATTATATTATTACCTAAACGAGCATATCTTATCTAAGCCCAAGCCCTGCTGCACGCTAGGGATATGATGGTAACCATCTCGCTGCAAATTATCTTTCAAGCCTTTGTCAAGGGTGATAAAACTTTCTTTGCCTTCTACTCCAAACACAAGATTTTTGCCTTTTCAAAATAACGGTTTGAAACAAGCTTAGGAAGAATCGTAAAGCAGAAATTATAAATGCTTAATTCTGGATACCACATATCATATACTTCTTCAGTTTTTGTATAAACCAATGAAAGATAGTACAATAGAATATCTGCTTCTACCATTTTCTCAAACAACTTACCATCCATCTTACTCTTCAACAAAGTGGCTGCCTCACTGATGAGATTAGAATTCGTTAGATTCTTTTTAAATCTATCTAATGTATAGTTGTATTTCTGAAACTCTGCATAGTTCAACGGCATTACCTCCCTCCCCATACGATTAGAGAGAATACAAAAATCAGCTGAAACGACATCACGGATAATATCAAAACGTTGATGCTTTAACAAGATGGCAGCGAAAGACAGAAACAATTCGTAACATCAATATATTATTATTTCTATTTTCTTAATTATCAATTACGTTTAATTATCATTTCCCCATTTATTACCTATATATCTACCAGGTTTTTTATCAGAAATTACTTTTGCAGGAACACCAGCTGCGGTCATATTAGCAGGTATATCTTTAGTTACAACTGCACCTGCACCTATAGTAACATTATTTCCTATTTTCACATTTTCAACAATTGAGACATGTGGTCCGATATATACATTATCACCAATTATTGCGGGAGTTCCATGATTACTGCCAATTGACAAAAACTGACTAATATTACAATTATTTCCAATTACCGTCAATGGATTTATCACTACACCTAAACCATGTCCTATATAGAGCCCATAACCTATCTTGGTTGTACTTGGTATTTGCAACCCATACTTTACTGAGTAATGGTTATGCATAAACTTAGCCAATGGGGATATATGACTACTTGTACTTGCTAAGCGTAACCAAAAGCTATATCTAAAGCAATGATTCCTACCAAAGATACCAGCTAGAGTCAACCGGAATACCCCCCACAACTCCAGTATAACGATAATAATCAGACTGGATATATCTATAAATATTTTTCATTTCACTAGTTTACCACCATTTATCTTATATCATATACACCTCTTCCACCAGACATATAAATCATCTGACCAGTTATCATATTTCCCATATCACTTACCAAAAATAAAGCTAAATTAGCAACCTCTTCTGGCATTGCCATTCTACCAAAATGATTATGCTCAGTATCGATACTATCGCCCTCATTCCAATTGATTAGTCCGGTTGCTACTTCTCCTGGTGCTATTCCATTCACAACAATACCAAACGGTTGCATAATTTGAGCCATACCTAAAGTCATTCCTTCTAATGCTCTCTTAGATATTCTATAAGGCGACCATGATGGTTCCCCACCAGTAGAAGAGCTAACATTAAGAATATGTCCTTTGATACCATTTTCTTTCATATAGGAGGCAACTCTTTGACTGATAAAATAACAGCCTTTCAAATTAATATCCAACACCCTATCGTATTCTGTTTCAGAAACTGTCCAAAAATCGACATTTTCAGTATGAGTACCTGCAGTATTCACTAAAATATCAATCTTGCCCCAAATAGATATAGCCTGAAGAACCATTTCGTTTATGTTAGAGAGTTTCTGTAAATCAAAACTAATGAATGCCAGATTCTCATGCAAAGGGAAAGAAGACTTTGCCTTTTCTACATTACGGGAAACAACTATAACCTTACATCCACTATCAATAAAAGAATTGACAATAGCTTTCCCTATTCCACCATGCCCCCCCATAACTAATGCGACTTTATCTCGCAAGAGATTTGAAATAGTAATCTGTGGAATGACTGGATGTATTTCTTTACGTTTGGTTTCTTTGATATACCAACGTAACAAATTCTTAACTTTATTAGCAATACTCATAATTATAGATTTTTTAAATCTTTTTCTAATGCTTTTCTATTTTTCTTGATAATGTATTTTGCATAAGTTATAGGAAACATTGTAATAAGTATCATCTTAATTTTATGTTTCCAAGTCACTTCACTACGTAAAAGGACGGAAGGAAGCATCGCCTTTGTTTGTACAAGACACTCCTCGTATTCCTTTGCATATTCTTGCTTAGAATTGGTTGCAGTAATCAGCATCAGTATAAAATGATAGCAACTCCAAATATGATAATTGACAGCAGCTTTAAGACGCTTTGTTGGATGAACCAACTTATTACCAATATTCTTGGTGTTCCACAGAGCGTTTGTACCCATAACTACTTTAAAATTGGTAAGTCCGCTTCCTGCATTATTCAATCTATAATTATAAACTTTACGGGAGCCTACCCCAACATGGTTAGCACATTGGGCAGCCATACAGGAGAACCAATGACCTTCTCCAGACCAAGGCACATTAAAATCAATATGATTATCTTTAATCAAACTCGTTTTATAAAGTTTGTTCCATGGTCCAATAGGTATTTTGGGATAAATAATCTGAACTGCAGCTTCCTCAGCAGTCCATGTTTCAATATTATCCGCAGTAACCTGCTCCCTATCTCGTGTAGTAAATATATACTTACTCATAGACATATCAGAACCAGTATCTACAGCAAGTTTCAAAAGATATTCAACATAATCTGGTTCCAGCCAATCATCGCCATCTATGATAGATAGATATTCACCAGTAACCATTTCCAAACCTTTATTGCGTGCATCACAAGCTCCACCATTTTTCTTATGAAGAACTTTTATTCTAGAATCTAGTGCTGCATATTTATCACAAATTTCACCACTATTATCAGGCGATCCATCATCAACAAGGATAACTTCAATATTCTTGTAAGTCTGGTCAATAATTGAGGTAATCAACTTATCTAAAAACATAGCAGAATTGTAAATGGCTACAATTATAGATACTTTTATCGATTGATTTTCTTTCATCGTTTTATAAATTTATTCGTTATTTTAATTATTACTATTGATAACAGCTCTTTATTAAGTAACAGCAATATTACAATTGCCAATAGTTGCAAAATAAAAAATAATATGTTATCTGGAAATATGAAAAGAAGAACTGTTTGAATTAAAAGAATTATATATCCAAAAACATCCTTGAAAAGATTAATATTCATATTCATATACTTATTAATACCCTTGATTCGTAAATACCAGATTAAGCCATATGATACTGGAGAAGCAATAGCAGCACCCATAATTCCAACTTTCCAAACCAGTACAAAGGTAAGCAGAAGATTAGTAACAGCTCCCATAATACTTGTTTTTGCAAATATCTTTGTATCTTTAGTTGCTGCATAAATTCCTCCAACATAACCACTTAATGCACCAAACACAGAGGCTATAAGCAAAAACGGAACATATTTCCATGCATTATAAAAGTCATTTGCATACAAAAACTTAGCCATGACCCTTGAAAGCATAATCAATACAGAGCATACCAAAACCATACACAAATTATACGATTGATACATCCGGGTAAAGAATCCATTTTTATCATCTTTATCATACCCTTGTACTGCCGACATGGTCCAAGCTTGGCTAAATATACCTTGAAACATCACCAAAATAGATGGAATTTTATAACTAACCGAATAAATACCATTGGCTGCAATGCCACAAAACCAAGTGATAATATAACGATTAGAAACACCGTTAACCCACCATGATATATTATTCAAAATAAGCGGCTGGCTATAGTTTACCATATCTCGGTGAAGCTGCTTGTCACGTGATGTTAACTGAAAATAATTCCATCCCTTTATAGCCACAAACAAATAGATTGACTGACTAAAGCTTCCTATTATAGTTGCCAGGAAAAATCCTAGTAAGCCCATATGAAGAGGTAAGAGAAATAATAAATTAAGAGCTATCATGACAGCCGAACTCAACACCCCCGAAATAGCCACCTCCTTAACTTTATCAATTCCTCGTACGAAACAATTCAATAATCCACTAAGAGCGTTGCTTGCAAATAATAATAAAAAAAGTACTGGATAATCGTTAACTATAGATATAATATTAAAACAATAATTTAATCCAATTAACATACAAGCAAACAACACACTTGCAAATATGTGCAAACAGCAGATAGAAAAGACCTGTTTTCTATCTACATCCTTGTCCAAAGGAAAGCGTAATGCTGAATCACATATATTCAAAGAAAGAATAGGTACCAGCAACGATATAGTAGTATTCATTAAGTCGTAAGTACCATATTCGGCTGTAGAAAGTACATACGTGTATAATGGGACTAAGAAGAAACTTAATAACTTAGTACCAAACTGTCCTATGGCCAACAGACCCGTATTTTTAGCCAGTTCCTTAACTTCTTTCATTCAGAACTGTTTTTAATGTATTAATAAGATAGTGCTGAGAATCTTGAACTTCTCTTTTTATAAGAAGGTCAACCAGACCAAAATCAATATCAGTAAGAGCATCTATAAATCCTAAGTGATGTTCATCTATTAGTCTCTCCTTTAGCCCAACCTTTCCTAAAAGGTTTTCTACTCTAGAATTTTGACTGGCAACATCATTATCTTTAAATCGTTTGAATACAACAAATTTCTTATTATATATCAATGAGAAAATTGCAGCATGAAAAGAGTCTGTCATTACATATGAAGCACTAGCTATCATATTAAGAAATTCTAGTGGACCAGCCGGTTCTGCTTCATCTATATGTAAATTAACCCCACATGCTTTAACTACTCTGACCTTTAAATTATGCAATTGAGCATAATTATATGCAGCCGATATATATTCTTGATTGTATGTCAGAAGATACAAAAACAAATATTTATCTTGTTGTTTGTTCAAATCATTATCAATTAGTTTAAACCAGTCTTTTCTATCTATAAGCAAAGTCGGGTCAACAACAACCTCTATTGGCTTTTCTGTAACTTCTTTCATAGCATTTACTGCAGTTTTTTCTCTCACAGAAATAAACGAAAAATCAGAAATTAATTCAGAAAAACGCTCCTTGCATTCAGAAGGAATGGATTTTACGCCTATACTTGGAGCATAAGCTATTTTCGGTTTTGAAGCAAAACTTGCAAAATAGAATTCATTTCCATTTCTTTTAAAACCACCAGGATTCCATATCTGATCGCTACCACACACAAAGGCATCATATCTTTGATTAACATCATACAAAGAAGCGACCTGATAATCTACATGCAAATATTTTTTTTTAAAAGCCTCATATAAAATACCAGATTCTCTATCTTTCTTAACCGATTTAAAGAGCTTCGGAAAGAAAAAATACTTGACATATTCTTTAATTGCTATTCTTATTTTCAAACTTAATGGTTGCTTAACAGAATATTGGTAATCATTTAATAATTCCACATCATAACCATTTTTGCGAAGAAAGCTCTGCAAAGCATATGCTTGAAGAAACGTACCAAAATTATGATAACAACACCATGTTATAATTCCTACCTTCATACAAACCTTTATATTTTGTATAAATCAACATTGATATCGAATGGTGAATCAAAGTCTTTCAGCATCGCATGCTTCGTATCTTTCTCCGAGAGATTGGCATGCTCTGTTGGAATTTTCCAATCGATACCGAGAGTGTCATCGAGAATGCTGATACCACCATCTGCCTCAGGATGATAGAAGTTATCACACTTGTATTGGAAGACAGCAGTCTCTGAAAGTACAGCAAAACCATGAGCAAATCCCTTTGGAATGAAGAACTGGACATGATTGTCTTCTGTCAGTTCTACTGCCACGTGCTTGCCGTAAGTAGGGGAGCCCTTGCGAATATCCACAGCTACATCGAGTACTCTACCCTTTACGCAGCGTACCAACTTACTCTGAGTATAAGGTGGTCTTTGGAAATGTAAGCCTCGCATCACACCATAACTGCTCATACTCTCATTATCTTGGCAAAAATCAATATGACCAATCTTCTCGTCAAACTCTCGCTGCGAAAAGCTCTCGAAGAAATACCCTCTTCCATCTCTAAAAAGGCGTGGTTCTATGATATATACGCCTTCAATCTCTGTATTAATTACTTTCATCTTTTTATCAAATTAAGCTTTTTCTTTTTTACTTCAGAATTCACAATGGCTTGTATATTGTGACTTTTTACAATCTTACGGATAGGATCCATATCAGTGAAATCGAGGTAAGTGGTTTCCTGTCTCTCTACCTGATTAACATCAGTAAAGACATAATGATCTGGTGTATTTTTGCTAACGACTCGCATCTCGTTTCCAAGCTGCCCGTTGGCACCAGTTACTAATATATTCATTATCAAATATTTTATTTTTAGTACTAATTCAATTGTACACTTGAAACAATAAGTTTCTTATGATCAGGACGAGCTATTATCAAGGAAAAATGCTCTTTAGTAACATTTCTTTCTACTTCATCATAGTTAATTTCAACTCTATTATTAAACATGGCATAGTTTGAATAAACAAACATTTCCTTAAACCATGCAACAAAAAGCGATCTAATTTCATCAATTGTTACAGAATCGAAACTAGTGAACGAATCATAGTTTATTTGAATTCTTGTGTTACGTGTAAAATCAAACTTACAAACTGTACCATTTTCTAGCTTAGAAACATTAATATTATACTTTGTTTTGAAACTAGTTATTGCACGGGTCGTCTCATTTGATAAAAACAAATCATGAACTTGCTTTTGCACCATATATAGTAGAATATTAACCTTGTGTCTGTCAGAAAAACTAAATCTATTTCTCCATTCAAGATACTCCAACATATCCAAAGGGCAAATATGTTTCAGGAGATTAAACTCGTTTATTAAAACCCTCATATTTTTACCGACTGGCCACATAGCGTTATATCTCAACATAACTAACTCCGTTTCTGTAAATTGGCATCTAATGAGTTTAGCATACTTAACCTTTACCTCATCCTTTACCTCAGACTTGTTTATCACATCAAAAATACGATATATAGTGCGAAAATAAATCGGCGCAAAATCTTCATGAGAAGCATAAAAACTTTGAAACATGCCAAGTGCAACTTTACGTGAATGAGAAATATGAGGACTCGCAAATTCTTCCTGCATTTTCACTAATGCATAATGTAATCCTTCTTTTCCTTTATAAATTGTTCTTCTGCCACTGGCATCATCTATAGCAATGTTGAAACTCGCCACAACAGAATTATATTGATCCAACAAATGAAAAACAAGTTCATTTAATTGTTGTGATTCAAATACCTGTGCATTATTCTTTGATTCTTCAATTTGGGATTTAAATGTATCCGACAACTAAACGACACTCAATATTGTTCCTATGACGCCACCTACAAAATCTCCATACTGACCAATTACTTCTGTTTTAACAAAACCATCAAATAATCCCAGGGCTTGATTCATAAAGAACAGCAAAGCTACCACAAAGCAAACGATTCTTGAGAATTTATATATACCATCACCTTGTAGGTACTTAGATACTTTTCTATCTATTGTTGTAAAGACCTCCATTTTCCTGCTACATATTTTTAAATAGTTTTGAGCAGAGCTTGCGCTCCACCCAGAGCTATCAGATGCAATGCGGGTGATTATGTAGCGCCCACACTACTAAGCTACTTCTCGTTTTATATATTTTTTGTTATTTCTAACTATACAATTGTTTCGTATCGGAAATGAAGGACATAGAGTCCCTGCCAGATAAGAATTGCTTTGAGGGTATTCTTATCTAGATATTGATTGAGTAAAACTAGTTTGAAATTGATATTATAAGAGATTTTTCGACTCCCCTGTCCCCCTCTTGCGAAGAGGGGGTCCTTATCCCACTCCCAAGCCCTCGCCCTTAGCATAAGGGCAAGGGATGTAGCTGGCGACGCTATAGCTCTGCCAGAGTTTTGGTCAGCCAGCGGAGCCTGTGCCCGCAAGGGGCTGGCTGAGAGTGCTTACGCAACAGAGTTGCGATTGTTTAACGCCTAATCGGCGAGTGTTTGTCGGCTAGCGCCTTGTAGGGTTCTCATACGAAAGATCCTGTTTTATTGCTCTTTGATGATGAATACTATATGAGAATTGTACTAATGCTATTTGATACCAAATACACCAAAGAATTCGGTTACCGTATAAACAGGAACCGAAGAATCTTTGAAATCTTTCTTGTTGCGAGTTACAATACAATCTGCCTCCGCCCAAATTGCAGAGGCATTTTGAGTCGCATCCTCATAATCTTTCCAATCAGAAGAAAGCATATCAACAACTACCTGCCCACGTAGGTCTACAACGTCTACAAATGAAGCCACTTTAATAAGGCATTCCTCAATGTCATTATGCTTAAATTTATGACCTATATACACAGCATTGACAATAGACAAAGCTGATGTCATTAGTTCATATTCTTCCATATAACCATGAGCAAAAAGCTTCTTGGCCTCTTCGACAAAACCCTGGCGATTGCAAACAAAATCCACCAAGACATTTGTATCTACATAAACTTTCATAGGCTATACTTCTCTTCTGTCAAAATATCCAAACCGTCAGCATCTGCTGGAACTGGCGTTCCTCCCTTCACCATCATTGTATCCATAAGAGCCATAGCCTGATTAAGTTTGGCTGTTCTATCAGTCTTCTTAACCTTGCTTACGATTTGCCATTTCATTCTTTCTGCCAACTCTGTAAAGAATGACAAATCAGACTGCGGGATGTAATAGCTTGTGCCATTTGATAATATTGCGGTACTCATAATTTTATCTCCTATTTATTTAAGCTTGGTGCAAATATAAGGGAAATATCTGAAATAGCCAAGGAATTTCTGGTTTTTAACATTATCCCACTGATTGCACAGATGAACGCAGATTTTCCTTCTACTATTCTTATCCGCAGATGAGACCTATTCGGTCAGATTTTCACAGACTTTTACGATCACTTCTTCTCGTTTGTATGTTTGGGTGGGTGTGAAGGGGGTGTATAAGAACTTTTGTATATACATCGTGCGCAAAAGATAAAGAGAAAGGGTATCAGATAGTTATGCCTTCTTTTTAACACTCTTTTCACGCTAAAGTTCATATACCCCCTTCACACTTCACGCTTTGTTTGCTAATCTAAAAATCGCTCATTTCGGCGACAATGGTTCCAACAACCCGTCAATCAAACGAAGCAGCTCGTCTCTGTGAGCCTCGCCAACCAACGACTCCATCCAACGTATCGCGCCCCAGTAGTCGTCGATGGAAACAACACGGTCCATCGTCTCCAGACTCTTGGTGTACGCATCAGACAGCCGGAACTCCTTGCGGATGGCTGACTTGGTGGAAGCCCAATGCTTCTCCTCCTCAGTAAGACCACCCTCAAAACGGTCTTCCTTCAGTTCTTCACGCATAGCCCAGAACACGTTGTGGACTAAAAGATTAAAACACTTGTGGACAGGAATCATGCCCGTCTGTAGTCGTAGGAATCCTTGATTCCCATGACTTCACTTTTGATTTTTTTAAAAAACATTTTAAATAAATTTATGTTATGTTCCAAAATCGGAACTTTTTGATTTCAATGCCAAATTTTATGCTTAGCTTTGCAGCGGAATCTATATGATTCAATTTTAATACAACTTCTAATCATTTGCTTAAAAATGACAACAACAGAACAGCAACAAAGACAAGAAATGGTATTACCATCTTTCTTCTATGCTATCGCCTCCAGCGAAAGCAGACAACTCATCAGTCTTGATGAACTGCAGCGAATCATCACTCTCGATGCCATGACCCAGGCTCGTACCGAAGACTACCGCAAGAACATGCGCATCAGCAGCGAGCTCGCTCATCAAACCAAGGTGATGATGCCAGGCATCACTACCTCCGTGCTCATGGACGGACGGGGCAAGGAACTGCGCAACGTGGTGAAGACCACCCAGATGATTGCCGTGGACATCGACAAGATTCCTGCAGAAAAGATGAAGGAGGTCGTACAGAAGGCGGACGCCGACCCTCACACCATGATGAGGTTCATCACCGTGAGCCAACGGGGCCTGCGCATCATCTCCAGATACCTGCCCATAGATGACGACGAGGTGACCGCACTGGAACTTTTCGATGTGATCATACGCAAGGCGATGAGCTATTACAGTAAGTTGCTAGGCGTGCCTGCCGACGAGCAATGCGTAGACATCACCCGGATGTGCGGACTCGCCCACGACCCTACCGCCTACTTTCATTGGGACGCAGAGCCTTTCGGCTTGGACACCCACGACCTGAAGGCGCTCTACACCAAGAAGGCCAACGAAGCGAAATATGCCAAACGTGCCAGCAAGCGCAAGCGAAACAGCCAAAAGATGGTGGCACTTGGCAAGGGGGTTCCCTCGATGGACGAGGCAGCGCAGCACATACTGAACCTACTCGACACGTGGGGCTACAAGTTTGAGAGCGGTGCCCACAACGAGTATGTGCTCCACTTCGGCAAGGTGTGCGTGCGCTATGGCATAGACAAGGAAGAGGCAATGACCTACGCCAAGAGCAACTTCAGCTCCGACTATCCCGATGCTGACAGCGTGATGAAATCATGCTACAAGCACACTGAGAAACTAGGCACCTGGCACTTCTACCGCAAAGGCGAGGGCTTCTCGGGTAAGCCGACAGTCAAGGTTATCAAGCAGTGGCTCTCGATGAGATACGAGTTTCACCACAATGAGGTGACGGGATTTCACGAGGTGCTGAGTCGCGATATAATCAAAGGCAAATACCATAAGTGGACCCGCATCGACGACAACATAGAGAACACCATCTGGACCCATATGGACGAGATGGGACTCGAAGTGACCGCCATCAAGCTGCACGCCATCATCAACAGCGACTTCAGCGAGCCTTGGGATCCCTTCGACGAATATCTCAGGAGTCTGCCCAAATGGGACGGAAAGACCGACTACATCGACGAGCTTGCCAACCGGGTAACCATCAACTATTGCCCTGGCTACCACCACTCGCAGGAAGAGTTCAGATACTTCTTCAAGAAATGGCTCGTATCGATGGTGGTGGCATGGGTATCACCGAGAGTGGTGAGCCAGACCATCCTGATATTCATCGGGAGGGGTGGCATCAACAAAACCACATTCTTCTATTATATCCTGCCACCATGCCTGCGCCAGTACTTCATCAACGAGTCAACCGCCAACTATACCGACAAGGACTTCATGGAGGCTTTCTCAAGCAAGGCACTCATATGCCTCGACGAGCTGGAGTCTACCTTCGGCAAGGGGCTGAGCGCCCTCAAGAGCAACGTCACCAAGCTGGTGTTCTCCATCCGCCGCCCCTACGACAAGTATCGTTCGGAACTGCTGCACCGTGGTGCCCTCTGTGGCACCAGCAACAGCATACAGATCATCACCGACGAGGAGAACCGCCGCTACTCACCATGGTTCGTAGACAATATCGAAAGCCCTAGGGAGACACCCATCGACTACCAGCACGTCTATGCCCAGGCTGTAGCTCTGGGACAAGAGGTAACCAATCGAGTGAAGAACCAGGAAGAGGGATGGGTATACTGGCTCACCACCGTCGACATAGACGTGATGAGGGAGCACAACGGCATGTTCATGGTTTCCAACTTCATGGAAGACCAGATACTGCGCTTCTACAAGGTGCCGAAATCAGACACCGACCCTCAATATGTAAAGTTCCGCTATTCATCGGAAATCATGGAGCGCATAGGCGGAAGTCCCGCCCTGAGCCGCAACATGAGTCACCAGAATCTGAGTGCCGTGATGCAGCGACTGGGCTTCAAGAAGGTACACCGCGCCAAAGGTAACGGATGGCTCGTGATAGAGAAGAATCCGGGAGAAATCAACACCGAGGCAATCTGCAGCCCAAACGAATGCGCAGAAACGTACTTGAAACCGTACAGAACCATAGCTACGGATAGCCAGAATGGTTCTGACCAACAATAAGCAGCATTCTGGCAAGTGCTAACCAGCATTGCCAGCAACGCTAAGTATCATCAAGAGAAACGCTAAGTATTATTACCGCGATTCATAAAAGTCAAATTTATATGAAAATCAAGATATACAAAAAATTCGAGCTTGCCAAGCTCTACTTTCCGGAGCAGTCGAAACACGTGGCACTAAACCACCTGATGCGAATGGTAAACCACTGTCCGCCTCTGCTTGAAGCCTTACGAAGAGAGGGCTACGAACGGTTGGCGAAGACCTTCACCATGCGCCAGACGCTGCTCATCTATGAGTATCTGGGCGAGCCATAATACTGAGTTTTCCTGTTTTATGCCCCATCGTATCCCTATCTCACCCCTATCGTACAGAAGCATCTTATGAAAGTCGTATCTTTGCAACCGTAAACAAGAAACAAGCACTGCGCAGCGCTTTAATACATGAAACACGAACCGTAAAACAATTTATTAGCCTTATGATTGAGTACGATTTAAAGAAGAACAACAACAAGAAGAACGTGAAGGCTTATGGCAAGTACTACGCCAAGCCCCACATTAGTGAAACTGTAGATCTCGATGAGCTCGCCGACCACATGCATGGTCACAACTCTCCATTCTCAGCCGGGACCATCAAGGGCATCCTCATCGATGCCGTGACCCACATCAAGGAGCTCCTGCTCATGGGCAAGAATGTAAAACTCGACAACCTCGCCATCTTCTATATCAGCATCAAGAACAAGATGGGTGCAGAGAACGCCGACGACTTCACCGTATCTAAGAACATCGAAGGAGTAAGAATGAAAGCCCGCGCCACGGGCGACTTCCGCTCTGTGAATCTCAACCTCGACGCCAACTTGAAGAAGTATGGTGCTAAGAAAAAGAAGTCTTCGACCACCACCGACACCGAAACAACTACGCCATCGGGAGATACAGGCAAGAGCGACTCTGGCTCTACCACTAACCCAGGCAGCAGTTCGGAAGGCGATGGACTTGAGTAACCGGGGATTGCAAATCCCTGTTATCACTTAACGGGGATTGCAAATCCCCTTAACAAGTTTTTAAAATCAATTGACCGAAAATGACACAAGATCGATTTCCGATGACGATTGGCGGCGAGGAGGTGCTCAATGAGCATCTCCTGCTCGCCTACACAGAGAACGGCGAGATGATGGACTCACCTCTGAGCGTCCGTTTTCTCGTAATTCATTGCTCGGCAACACGTGCCGACCGTAACTACACCGACAAGCAACTGATGCGCGACCACAAGAAGCGTGGATTCCGCACCGTGGGCTACCACTTCTATGTCCACAAGGACGGAAGCATCACGCAGTTCAGAAAGCTGCTGGAGGTGGGCTCACATGCCCGCCCATACAACCGCTGCTCCATCGGCATCTGTTACGAGGGCGGGCTGGATGACGAGGGTCGTCCTGCCGACACCCTTACCCGTGCCCAGTATGACGCAATGTGGAATCTGCTGCGCAAACTCAAGATCACGTTCCCACAGGCTAAGATAGTGGGTCATCGTGACTTGCCGGGCACCACCCCGAAGGCATGCCCTTGCTTCGATGCAGCGAAAAAATTTCCACTTTAATGCTTATGTTAAATGTTAAATGTTGAATTTTTAATTTGAACTATGAAGAAAGAAACCATCAAGAAGGTGATCAATTTCATCATCACCGTACTTACCGCCGTAGCTAGCGCATTCTGCGTACAGAGCTGCCAGTAAAATTCCCAGTAATCAAACCTTAACCTTAAGTTCTAATTTTACCAGTATTGCCAGAAGATGCCGAGGCGGTGCATGTCGGAGCCCACCATGTCATACATATCTTGCTTCATGAGCCACTTGCATCGTTTCTGCACCTTCTTGCCATACTGTCCATCTATCGAGAACACATTTCGCTGGAACTTTATGCCCATCAACTTGAGCTTCTCGTAATCGCGCTTCTCCATGTAGAGGTAGCGCTCTGGATGGGCAAGCACGGGCGTGTAGCCCTTGTTCTTGATGCGCTCCAGGAGGGCATGAAAATTCATCGGGGCAGAGAAGATGCTCGTCTCCACCAACAGGAGCTTGCCATCCTCGCCCAGCGGCAACAGGTCGTTTGCCTTCAGGCGCTTTTCGAAGAGCGCATCTAGCATATTTTCGGCTGCGAGATGCAACCGGAGCATTTTTCTGTCAGCAGGGTTTCGCTCGGCGAAGTCCTGCTGATATTGTTTTTGGAAGTTCGCAAATACTTGGCGCAAATGGGTGGTCTCGTTGGGTACGTCTTCCATAATATGAGGCGTAAACCAGACATCCCTCATGCCTGCGCCTTCGTAAAGGCACAACATTTCCAACGACTTCTTTACCTCTTGAAATCCGTCGTCCACGCCGGGCAGGATGTGGCAGTGCCAGTCGATGCCGCCGGGGAGTCTCTCTGATGGTGCTTTCTTGCTTGCCGTCGGATTGCAAATCCAACGGAACGCCTCACGGAATATATTCATATTTTTCTATTCTTTTATCCTATTTTCTACTTTCCTATTTTTGCCCCCCATTCTTGTCGGAGCCGTAGTGGTAGCCGTAGCCATAGTGATAGCCATATAGCGATAGTAGTGGCCGTAGCGACCGCCCTGAGCCTTGGTTCCGTTCAGAATGAGCGCCATATTCTTGAATTTCTTGTCCTTGTAGAGCTGCTCAATGTCGCCCAGCATACTGCGCTGCATCAAGCCCGAGCGTACCACGAAGATGGTGCGGTCGGCAAGTTTCTCTATAATCTGGGTATCTGCCACGATTTCCACTGGTGGACAGTCGATGAACACATAATCGTACTCACCCCTCATCTGCCTGATCATCTTCTCCAGACGGTCGGTGAAGAGGAGCTCCGTAGGGTTAGGCGGCATGGTACCGATAGGCAGCACGTCGAAATCCTTCACCAGTCCATACTCCTCGCCATGGCAGATGATGCCCTCCAGGTCATCGGTCCTGCCGTTGAGATAGTCGCTGAGTCCCTCGCCAGGGCTGCCCACGAGCATGGATGCGGAACCATGGCGGAGGTCACCATCGATGACGAGCACCCGTTTCTTCTTGATGGCGAGCGACATGGCGATGTTGCCTGCCAGGTGACTCTTGCCCGAGCCTGGGTTGAAAGACGTAAGGATGATGACGTTCTGTTCGGGATGGGTGCCTATCATGAACTCCAGGTTAGTGCGCAGCACGCGGAACGCCTCGTTCACGATGTCGCGCTTGCCTGCCTTCACCACAATCTGTCGCGTCTCCTTCGGCTTCTTCCAGAACTGGATACGCTGCAGAAGAGTTGGTCTGTTCTTGCGACTGATGCTGTATGGTATCTCACCGAGGAATGGTATGGTGATGTTCTTGAGGTCATTTCTGCCCCTCACCGTCGTGTTCATGTTCTCACGGATAAAGATGACTACCACAGGTATCAGGAATCCGAGAACGAAAGCCACGAGGATGATGTTGCGGCGCACAGGCTGCACGGGCTTGATGTCGCCCGTAGGAGGGGTGATGATGCGCGTGTTGTAGGCGGTGAAAGCCTTGGAAAGTTCGTTTTCCTCTCTCTTCTGCAAGAGGAAGAGGTAGAGCGCCTCCTTCACCTTCTGCTGGCGACCCACTGTTTGCAGGTACTTTGCCTGGCTAGGGTTGCTGGCTATCTGGCTGGTGGTCTGCGCCTCGTTTGCCTGCAGGTTGCCAAGCTGCGAGTTGAGTGTCACCACGAAGTTGTCGATACTGGTTACGATGCTATGGCGCATAGAGGCGAGGCTCTGGTCATAGTCAGCCACCAATGGGTTCTGCTCGCTGGAGTTAGCCACCAGGTTGTTGCGCTCCAGCTGCTGCTTGTTGTATTCGGTAATCTGCTGCTCGATGCCCGGGCTGTCGATGCCGATATTGGCTGGCAGGAGCTGGTTCTTGCCCACCTTGCCCGTCAGGAAGTCGCGCAGGTAGCGTGCCATGGAGAGGCGTGAGTTCAGCTCGAGTATCTGCTTGTCTACGTCGCCGCTCTTCTGCATATATTGCTGTGCGGCGGTCTCTACGTCGGGCAGCAGATTGCGGCTCTTGAACGAGGAGATGTCCTTGTCTACATCGCCCAGTTCTCGCTCGATGACGCCCAGGCGCTCGGTGATGAAATGGGAGGTGGAAACGGTCATCTGGTTCTTGTCCTCCATCCAGTTCTTGCGGTATACGGAGATGATGGTGTTCAGCACGTCCTCGGCGCGCTGGGTGAGCTGGTCCTTATAGGTCAGGTCGATGACTGTTGCCTTCTCCTCGCTGATGCTTGCCGAGAGCGACGCCTTGATATGGTCGGTCATGGCATAGAGATTGGTGCGAGTCACATGCAGTTTCCTGCTCTCATATCCATTGACGAAGGCTGAATAGCCCGGTGCCTGGTCTACGCATACATAGCCCATCACCGTGCGGACGGTCTGGCCCAGCTTGCCCTGTACCTCCTCGTCCGATTCCACTTGGTTTCCAGCCTTGTCGGTGCCACTCACATGTACGATGGAAAACAGGTTACCATGCTTTACCTCTACATCCAAACTGGCGCTCTGCATATCGTTCAAGCTATAGAAATGAACGGTTACAGGCAGCGTTCTGCCATAGAGAGCCACAGGATGGAAGGTACCGCCTTCACTGTAGTTTACGTCGAGTTTGAGCTGCTTGCCTGCCTCCAGCAAGACGGCTGGCGACTGGATGGCAATCAACTCGTTGTTGACGTTCGACTTGCCTCCCGAGAGTCCCATGTCGGAGAACATACTGGCCACATCGCTGTTGATGCTCTGGCTCTTGCCGTCTTCCTTGATGAGGATGGATGCCGTGCGCTGATAGACACCCGGCGTGGAGAGGAGGTAATAAGTGGCTATGCCCAGGGTGACGACGAGCGAGATGACAAACCATCGCCAGCGCACAAGGCACAGATACATTAAGTCTTGCAGACGAATGAAGTCTTCTGCCTGCTGGGGGCGACGACCCGGAACATTCTGCATCGTCGCTTGATTATTCTGAATCATTGAATTTGAGGGTTGAATGTTGAGTGTTGAATGTTGAATGTTGAATGTTGAGTGTTCACTCTACTCTTTCATTATTTCTTGATAAGTACCGCCACGCTGGTGGCAAGTGAGGCAAGGCTAATCCAGAAGCCCGTGCTCCTGACATTGTTGCCATTGACCGTGCTCTGGCGAGCCTTGGTCTTGTTGGGGCTGATGTAAACCACATCGTTCTGCTGCAGGTAATATACCGGACTGTTGAACACGCTGTTTCCCGAGCAGAGATTGATCTTGTATATCTTCTGGTGGCCGTTCTCCTGACGCAACACCATCACGTCTTCACGGGTGCCATAGATGGTCAGGTCGCCCGCCTTGCTAAGGGCATCGAGAATAGTCACTTTCTCGTCCTCGATTTCATACTGTCCAGGGCGTGCCACCTCACCAATCACCGAATAGTGGAGATTTGTCAGGCTGACGGTCACCACGGGATCCTTCACCAAGTTGCGCTCCACCAGAACTTTCTTGATATCCTCGGCAATCTGCTCTCGGGTACGACCTGCCACATGCAGGGTGCCCAGCACAGGAAAGTCGATGTTGCCCTTGCTGTCTACCGTATAATAATAGGCATCCTTGGCGATGGTCGACGTAGAGTAGCTGGTGGCGGTTCCCGTAAGGTTGAAGAGCTGTGTGATCTGTGGATCCTTGCTCTTCACGCCGATGTAGAGTTTATCTGTTGGCTTGGCGGTGATCACCGCACTTTTCAGATTGATTAGCGTGTCAGGATTTTGGTTAAAATCCTGGAAATAAGCTATTTGTTGTGGAGTTCCACAAGCTGACAGGACAAGAAGTCCCGTACAAAAAGCTCCAGAAAGCAATGATTTACGATATTTCATATGATTTTATATTTTTTCTAGAAAACATCTTGGTATATAGGTGGTGGCGACAGCACAGATTCCCTCTATCGTGACGATGAGCCGATGGTCGCCATTGATACGCTTGATTTCGCCCTCCAGACCTTTGAACCTGCCGTCGATGACCCTGACACGTTCACCTTTCTTCCAGTTGAAGGCTCCATCCTCGAAATATTCCAGCCCCTCCTGATCGCCCGACGATACCATCATGAACATCTGCATCTGTCGCTTGGGAATGGCGATGGGCTGTGGGTCGAAGTCCACCAGCTGGCGATATAGCCTTGCCTTGCCACACAGTTCCCGCTCCAGGCATAGCGCCTGTCGCTTGTTGCTGCGCATGAAGAAAAGCGAGGGTATGAGTGGGCGCTCCACCACAATCTTCTTGCCTTGGCTGTTTACATGTCTCTCTTTTACGAAGGGGGCGTAATATTCCATCACATCGCCCATCATATCTTCGGGGAATGTGTTTTTCATCTGGTCAAAATCCTTAAGCACGTTGTTGAACAGGTTGAACAAGTCTCGGCAAAGCGCCACTTTGTTCATGAACACGCGCATGGCATACCATGATGCCTCAGTCTCGGCTGGTTCGCCAAGAGTCTCGGCTTGTATGCTTAGAGAATGATTGATATCTTTTATTGAATTGTCCATTCTTTCATTTTAAGTATTCTTATATAGACACATTTTCTCTTCCCCCTTGTGTCGAAACGAGTCGTCACAAGCAGCAAGGAGATTGAGACAGTATACTTCTCGTAAAGCTTCTGTCGTTCGGAGCAACCCTGATCCAGGCGATGCTGTACCCGCAATCCCATTTGGGTAACTAAATCTCATATTTCCTGGTTTAGTTCTCAAACGCGCCGCAAAGTTAACAAAAAAAAAAAAAAACGAAAGAATGTTAGCACAACTTTAGCTAAAATTAGTTTTTTTAGCCATTTTCTTAATATACGTTAATTTCACTATTTTATTTGCATACAAAACATAAAATCGGGGTAAATCTCTTTCAATAAGTGATTTACCCCGATTAAACATTATACAGATGGAAGGCAACTTAGTTGTTTACGCTACCTCCCACAATATCAAGCAATTCATTGGTAATGGCCTGTTGACGACTCTTGTTGTACTGCAAGTTAAGTTCGCGCAAGAGTTCATCGGCATTATCCGTAGCGGTCTGCATGGCCACCATTCTGGCAGCATGCTCACTCGCCTGGCTATCCAGCAACGCTGTATAAATCATCAGACGAAGCTGCTTAGGAATCAAGACTCCCAAAACAGTCTCCAAGTCTGGCTCTACAATGAAGTCATCATTCAGAGGTTTTGCCTCAGAACTCTGGCGTCCGTCAGCTTCAGCCTGCTTTTGGCGCAGATATTCCTGAGCCTTTGCCGTAGCCACATTAGAGGTAAGGTCACGATCGTTGTCCACTCCTATCGACTCAGTGCTGAGGTCAATAGGCAAGAAAGTCTTGCGGGTCAGAATCTGTGAACCGGCACTCTTAAAGTGATGATAAATCATCTCCACCTTATCGAGCTCACCAGCAGCATACTGCTTGGCAAGTGAATGGGCGATATCTGCACAGGCGCTGGCATGAGGATGATCGGCAAGATCATTAAAGTTACCGCCAATCTTCAAACCCAGTTTCTGTGCCTTCTCTGCCACTTTTCGTCCGATAGGATATACCGTGATGTCGTCAATGCCTTGAGCCTTATACTCGTCCACCGCATGCATCATCATCTTGATAACGTTGGAATTGAATCCACCACACAAGCTGCTGTTAGAACTGTATACCACAAGAGCTACACGCTTGGTCTCCTTGTGCTCCAACTGCAACGGATGGTCGACATTCGGAGTACTTACCAGGAAACTCTTGAGGATATGTTCCAACATATTTCCATAAGGCAGCATATTCTGGATAGCTACCTGAGCATGATGCAACTTACTGGAAGCCACCATCTTCATCGCACTCGTAATCTTACGGGTACTGTTAACGCTGGCTATGCGAGTTTTAATCTCTTTTAATGACGGCATAGGCTATTACGCTTTATATTGTCCTGCAACATTAGCCATGGTCTCCTCGACTGCCTTAATGGCATCGTCGGTGAGTTTACCATCGCCCAAAGTCTCAATCACATCAGCGTGCTGGCTGCGCATAGCATCGAGGAACTGATCCTGACAGTCGCGAACCTTATCCATTGGCACGTCGTGCATCAATCCGTGAACACCACAGTAGAGAATAGCTACCTGCTCGCCTACCGGCATTGGGCGGTACTGAGGCTGAACCAGCAACTGGTCGTTCTTACGGCCACGGTCCAGAGTCATCGCTGTTACGGCATCCATATCGCTAGAGAACTTAGAGAAGGCCTCCAGCTCACGATACTGAGCCATATCAATCTTCAGTGTACCAGCCACCTTCTTCATACTCTTGATCTGGGCAGAACCACCTACACGAGATACGGAGATACCTACGTTGATAGCTGGACGGAAGCCCTGGTTGAAGAGGTCGGTCTCAAGGAAGATCTGACCGTCGGTGATGGAAATCACGTTGGTTGGGATGTATGCTGATACGTCACCTGCCTGTGTTTCGATGATAGGAAGGGCTGTCAAAGAACCACCACCCTTAACGTGACCCTTCATGCACTCTGGAAGGTCGTTCATCTGCTCGGCTACCTCCTGCTGGTCGTTGATACGAGCGGCACGCTCCAACAGACGAGAGTGGAGATAGAAGACATCACCAGGATAAGCCTCACGTCCTGATGGACGGCGGAGAATCAGAGATACCTCACGATAAGCCACAGCCTGCTTACTCAAGTCATCGTATACTACGAGAGCTGAGTAACCACGGTCGCGGAAGTATTCACCAATAGCTGCACCGGCAAATGGTGCGTAATACTGCATAGCTGCAGGATCGGCAGCGGTAGCACTTACGATGATGGTATATGGCAGGGCGCCATGCTCCTTGAGGTTCTGTACCAATGCTGCAACGGTAGATGCTTTCTGACCGATAGCTACATAGATACAATATACTGGCTTGCCAGCCTCATAGAAGCTCTTCTGGTTGATGATGGTATCCACTGCGATGGCAGTCTTACCGGTCTGACGGTCACCGATGATCAACTCACGCTGTCCACGACCGATAGGAATCATAGAGTCTACCGCCTTCAAACCAGTCTGAAGAGGTTCCTTTACTGGCTGACGATAGATTACACCAGGTGCCTTGCGATCCAAAGGCATCTCGAAAGAATCGGTGAGGTCGATGTCACCCAGACCATCAATAGCCTGACCCAGAGGGTTTACGACACGTCCGAGGAAGTTGTCGTTTACGCGGATAGAAGCAATACGGTGTGTACGCTTCACGCTCTGTCCCTCCTTGATGCCAGCTGTAGGACCTAAGAGGACACAACCTACATTGTCTTCCTCCAAGTTCATGACGATAGCCATGGTTCCGTTCTCAAACTCAAGAAGTTCATTAGCCTCGGCATTACGCAGACCATAGATACGAGCCACGCCATCGCTGACGGTAAGCACAGTACCCACCTCGTCAAACTGCTGAGAGCCATTAACCTCCTGGAGCTGCTGCTGAAGAACCTCAGACACCTCACTTGGTTTAATTTTATCTGACATTTTGTTATTTACTTTAATTATTTTTACTTTTTGAGCTGTGTCAGAATGTTGTTGAGCTTAGTCTTTACGCTCGCATCCATTCTGTAAGTATCATACTCAAGGATGAAACCGCCAATCAGTTCAGGGTTCACCTCGGTCTTGAACTCCACAGTACCTTTCGTTCTCTGCTCCACCATCTTGCGCATCTTGTCCTCCGTAGAGGCGTCAACGGCAGTGGCGGTGATCAGCTTACCGCGGATGATGTTCTTCTGTTTCCTGTAAAGAGTGATATACGAAGCAGCCATGAATTGCAGGGTGCTCTCCCTATCCTCTTTCAAGACGAGAGCGATAAACTTCTTGCTCAGTTCCGTAGGCTCTTTGCCCAGGGCTGTGATGAGAAGTGCCTCTTTCTTGTCTTTGGAAAGCATAGGGTTGTCTATCGTAAATCTCAGTTCAGGCACGTCGATGTAGCTCTTAAAGAGCGTCTGCATCTCCTGGTAGACCTGATCTTCGAGCTTCATGCCGAGTGCAGCCTTGATGAGGGCACGGGCATAACGCACCGATATTACACCTATATCCATAAGCTTTACTATTTGTTGTCAGAAGAAACCTCGTCCAGCAGTCGATTTATCATATCCATCTGTGCCTTGTCGTCAGAGAGCTTAGCCTTGAGCACCTTCTCTGCAATCTGAACAGAGAGTTCGGCTACCTGGCCTCGGATTTCACGAATGGCGTTCTGCTTCTCAGTCTCAATCTGCTTCTTGGCATCAGAGAGGAGACGTGCGCCTTCTTCGCGTGCTTTATCCTGTGCTTTCTCTACAATGGCATCGCGGGTTTCGGCAGCCTCCTTGAGGAGGGCAGCCTGCTTCTCGCGAGCTTCCTGCAAGATGGATTCACCTTCTTTTTGGATATTGGCAAGCTTCTCGTTGGCTTCGTGAGCCTTCTTCAGACTATCATCAATGAAAGCCTTGCGCGCTATCACCATGCCAATGATGGCTGGGAAGCCAAACTTGGCAAGGATGACAAAGACGATGATGAAGACCAGCGTCATCCAGAAGAGCAAACCGCTATCAGGAATTAATAAATCCATATATACTGGTTAAAGTTTTACTTAAACGTTTTATTTTAACTAACTCTATAATCATCTCTATCATGCCCCGGAAAGACATCAGGCTGATGCCTGAGGCTTCCTTTGGGGCAGATGATAGTGACAGATGAGATGATTACATAACGATTGCCAGGATGGCGATGATGACAGCGAAGAACGCAACACCCTCAACCAACGCAGCTGCGATAATCATAGAAGAACGGAGGTCGCCCATCTTCTCTGGCTGACGTGCCATAGCATCCATAGCCTGGCCACCGATACGACCAATACCAATACCTGCGCCAATTGCGGCCAAACTTGCGCCGATTGCGGCACCTAACTTTGCAAGAGCATCTGCTGCTAATAAAAGTGATAACATAATCTTAAAATTTAAGTTGTTAATATTTTCTTTGTTTATTATCTGAATGAAATTAGATCCGTAATCTATAAGCTATAAATTATAAACTATAAACTACTTCACTACCTCTAGCTCTGCCTCATGAGGCTTTACATGAGCCAGCGAGATGAATACTGCACTCAGCATGGTGAATACCAATGCCTGAATGTAGCTTACCAAAACTTCGAGGAGCATCATGAAGACACTCATCGCAACACTTACTACTGTCATACCCGTACCCGCCAGATAGTTGGTGATGGCATCCTCACTGATGTTGAACATAATGAAGATGATAGCTGCAAAGGCAAGAGCAATTGCGTGACCAGCCATCATGTTGGCGAAGAGTCGGATAATCAGAGCCAACGGTTTCGTGAAGATACCGAAAAGCTCGATGAATGGCATCAGTGGCACAGGGACCTTCAACCAGGTTGGTACCTCTGGCCAGAAGATTTCCTTCCAGTATTCTTTGGTACCGGTAAAGTTGGTGATGAGGAATGTCGTTACACCGAAGAATGCGGTGCAGGCGATATTACCCGTCAGGTTACCACCACCTGGAGGGAATGGTACGATACCCATGATGTTAGCCACAAAGATAAAGAAGAAGCAAGTAAGCAACCATGGTGCGTACTTTGGCGCCTCCTTACCGAGCGTAGCCTTGATCACATCCTCATATACTGACATGATGAACATGTGCATCAGTCCTACAAATCCCTTAGGTGCCGGATCATCTATCTTGTGCTTCTTGCACCAGCGAGCTGGAATCAGAATACAAACCAACAGGATGATAGCATCGATGAAGAGCACGCAAACGGTCTTCGTGATGGAGATGTCGAGAGGACGAACCTCCTGGTCACCTACCTTCTCTACTATCTTGTTGGGATTCGTCTGTGCATCACCGTTCTTGATCACCAGATTATAAGGTCCGGGACGGTCGCCGTTGGCGTCTCTTTCTTCAGAGAATTCGCTGCTGCAGAACACGTGCCAGCCCGAAGTGGTGTTAACGATGATTGGCAGATGAATCACTACGGGATGATCTCCCACCTTGGTGATATGCCATTCATAAGAATCCTTGATATGACCCCACAATATCTCTTTCACATCGATGTTCTCCTTAGCCGATACCTGCAGAGGTGCCAGCGTGAAGAGCAGCATCGCCATCAAGAGGAATTGCTTGAGATGTTTCATATTCTTTAATTCTTACTTTTGTTTATTAATTATTTGTTTCAGAACCGCTTATGAAAGACGATTCTTTTTCTCTACCCGAGCGAAGTAGATGCAGTCGAACACGAGAAGTACGACATAGAAAAGGGCGAAGATGGCGGTAAAGCCCAGAATATTCTGCTTGTCGCATACCAGCACATAGATGAGGAACACCAATGTACCGGCTACCATCTTGATGACCAGCGCCGCCATGTAGAACTTGGCGAGATTGGCTGGCGATGACTTTGCAACAGCCTTCCATGCTTCACCATAAGCAGTACTTGCAACGAGTGAGAATATCGCACTCACTACCAGCGGGTTAACAACCTGGGCTATCATATCATCGCATTGAGCTGATAATCTGCAGGCAAAGAGCACGGCAAGAGCTACTGCTGCTGTAAGCCACAAAGAAATCTGCTTATACCTGATACTCGCCTGTCTGATAGTCTGCAAGCGCAACTTTTCGTCTTTTTCCATTATTCTATTTTATCAATAAAGCTGTCAACTATTAGCTGTCAACTATTAACTGTCAACTATTAACTAAATTATACTTCTACGCAAAGGCTTACTTCGTTTTTCTTACATTCCACGAATCCGCCCTTGATGCTCATTACCTGCTTGCCTTCTCTGGTGGTGTATTCCACCTTGCCCACTTCGAGCGAAGAGATGATAGGCGCGTGATCCTTGAGAATCTCGAACGAGCCGAGGGTTCCCGGAACCAGTACGCTCTCTACCTCACCCTGGAAGACTACTTTCTCAGGAGATACTATCTTTAGCTGTAACATAAGCCGTGGATTTAAAGATTACGCCTGTGCTGCTGCGAGCAACTGCTTAGCCTTCTCCTTGGCATCCTCGATAGTACCTACGTTGAGGAATGCCTGCTCTGGCAGGTCATCTACCTCACCGTCGAGGATGGCGTTGAAGCCCTTGATAGTCTCTTCGATAGGAACCATCACACCCTTCAAACCGGTAAACTGCTCTGCTACGGTGAATGGCTGGCTCAGGAAACGCTGTACACGGCGTGCACGGTTCACGGTCAACTTATCCTCATCAGAGAGCTCATCCATACCGAGGATGGCGATGATATCCTGCAACTCGTTATAACGCTGCAACAACTGCTTTACTCGCTGTGCACAATCGTAGTGCGCCTTGCCCACAATCAGCGGGTCGAGGATACGAGAGGTAGAACCCAGCGGGTCTACGGCAGGATAGATACCGAGAGATGCAATCTTACGGGAAAGCTCTGTGGTAGCATCCAGGTGAGTAAAGGTGGTGGCTGGAGCAGGGTCGGTCAAGTCATCGGCAGGCACATAAACGGCCTGTACAGAGGTGATGGAACCATTCTTGGTAGAAGTGATTCGCTCCTGCATGGCACCCATCTCAGAAGCCAGCGTTGGCTGATAACCTACGGCTGATGGCATACGACCCAACAGCGCAGATACCTCAGAACCAGCCTGGGTGAAACGGAAGATGTTATCGATGAAGAACATGATATCCGCTGCCTCACCATTCTTACCTCCGTGATCACGGAACTCCTCAGCTACGGTCAAACCAGAGAGAGCTACAGAAGCACGTGCCCCAGGTGGCTCATTCATCTGACCATATACCAGGGTAGCCTGACTCTTGGCAAGTTCCTCAGGATCGACAAGTGAGAGATCCCACTTACCTTCTTCCATCGCTTTACGGAACTTCTCGCCATACTTGATAACACCAGACTCGAGCATGTCTCGAATCAAGTCGTTACCCTCACGGGTACGTTCACCTACACCAGCGAATACAGAGTAACCGTTGTGTCCCTTGGCAATGTTGTTGATCAACTCCATGATGAGCACCGTCTTACCTACACCGGCACCACCGAAAAGACCAATCTTACCACCCTTCATGTAAGGCTCAAGCAGGTCAATCACCTTAATACCGGTAGCAAGCATCTCCTTGTGAGTAGAAAGTTCGTCAAACTTCGGAGCCTCACGGTGGATAGGATAAGCACCCTTCATGTCCAATTCATTCATACCATCAATAGGCTGTCCGATGACATTCATCATACGGCCCTTGATCTGCTCTCCGGCTGGCATCTGGATTGGGTTACCTGTAGGGATAACCTCCAAGCCGCGCTGCAAGCCGTCAGTATTATCCATAGCGACACAGCGAACCGTATCCTCACCGATATGCTGCTGCACCTCGATGACAAGCTCGCGTCCGTCTGGACGTCTTACCTTCAGAGCTTCATAAATTTTAGGAAGCACCTTCTCTGGATTCTCGCCCTTTGTATCGAAGTAAACGTCGATAACAGGACCGATAATCTGAGAGATACGTCCATTAATTTGTGACATAAGCTTATTAGTTTAAATGTTATATATATTTATATTATTCTTGGCTGCAAAAGTAACAACAATTTATGGAAACCACAAATTAATTTGAAGTTTTATTCGGCTTTTATACCTTATTAAACCATTTTTAGTTCCCTTTAAACCATTTTCCTATGCAAAAGCAAGAAGTCAGGAGTCCAAACTCCCTTCTTCTTACTCCAATCTCTATAAATTAGATACTCAACTCGTCCAAAACCTTGATCAGTTTACGGTCGAATGGCTTATCTGAGCGGATGGCTTCAGAAAGCGGAACGTATACCACCTCGTTATTGCGCACACCAATCATCACATTGCGCTGGCCCTGCATGATAGCCTCGATGGCACCACAACCGGTACGGCTCGCAAGAATACGGTCACGGGCTGATGGACGACCACCACGCTGCAAGTGACCCAGGATAGATACACGTACATCAAACTCAGGGAACTCCTTACGCACACGGTCGGCATAATAAAGAGCACCGCACTTAGGACTCTCTGACACGATGACGATACAGCTCTTCTTAGACTTACGGATACCACGCTCCATGAATTGAGCCAACTGGTCTACGTCGGTAGAATCCTCTGGAATGATAGCTGCCTCTGCTCCACTGGCGATAGCTGAATTCTGCGCCAGAAAACCGGCATCACGGCCCATCACCTCGATAAAGAAGATACGCTCGTGGCTCTGCGCAGTATCACGGATGCGGTCTACACATTCTACGATGGTATTCATCGTAGTATCATAACCGATTGTATTGTCTGTACCATAAAGGTCATTATCAATTGTTCCTGGCAATCCGATGCAGCATACATCAAACTCACGTGCGAAATTCATCGCACCTGTCAGCGAACCGTTACCGCCAATCACGACAAGCGCATCTATTTCCTCTTTCTGAATCGTTTCAAATGCCTTCTGGCGACCTTCCTCGGTCATGAATTCCTTAGAACGGGCTGTCTTCAGCATCGTACCACCTGTGCCGATGATACCGCTTACGTTCTCTGTAGAAAAGGTTTTAATTTCATCATTGATGAGACCATCGTAACCACGATAGATGCCTTTCACAGTGAAACCGTTGTAGATAGCCGAACGGGTAACCGCACGGATAGCAGCATTCATACCTGGAGCATCTCCTCCAGATGTTAAAATTCCAATAGTCTTAATCTTAGCCATAACTATACCTTATTATATTATATATATTTTTAATGTTAGTTTATTATCCTATCAGGATGATGTTTTTCATCCATTACCCCTACATATATAGTAGGTACCCAAGGGTATACCCCTTGCTTTGTTTGGGCTTATCGATTTAAATAATTAGGTTTGCGGCACCAGCCACCAGGATATGGGAGAGCCAAAGGATAGCAAGTCCGATGACGCCACCCATCAAAGCTTTCCAGCCAATATTGCGGAAATACCATCCCATGTGCATACGTTCCATCTTCATCAGGGCAAGACCACTGATTGTACCGATACCAAGAACGTTACCACCAGCCATTACGCAATATGCAATCATCTGCCAATAGATACCATTGGTATGATAATCAGTAAGCATGCTGAATGAAGGATCATTCACACTTGCCAGATCATGAAGGGAGAAAAAGTTCATGGCTGTAGCAAAGTTGTCTAGTACAGTACTGATGATACCAGCCAAGACGCCATGCAACAGCACGCCAGGATGCTTATCATCCATACCGACAGAGTTGAGAAGAGCGGCAAAATCGTCAAAAGCGCCGGTCTCCTTCACCACTCCGATGGCAAGCATGATACCCATCACGAAGAGAATCATCTGGACGACTCCGTATTGTAACACTCTAGGAGTGCGACGGTCAGCCATCGCATCCATATTCATGAGTTTACGATTGAATATCTCGTTCACAATCCAGAGTACACCCAATACGCAGAGCGCACCGAGGAAAGGACTTAATTTCGTAATATTATGGAAGGTAGGGATAAACCACAATCCACCGATACCCACAAAGAGCATCAGCAAGCGCTGCCATACATTGAGACGGGTATCATCCCCGCGGTATGGCATAGCAATCCATTCTGTCTCTACTCTTTCCGGCAGCATTCGCTGCATCATCACCAACGGTATGAGCCAGGCAGCAAGACATGGCAGCAGAAGTGACAGGAAATAATGGGTAGCCGTTACAGCACCCATATTCCACATCACCAGTCCTTCCGGATTTCCGATAACGGTAAGAGCTCCGCCACAGTTGGCAGAAAGAACAATGGCACCTCCATACACCATACGCTGACGACGGTTTGGAATTACTCCATGCATCATCGTAAGCATCATCACTGTTGTAGTAAGATTATCGAGATTTGCCGAAATAACAAAGGTCACGGCAGCGAGAATCCATAGCATTTTCTTGGCGCTTCGGGTACGTAACAACTGGCGTATGAAATCGAAGCATCCGTTGTTATTGAGAATTTCAACTATCGTCATAGTGGCAAGCAGGAAGAGTACGATTTCTGCTGCTCTACCCACATAAGGAAGGAAGATGTTACGGGCAATAAAATACTTCACCGTTGTACTGGTGGATTCTATCTCGTTCCACATTCCGAGATTCAGATAGCGTGAATAATCAGAAGAGTGTTCACTGGTCACGAAGTCCATACCGAAACAGATATAGAGAACCCATCCTACCGTTCCAGCAAAGATGGCTACGGCAGCACGGTTCACCTTGGTAATATTCTCGGTTGCAATGAGAATATATGCCAGTATCAGTATGGCAAGGATGACTAGTGTCATATCATTATTTTATTATATTCATTACATTTTGAGCGCAAAGGTAACAATTATTTTGTAATCGCCAACATTCCGGTGTCTTTTTTTAATGAATTTAACTCATTTTTCATACAAATAAAAATTTCGTCCGGCTTTTTCTTTCGCCATTATTTTTCTTCCCTCTTCATTTTCATCATAGAATCAGATGAAAACACGGATAACAGAGAAGAACATCACAGGAAGAAACATCGAGGAGGAAGTTATCAGAATATTGAAAGGGTTATGCGTATATATATATGATGTATTTTCCCGAAAGAATCCACTAAAAACAGCGATTTTAGTTAAATATTACTAACAAAAAGAAGAAATTCAAGAGTAAATGCCTGTAACTCAAAGAAAATGAGTAATTTTGCGCCCGATTTATACAATTCACATAAAGTCAAACTTTATTAATTTTAATTTTTTAATTATTTTTTATGTCAGATTTAAAGAACGTAAAGCCATTGGACGACTTCAATTGGGATGAGTTTGAGAATGGCACAAGCGCAAACGTCAGCAAAACAGACCTCGAGAAGGCCTATGACGAAACTCTTAACAAGGTAACAGAACACCAGGTTGTAGAGGGTACAGTAATCTCTGTAGACAAGAAAGAGGTTATCGTAAACATCGGTTACAAGAGCGATGGTATTATCCCTGCTTCTGAATTCCGTTACAACCCGGACCTCAAGGTAGGCGACAAGGTTGAGGTTTATGTAGAGAACCAGGAGGACGTAAAGGGCCAGTTGGTACTCTCTCACAAGAAGGCTCGCCTCAGCAAGTCTTGGGAGCGTGTTAATGCAGCTCTCGAGAACGAGGAAGTTATCCAGGGTTACATCAAGTGCCGCACTAAGGGCGGTATGATCGTTGACGTTTTCGGTATCGAAGCTTTCTTGCCAGGAAGCCAGATCGACGTTCACCCTATACGCGACTACGACGTATTCGTAGGCAAGACAATGGAGTTCAAGGTTGTAAAGATCAACCAGGAGTTCCGCAATGTCGTTGTATCTCACAAGGCTCTCATCGAGCAGGAGCTCGAGCAGCAGCGTAAGGAGATCATCGGCAAGCTCGAGAAGGGTCAGATCCTCGAGGGTACCGTTAAGAACATCACTACTTACGGTGTATTCGTTGACCTCGGCGGTGTTGACGGTTTGATCCACATCACAGACCTCTCTTGGGGCCGCGTAAGCGATCCACACGAGGTTGTATCTCTCGACCAGAAGATCAACGTTGTTATCCTCGACTTCGATGAGGAGAAGAAGCGTATCGCTCTCGGTTTGAAGCAGCTCACTCCACATCCATGGGATGCTCTCGATGAGAACCTCAAGGTAGGTGATCACGTGAAGGGTAAGGTAGTGGTTATGGCTGACTACGGTGCATTCGTTGAGATTGCTCCAGGTGTAGAGGGCTTGATCCACGTATCTGAGATGTCTTGGAGCCAGCACTTGCGTTCTGCTCAGGACTTCATGAAGGTAGGTGACGAGGTAGAGGCAGTTATCCTGACTCTCGACCGCGCTGAGCGCAAGATGAGCCTTGGTATCAAGCAGCTCAAGGAAGATCCATGGGAGGCTATCGAGACTAAGTATCCTGTTGGCAGCAAGCACACAGCTAAGGTTCGCAACTTCACTAACTTCGGTATCTTCGTAGAGCTTGAGGAAGGTGTTGATGGTTTGATCCACATCTCTGACCTCTCTTGGACTAAAAAGGTTAAGCACCCATCTGAGTTCACTTCTGTAGGTGCTTCTATCGATGTAGTAGTTCTCGAAATCGATAAGGAGAACCGTCGCTTGAGCCTCGGCCACAAGCAGTTGGAGAAGAACCCATGGGATGAGTATGAGGCAATCTACACTCCAGGTTCTGTTCACCAGGGTACTATCACTGAGTTGATGGACAAGGGTGCTGTTGTAGCTCTCGCTGAGGGTGGTGAAGGTTTCGCTACTCCTAAGCACCTCACTAAGGAGGACGGCACAATGGCTAAGAAGGGCGAGACTCTCGACTTCAAGGTTATCGAGTTCGTTAAGGAGACAAAGCGCATCATCCTCTCTCACTCTCGTACATTCGAGGAGGGTAACGAGCCAGTTGCTAAGCCAGCTCACAAGCGTGCAAACGGCGGTCGCAAGAACAACAACGAGACAGCTATGATCAACAACGTTGCTGCTAGCACATCACTCGGTGATATCGATGCACTCGCTAAGTTGAAGGCTCAGATGGAGGGCAAGGCTTAATCTTAAACAGATCAGGCTTTTGCTATTCATTAGCTAAATAACATTCAGGGGACTGAAATCTCATTACTGAAATTTCAGTCCCCTTTTTTATTATGTGTATTAAAAAAAATAAACTATCGGGCACTATCTGCCTACTTCGGTAAACTCATCTCTACTAATTCATGTCCTAAAACCACTAATTCATAGTATTTTTCTATCATAACATGTCGAAAAATCCAAAAACCTTTGGTAGTTTCAAGTTTTCTGCTTATCTTTGCAGAAGATAAGCTGCACTCGGCAATTTGTAAGCAAGCTTACATTGCGCTCGTTTGCATTATCTTTGCAACCGATAAAGCAATAATTTATATGAGCTAGAGAAATCATTCTCTCAAGAATCATCTGAAAAGAAAGAGAAGCGATTCTCCAGATTACAAAAGGAAAAGAAAGTTCAAGATATGAAACAGTCAAGATTAATAGTAGCCGCTCTATCAATGAGTTGCATCACTACCCTCTCCTCCTGCTTCAAGGAAGAACCGCTCAATGCCGAATGCGACATCGAGCAGGCATACATACATGCAGACAACAAGATTTTATTGAACTCATTGTTTACTAATCCATCTGATACATTGGTCAATGTGCAGAGTGATCAGACAAACATCGAGTTCACAATGAGACCATTTGCCACCCTTACCAAACAGGCGCCAATATTCCGCCTTACACCTGGTGCAACCATCTCACCTGAAAGTGGAAGCCTTCAGGATTTCTCAAAAGGACCTGTAACATATACAGTTACTTCTGAAGACAAGCAATGGAGCCGTACCTATCAGGTAAGCATCAAGAAGGGACAGACCGCCATGCCAAACGAGATTGAATTCGAATTTGAAGACGCATATATCAGCAAAGGATACTACAACTGGCAGGAGAACTGGAACGGCAATAAACTCGACATCTGGGCAACAGGAAACTCTGGATTCAAAATGAGTAACAGTTCATCTAAACCGGAAAAATATCCTACCGTGATGATAGAAAATGGACACAGGGGAAAGGGAGTGCAACTCACAACCCGACGCACAAGTGGGCTTGCCGATGCAGTGAAAAAACCTATCGCTGCCGGCAACCTCTTTATCGGACAGTTTGATGCTACCGATGCCCTTTTCGATGCAATGAAGGCAACAAAGTTCGGTCATCCGTTCTGTTTCAGCGCCAAGCCTGCTAAGTTAGAAGGATGGTATAAGTATCAGGCTGGCGAAAATTTCACCGACAAGAATATGAAACCACTTGACCGCCATGACTACGGAACCATATATGCTGTACTCTATGAGAACATCGATGAAAAGGGAAATGCCGTATTGCTCTACGGAGATAATGTACAGACCAGCAAACAGATAGTGGCACTTGCCCTGGTAGGTGAAACCCATGATGACAACGGAAAAGTTGCCATTGGAAACACGCGTGAATGGCATCATTTCAGCGTAGATTTCGAGTATAAGAAAACCATTGACCCAATCAAGTTGAAGAATGGTGGCTACAGTCTCACTATTGTCAGTTCATCAAGTTCAGATGGAGCTAACTTCCTGGGTGCCAAAGGCAGTACCCTTTGGATAGACAGTTTCAAGTTGATTTGCAAATAAGCTAAGAAGGAAAACATAGAATGAAGAAGATAACAATATTAGCTCTCCTGCTGACATGGGGCACTGCTACATGGGCAGAAGAAAATGAGAATCAGAAGACTGAGGAGCACAAGCAGGTAGAAGAAAGCAAGCGCACCTCGTGGAACAAATATCTTCACGGCTACCAGTATCAGGCTCGCGTGGCGTATAATATAGGAGGCACAGCCCCTATCGGTCTTCCAGCCACCATCCGTACACTACACAGCTATACGCTGCAACCTAACTTCAGTCTGGGTATCGATGCTTATCACCCACTTTCAGGCAAATGGGGATTCGTTGGAGGACTTCACTTCGAAAACAAGGGCATGAAGATTGATGCAGGCGTAAAAAACTATTATATGAGGATAGTTCGTGGAGGCGATGAGCTGAAAGGTATATTTACAGGCAACGTGGTTACGAAGGTAGACATGAGTCTTATAACAGTACCATTGCAAGCAACATACGATATTTGCGACAACCTCCGTTTCAAGTTGGGTCCGTATGTTAGCTATGT
>OGES01000299.1_pt1 | contig 51680 bp, 27 predicted proteins | sample 1570711 | NCBI WGS metagenome assembly OGES01 (sample SAMEA2582133, study PRJEB24529) | metagenome | biome: Human gut stool | place: China | collected 2011 | reverse complement strand
GGTTTTTCGGAGAATAACAAGGATTATAGAGGTTGTTTTAAATGAAAGAGCCGTGAGTTTAATTAGGAAAAAAACTTTTTTTTTGTGTTTTTTATATAGAGAATAATTATATTTGTTGTGCTTTTATAAATGGATATGTAAAGTTCTTAACAAGTCAAAGAAGCTTTTTGAGGAGTAAGTATTAACCTAATTAGTGAAAAGGCATGACACTCTTGTATAAAAATGAACATATTTCGTGTACTAATTATGCGGAAGAATTCAATAAAGTTTTTACGTTGATGGAGATTCCCGAAGGGCATACTGTGGAACGTCGGTTTCTTAATACAACTTTTTTGGTTATTTTGTTACAAGGAGATATTGAGATAAGATATGAAATAGATAAATATTTTACTCCTCAATTGGGGTATATGTTTTTACTTCCAAAAAATAAACAAATAACGACCTTTGCTCGGAAAGCTACGACCTTATTATTATGTTCGTTTACAAACGATTTGAAGTTGTGCTCGCGTTTTTCCATTCAACAGTTGTCGCATTTTATATCTGAAAGCGCTTGTCAAAATCCATATTGCTTGAAACTAGATATACGCTTGCAAAGTTTCTTTTCTTTACTAGTAGATTGTTTAAAAGAGGGATTGGGGTGCATACACTATCATCAGATAAAGCGTGATGAACTTTTCTTGTATTTGCGTGCCGGATATACAAAAGAAGAACTGGCTTTGTTTTTCTATCCCGTTTTGGGCCAAAATTTAGAATTTAAGGATTTTGTATTAATGAATAGCCGCAAGATATTTGATGTCAAGGATTTTGCTTTACAGGCAAATATGAGTCAGAGTACGTTTAATCGGCGCTTTAAGGAAACTTTCAATGAAACAGCTAAAAACTGGCTCTTATTACGTAAACAGGAGTTTGTGAAGCGCGATATTGCTTTGAGCAATTTGTCATTTAGTGAGATTGCCGAAAAATATAAGTTCTCTTCAACCTCGTATCTGGATACATTCTGTAAAAAATATTTTGGAAAGACTCCTAAAGAAATACGAAAAGAAGCAATTGGAAAAAACTGTATAGGTTGACTAGAATTATAGGGTGATTGTAAATTGTAATTATTTGACGTGAATTTGTAATTTTTGTATTTCCGTTGCTGTTTACCTTTGCAAAAAAATAAAATGATAGTGTAGATGATACGGAAATATAGAAAATTACTCTTTCTATGTGCCTTTCTGTGTTTCGGAGGAAACGGAAATGCTCAAAACGTAGCTTTGAAGACAAATGCTCTTTATTGGGGAGCTACTACCCCCAATGCCAGCGTTGAAATTGGTTTGAGCCGAAAGTTTACTACCGACTGGCAGCTGGCATACAATCCTTGGACGTTTAGGGATGACAGAAAGATGCGTTTCTGGCTTGTGCAACCAGAATTGAGATACTGGTTCTGCGAGAGTTTTGAAGGTCATTTTGTAGGAGCTCACTTGCATGGAGCACAATATTATGGAGGTTTCAGTGATAAGCGATACGACGGTTACTTGGCCGGAGGGGGAGTAACCTATGGCTACAACTGGATATTGTCGTCGCACTGGAATCTGGAAGCGCTGATTGGTGCCGGATACGCTCGCCTGTGGTATAAGGAGAGTCCCCGCATTCCTTGCAGTAAGTGCCATGAAGACAAGACCAAAGATTATTGGGGGCTTACAAAATTGGCTGTATCGGTTTCTTATATCTTTTAAACGTTTGCAATATGAAATTCAGATATACATATTTAATCTGGGCTGGATGCTTGTGGCTTGGAGTAGTCGGCTGTGCATCATCGGGTATGAGTAAGAAAGTTGTGGTAACACCGGTGCGTACACTGATCCCCGACAGCATGTCTACTGTGGGTGTGGATGTGAATATTCACATTCCGGCAAAGGCCTTTACAGGTCGCACCCGCCTCATTGTTGTTCCGCAGTTGCTGCAGAAAGACTCTATGCTGGCAGAATACACTCCTATGGTGTTCGATGCTCCTATCTATAGTAAGAAAATGAACCGCCGTGTACTTCTCGACGGCTATGTTGATACACTGGCAAATGTCGCACGCAAGGTAAACAACCGCAAGGAGTACGATGTAACCTATTCCGAACGGGTAGCCGTGCCTGCCGATATTGACGGCGGACGCATTGTGGCCGTACTTTCTACCGACGGATGTGGTGAGTGTGGTATTGCCGATACCGTAGATATTGCTTACATCAACAATATCCCTACGCTGATAGAACCCAAGAAATCGCTTCAACTGAACTGGATTGAGCCAGAGTTTGTTATCCGTCCCAAGGTTATGGAAGGCAGAGGAGAAGCTTTGTTGCAGTTCGTGATAAACCGTTACGACATCAACCTCTCGCTGGGTGATAACCGCAACGAGATGAACCGTATGCTTGCTACGCTGCAGAAAATCGTGACAGACTCGCTTGCCACACTGAACAGGGTAAGCATTTACGGTATGGCATCGGCTGACGGTTCGTATGCTTTCAATACTACCTTGTCGCGCAACCGTGCCAATTCTGCCAAAAACTGGCTGGTAGACCAGCTTCATATCAGTGCGTCGCAAGCTTCACGTTTCAGTGTCGGTTCCCGTCCCGAAGGCTGGATGCCGGTGCTGCAGGCAATGATTGCCGACGGACACCCCGACTCGCTGAAGGTAAGAGAGATATTAGATAAGTATAATGCCGAGAACGACGATGTGGCAGAACGCTATATCCGCCGTCTGTCTTGCTGGAACGACATCAAAAACAATTACTTGCAGAAAGACCGCAAGGTAGAATACGTATATACATATACACTGAAGAGTTTCACTACCGATGCCGAACTGCTCGACATGTACGGCAAGCGTCCCGATGCCTTCAATGAAGAAGAGCTGTTGCGCGTATCGACCCTGAAGAAGACTCCCGAAGAGAAGAAGGAGGTATACCGTACCATTTTGCACTACTTCCCGCAATCGCAGGTGGCAGCCAATAATCTGGCGGTACTTCTGCTGCGTGAAGACAAGGCAGATGAGGCCGAGGCAGTGCTCAACGGGTTGAAAGAATATTCACCCGAGGTGCTGAATACCAAGGCAGCCGTATATGTATATAAGGAAAACAACGAAAAAGCTATTGAGCTGCTGCAAACCAATACCGAATTGCCTCAGGCGCGCTACAACCTGGCATTGCTCAAGGCACAGGAAAGAAAGCTGCAAGAGGCGTACACGCTGATGCGGGGGTACGAAGACGTGAATGCGGCGGTTGTATCGCTCAGTGTTGGCGATACACAGCATGCGGCTTCCATTATGGATCGCTGCGAAGACCACACTCCGCTGGCAGAATACGTACGTGCGCTGGTGGCTGCACGTATGCAGAAAGAGGCAGACGAGGTAGCAGCCCGTCTGGAACATGCGCTGCCCGACAGCCGATTGAAGGAACGAATGCAAACAGAGCCGGATTTCCTTCCTTACCTTACGACACCGGCATTTCAAGCATTGACAGAAGGAAAAGACTATGAGTAGAGGTATAAAGATATTGTATGTATTGCCGGTGGCTGTGTGTCTTCTGTGGAGCAGTTGCATACGCGACTCCATTCCTCCCTGTCCGCCGCTGCAGGTTACGCTTACAGTAAAAGATAAGAATTACTTCAACATCGACGATGCCGTGAAGCTGGGACTGATGGAGCGCAAGGCAGAAAACCTGCCGTTTCGCGATTACGTGAGCACGCTATATTACATTGTACACGATGCCGAAGGAAAGGTAGTGGCAGAGCAGAAAAATACGCTGGTAGACAACGATAATCAGACTCAGCTTATCACTCTTCCCGAGTCGTTGCCGTATGGAAAATATACTCTTACCGTATGGGGAAACATGAAGAGCGATGAACCGCTGGGAGAAGATGCTACTACGGCAGAAATGGAAGCTGTGGGTGCGGCGGCAAACGACATCTATCTGGCAAGTGCTACGTTCGACTATCGTTACGGCAACGAAGAACATTCGCTTGCCATGGAGCGTACCAAGGGCAACTTGCTTATCAAGGCGGAGGGAATCCCCGATAACATCGACTTCTCCACCAAGGATATACAGGATATTTACAATTTTGTAGACAATGGTTTCCAGTATTCCACCCTGACCGATATACATACCGAGCTCGACTGGCAGGAGATACGCAGTGAAATAAAGAGCGAAACGCTGATGGGTCCGTCGCCGTCGTACGAAGGTTCTACGCTGAGTGTGATGTTTATCGACAAGTCGGCAGCCGGAACCCAAGGCAGGGCAACCTACCATCCTACGCTAGAACCACAGGACGTAAACATCACCATGGGGCGTAACGAGATTACCATCCTGAAGTATGTGTATGTAGACGAAGGCGGAAGCGGTGAGGGCGACTTCGAGATTTACCTTCGGGTAAATGATAACTGGGAGTTACTACACGGTATGGAACTGGATTGATTGACCGATTATTGATAATGTTATTATTTATAGTTTAATTTTTTAAGTATGAAGAAAAACTATTTATTGGGAATGGCTTTGATAGCGTCATTGTCATTCTATTCTTGCGACAAGGAAGTTGTCTATGTGCAAGACGGAAATGGTGTAGAGAGTGTAGCTGACGGTGCTCAGATTATCACACTTCAGGTGGAAAATGGTGGCGACGGACTGGCTACCCGTGCCGGACGCCCGCTGTTTAGTGCCGAGGCTAAACAGACTATTGAAAATGTGAAGCTGTGGATTTGTGATAATACTGGTAAGAAGGTAGTATATGTAAAAGAAATCTCTAATTGGAATACTGATGGTTCAACTGTATATACTACTGGTGGTCACGGTCGTCAGACTACTATTGAACTGAAGGATGCAGATAAACTTGCTGCCGGTACTTATCAGATTTATGCGGTAGGTTATAGTGCTACTAGTGATTATGATTTAACTAAGGTTACTGAAGTTAAAAAGACAGAAGAAGGTGAAGGTAAATATACTTTCAGCGAAAACATGGTGTTGCCAATTAAAGGGGACGCTACGAATAAGATTGGTGAAGAAATCTTTGCCGGACAGATGGAATTGACTGTTGAACAAGGAAAAGGTTTCAAGAAACCGATAGTACTGAACCGTCAGGTAGCAGGTGCTTTTGCCTATGTTAAGGATATTCCTTATATGGAAGGTGCTAAGTATCTGAAACTGGTTGCAAGTGCTCAGAATCAGTCATTGGTTCTTGGTAATTTCAATAGCTTTGATCTTACTGGAAATGGTTCTGGTAATGGCAAGAATGTAAAATATGTAGTAAACGGTACCAATGGCAAATCTGGAAGTGATACTTGTGTGATTAGCACTATTGATTTGAATAAATGGTTTACTGCTATTAAGGATGAGGACGGTGATAATTTGATTGATGCGGGTAAAAACTGGAAAAATCCACATAGACCTAGTGGCAGCCCTGCAGCTGGTACATATCCTACTTTCCAGAAAGGTTCTGCTTTTGGTGGTGAATTTGTTATCCCGTTTGCACATGTAGATGGAAAACAGACTTTGACTTTGCAATTGACAAATGCAGGTGGAAAGGTACTTAGAAGCTGGAAAGTGAATCTGGGTTCAACTGATGTTCAGTTGAATCAGACAATTACATACTGGAATAGTAATTGGGATAGTACTATTACAGATACATCTGCAAACACCTACAGCCTTGTACGTAACCACTTGTATGGTATTGGTACCAGAATGAATGATGATCCGGGAAAAGGTACAGATCCAGATCCGGATCCAGATCCAGAACCTACAGATCCAGATCAACCAGAATCATTGAACAACAAGCAGGAACTTGTATTGAAAGTAAACGATAACTGGGAAGTGATTCACGGAATGGAATTGGATTAATTTTCAGACCGATATATCGAATAGTATTGCCTGACATTCGGGCAATACTATTTTACCCTGTTTTTTGAATTTCCGAAGTCAAGTAACAAAAAGCTCTTCTGCAAGACGCCGGCAACAGTGAGATTTCTCATGAACGATACGAATCGGAGCCGGAAGACTGCCTGTCTTTCATGATTATTCCGAAGGCAAGAGCCAGGCAGCTTTCCGTCATTATTCAGAGAAAGAATCGCGTAAAACCGCAGGCAGGTAGTACCGTTTTATGCACGACGGGGAAGTGAAGAAATATTGTAAAAACTATAAAATTTAAAGATAATGAGCGTATTTTTCCAGACATCCAGACAAAGGAGTTTTCTTTCCGCCTGTCGAATAGCCGGAAAGAAATGGTCTGCATCGGTGCCGCTGTTTCTGGCTGCACTGCTGACAGTTGTATTTTATTCATGCCGCGATGAGGATTTACTTCCCTCGGTGCAATCTTTCGAACAAGGCGGAACACGTGCTGAGGCTGCAAGTACCTCGGGACTTGATGTGGTACAGGGTGCTACCTACGGTGCTACATACAAGCCCAATTGTCGTGTCCCTTTGGTGGGTGAAGGAAGAGTAATCAACCAGATAACCAAGAATTTGGTAGGCGTTTTAAGTAACTCGGATAATAAGTTGGAATATTTGGTAGACAAGAACTTAGATAACTCTGTTAGTCTGAAGGGATTGGCAGAGGTAAATGCAGGGCTTCCAATTTTGTCTGTAAAAGATGTCAATCGTGTTTACTACGATTCTTCTAATGGCATTAAGGTCGGATTCTTGTATAAAGCCCCAGGAGGTTTACTAAGCTTAAATGTATTGCAAGGCTTTTGGGTAAAGACTTATTTAAAAGGCGAAGAACAAGACGGTTCCTCTACATCAGGAAGTGGTGATAATTTTAAGTTACTAAACTTAAATCTCTTGAATGTATCCGGAGGATTAAGTGAAATTTCATTTACTACTACTAAACCTTTTGATGAGGTACGCATCGGTTGTGCTTCCATCGATGTCGAAGTACTTAGTGGACTGGAGTTCTACTATGCGTTTGTGGGGGAGAATCCTAAAAAGATAGCAGCAGAAACATATGCGTATCCTACAGCTAAGCAAGAAAAACCAGCACATTGGGGGACAGGAGATTTAGTAAACAAGAATCTAAATGATGGACCGGTATGTGAACTTGTAAGCGGACTATTGGGTGGTGGACTCACATGTCGTGTAGATTTTGGAGCGACGATACCCGTTGGTTCAGAAGTAGGATATTATACAACTGGGGGTGGATTAGCTTCTATTTCTTTAGGAGCTACTAAATTAAATGCCTATGACACAGGTGATAATAATCCTCAAAGCATTAATACGGAAAGTGGTATCGGAGTATCTGCTTTAGTAGGAGGCGCAAGAGAGTTTAGCATGATATTAACAAAAAAGGATACCCGAAGATTGGAACTTGATTTACCTTCTGGTATTAATTTGTTATCAGCAGTGAAAGTTCATTACGCCTACTCCCGCGACCCGGTAGAGATAGACGTATCCTCTTATTTTACCATTGGCAATGATACCATTTCTACCGATTATTACAACCTCCCGACACCATCGGAAGGTACTGTAATCTATTCACTTATTAGTTGGCCCAGCGGAGCTACATCTCCTTCTATATCGGGCAACCACATGACCGGCATGACAGTAAATGGTGACTATGTAGTAAAGGCTGTATATACCCGAGAAGAAAAAGAAATTTCATGGTCGTATGCGGTGATTCATCGCAATAAAAAAGAAGCTGAGGCGGGTTGTAATACGATGATGATTAATACTTCTGCGAACCAAGGACAGTATACGGTGGTTGAATCTAGTGGATCGCAGGGAGGTATTTCTTTGTTCAATAAGATAAACAACCGCCAGAATCTGGTTGATGGTGATTATACTAATTATGCAGAAGCTACCAATGTATTGAGCTTGATTCAGTTTGGCAGTCTGGCTGGTGTACATTCTTCTCAAGACATTGCTCCGCAAGGAGGAAAGACCCGCGTGGGATTTGTGATGCAGACAAATAATCAGCTGCTGGGTGCCGATGTCTTGAAGTTTTTCTTTATCAGACTGTATAAAGATGGTGAAGAAGTGTTTTCCGGACTGACGGCAGAAAATGACGCGGTAGGAGTGGGACTGGTAGGAAACGACGGAAGCAAGTTACGTTTTTATGTGGAAACAGATAAGACATTCGATCAGGTGGAGCTTTGGACTGCAGGCTTGCTGAATGTCAATTTGAATACCTTCCGTTTGTATTATGCTTTCTACGAACCCACTACTTGCGAAGAGTATGCAGGGACATCGGAGGCTTGCATGGAAATAATCACGGCGCAGAAGCATGGGGCGACTATCAACTATGCAGAAACAAAATCTTCGTCGGTTGCAAGTGTAGGGACTACCATGAACAATCTGTCGTACGTAATCGACAACAGTCAGCAGACAGCGGCTTCTATTGTAGCTGGAGTCAGCCTGATAAGCCGTTCTACCGTGGCTGTAAAATTTAATTCCATCAGAGGCGGACAGCCGCTGGGTGCCATACTCCGTACGCCGGGATATGTGCTGAATGCGTCTGTTCTTCAGAATGTGACAATAGCTGCATACAATGGTGGACAGGCGGTAGCAAGTGAGTCTACTTCCGGCGGATTGGCTTCCATCGAGGTGATAAGCGATGCCGGACTGGCTTATATGGAGGTTACTCCTTTACAGGGTTACGATGAAGTACGTATTTCGTTCCCTTCATTGGCAGATGCGCTCGAAACAGTCTGGCTGTCGGGTTTCTATATCCGTCCGGATGCCAACGGAAATGGTATTCCCGACTGTGCGGAAGAACCGGATGATCAAGGAGAAACCGACATTGCATATAAGAGTATAACCGAACATGTTTGTGTGGATGAAACAACCTATTTGGGCAATGTACGTATCTTTGTCGATGCTCAGGATGATAAAGTTGGTACTAAACTTACATTTACCTGCTATCCGTATAACGGCAACGGACAGAAGATAGAACAGGAGGCTGAATTGCGGCAGGATGATAAGGGCTATTTCTTTGAATTGTCATTGCCGGTAGGCGATTATTCTATTTCGGGATTGTCTACTTACAACGGGCTGCGTGCTCAGGTACATCCGCTGAAGACTACCTGGAAGAGAAATGCGTCAGATACCGACTGGAACAACTGGAGCAACTGGACGGACGGTTCTCCTTGGGGATGTACTAATGTGGTGATTCCTGCAGGAGCCACACGTTATCCTGACTTGAATGCTTGGGGTAGTGTAGATAAATTCTATGGCGGTAACTATTGTGCGAATATTCATTTCGAACCGGGAGCTGCTGTACTCAATACACAATATCTGGAGTATGACTGTGCATACGTGGAAATGGAAGTACAAAGCGGTATGTATCATATGATTTCTACTCCGCTTCACGGCATGGTTACGGGCGATATGTTTGTTTCGCCTGAGATGCCGGCATACTTTACTCCGCTGAATGGGGCTACTTATCGTGAAGTGCGACACAATCCGATAGTACGTCAGAAAATGTACAGTCGTGCGGTTACAACTGCAACTTCTGGTACTAACGGTACTGTAGTTGCTACTGCCGACTGGAGTCGTACATTCAATGCCGTGGCTCAGCCGTACGAGCAGGCACAGGGCATCAAGATGATGGTTGGAAATGATTGGGGGACTTCTTATCGTCTTCGTTTCCCGAAAGCATATACCGAGTACAATTATTATACGCTTTCCGGCGGATGGGTTAAAAAAGAAACTTTGCCGGAAGGGGCAAGAAATATGAATGGAAAATTTGCTTATGAAGAGAGTGGGTTTAAGCCGGAGAATGCAGGTCGTTCATTTACTTTTGAATTGCGGAATGAAGAACAGGGAGCTACCTATTTTGTGGCAGGTAACCCGTTTATGAGTTATTTGGATATAAAGACATTCCTGACAGAAAATAAACAGTCTGTTCAAGCTATCCGTATCATAGATTCTGAAAGTGTTTTCGGAGAAGAAGAGGGATTGGTCAGAATTTCCTTAGGTAAAAACGGAGATTTAAGCTTTGATGTAGCTGGAGAACAGAGCAACACCATTGCACCGTTGCAGGCATTTTATGTAGAGGCGTTAGAAGGTTATACTTCAGACAATGTTAATATAACTTATACCTCGGATATGTTTGTACAGCCTTCTGCAAGTACCGCAACCAGAAGTTCCCGCAGTGCTTCTGTTCCGACAGCAGGCGAAATGAAAATCTCGGCTGTATCGGGTAACTCTGTAAGTTCTTGTTCGCTGATTCGCAGTGCCGGAGCATCAGATGCATACAATGCGAAGGAGGATATTGTTTCACTGATTGACGAGGACTTTATGCCGAAGGTAAAGGTGTATACCGTAGCCGACAAGCGTGCGCTCGATATTCAGAAAATGAGTAATGCAACTCGTGTGGATTTAGGATTCATGGTAAAGGACGGTTCGCAACAGACAGAATTCACTTTGGATTATGGCAGCAACTGGAAGGGATGGACACTGGTTGACAAGCAGACAGGAAAGCGCTACCTGCTGGATGGTACTTCGCTTACAGTAAATGCAGGTGCGATGAAGAGTAATGACGGACGTTTCTATCTCGTAAAAGAATGAAAGGAAAGTAGGTTATGAAAATGAAACAATTCATACATGCTGTATCTTGTGCCCTGACTGTGTGTGGCTTCCTCCTGCTGGGAGCCTCATGTAGCAAGGAGAATGAACCGGTACAGACTGTTGAGGGAGTAACGGTTACCATTGCGGCTCAGAGTGACTTGCAGACCCGTACTTCCTTGCCGGTTTATGATGGAGATTATGGAAATAATATTCGTGGTGTGCAGCACGTTACGGATGTATATCTCTATATTTACGAAATGGACGAAGCTGGGACCGATGGTGAGTGTAAAGCCCGCTTTAATGTGGGGTGGAGAGAATACTTTGGAGCTAATAATCTTCCGAATGAAACGGCAGTAATGCGGTATACGTTTGCCTATACATTTACAGTCGGAAAAACTTACCGGCTGGTAGCGGTAGGTGTAGATGGAGCGACAGGGCAAGATAATATGCCAGACTATGACGGGATGAACTCGAAAGAAACCTATGGCTTGCCTGAGTCTATTCAGACAGGCAGTAAGCTGATTGATCCGATTACACTTCAAGAAGGTAAAACTCCGACTGATATGGCACATTCGGAATTCTTTACGGGGTACGTAGATTTCAAGCCAGCATCGGAGAGTGACAAGAATATTGGTGAGATTAATTTGTGGCGCAGAGTCGCAGGTCTGCAGGTTTGCCTGAATCTGATTCCGAAGGAAGTAGAGCGCGTGAGAATATTGCTTTATAATTCACAGAATACACAAGTGAAACTATTGCCCAGTGCTCCAGCAGCAAGTGGAATTACAGATTATATTACCAGCCCTTACGGGAATGATTCTTTCAACGAAGAGGGCAGGGTACTGATGGATAAGACCTTTACAAAGGATGATTTATATCTTCCAGAACCTGGCTCAGGAGTCATTCCTGATTATGTTTACAGATGCTACATGACGGCATTTATGCTGCCTGTCAATATTCCAGACAGGGAGCTGTACGACTATACGCTTGTAGCGGAGTTTGTTACTACCTCCATGACCGGTATTGTAGGTTCCAGCAAAAAGGTACGGTTGATAAAGCCTTGGCAAAATAGCGACGGGCTTGATTTCGAAGACGAAACTGATATAGGCACAGGTATTATCGACGACCTCGACAAGTATCTTTTCCCGATTGAGGCAAATCATTTTTATTGTCTGGGGATTCCGTCAAAACCTATAGACTGTTCTGGCGTGTTGCAATAACAATTGGCACTGTGTAAGGTAGTTACAAGGGTATGAAGTTTCTTAATTGGATGATTAACTTATGAAATATACTAGATTGATTTATATGTCAGGCATCGTCCTGATGCTTCTTTCTGCCTGCAGCGATTCGTCGTCGCTTGATGCAGAAGGACAGAATGGGAAGCCACTGCAGCAGACGTTTACTGTAGCGGTAGAAAGTGTGGGCGAGCTTTTTGAAGGTGGAGAAGGGGTGAATCCGGCTACTGTCACATCACGCCGTCCTATTTCGAGCGTTACACCTACGCAGACGTTCGACAAGCTCAGTACTGATTGTGGAGTATCAGAGCCCGGCAAAGGTGGTATATAAAAAGACGATTGAAAACTGGAGTAATCCGGATAACAAAGCAAGCTATCCCTGGAGTACGGAAGACGGACAGGGACGATATGTCACAATTACACTTACCGGCAGTGAGTGTCTGGAGGAAGGAAAGAATTACATGGCATATGTAATTGGTTACCAAAGCGGAACTTACGGAGGCTATGAGCCGTTTAAAGGTGTAGAAGTAGGGGATTATTACAATCAGACTGAAACCGTAACTGTCCCTAATGGAGGGTATGCTGAAGAAGTTTTTGCAGGTGCAGAAATTTTTTTGGTGGAAAATGGAGTGATTCTTTCCAAACTGAGTGCTGAAGCAGAGGCACAGCATGGACTGATGGTAGCTCGCCGGCAGGTAGCGGGTACGTTCGGCTATTTTACCCGTGTGCCGGTGCAGGTAAACGGCAGTAGTGTGGCTAAGCTGCGGCTAGTTGCGACCAAACGTAATCAGACTATTATCTTCGGAGGATTCAGAAGTGTGGACGATGCTTTCGATTTTCATAAGGATAATGTGATAAACGGCATGAATCCGCGTATGGATTATGACTGTGCACTGGCAGGATCGGCAGTGAACAATGCGTTTTCTGTATATGAGGTTGATTTGTGCAAGTGGTTTCCAGGTAATACAGAGAATGTGCAGTTGCCGCTGGATATGAATGGTGATGGTTATCTGGATAGTGCCGATACGAACTGGCGGACTGATGAGGAAGCCTATCCTAAGGGGACGATTTCATTACCGAGGGGTACGGTGTTCGGTGATAGCTTTTGGGTTTCGGTTGTTATGACGCAGCGAGATGTGGAAGAAGGAATACCTACTTTCCAAATGCAGATGCTTGATGCGGAAGGAAGAGTGATAAAGTATTGGGATATTATTTTACGTAATTACGAAACTGCAGGTGAAGACCGTACATTGGTATCGTTGCCTGATGGGGAGAACGGACGTACTGTGATTACCGAACTCGATAATATTGATACAGAAACTTGTTTTAGTATTGTACGTAATCGTTTGTATACGATGGGGGAAAAGAGGCAATCGCAGAATTATGGTGAAGATGAGCCTATCGATTTAAGTTCAGCCGGAGTGCTTGTGCTTGATGCTCGTCATGAATGGCAGATTATGAATTCTATTATCTTTAATTAGGTATTTATATTACATTTTGTTAATAAAAGAACAATATCCCCAACTTATTTAGCAAGTTGGGGATATTGTTTCAGAATTCAGTGGGTTTTCCTGTATTCTGCATATAGTTTGTTCTAATTTTAGAACGGATAACCGATTGCGAAGTGGATACCCATTCCGTCCTTGAAGTTCGGTATGTTGTAGTATTTGGAGATTCCTGTTTCGTAAGGTACGTGCAGGGCTACTCCCCAGTCGAGGCGAAGTACAAGGAAAGACAAGTCGTATCGGATACCCAGACCTGTTCCCAGTGCAATATTGTCGAAGAACTTGTTGAACGTAAATTGCGCATCGGGACGTGCTTCGTCTTTCCGCATCAGCCATACGTTTCCGGCATCGAGAAACAATGCTCCGTTCAGATTGCCTCCGAAAAGGTTGGAGAAAATGCGGAAGCGATACTCCAGGTTGGCTTCCAGCTTGATATCTCCCGTTTCGTCTACGTACGAATAGGCTGCGTTTTCGGCCGGATGAAAGCGTCCGGGACCGATAGAACGTACCGTGAAAGCACGTATGCTGTTGGCTCCTCCTACGTAGAACTGTTCGTTATAGGGAGCAATGGTCTTGTTACCGTATGCCCAGATTACTCCGGCCATCAGTCGTCCGGCAATCTGCTGCTTGTCGTTGATGTAGTAAAGCGGTCGTATCTCGCTCGAGAACTTCAGGAACTGTGCAAATGGAGTTCCGAGGAATTTCTTTTCTCTTTCTTTCAGACTCTTGCCGAAGGCTGCATAAATAAGTGAGGTGACATTACCTGCCGAGCTGAAAGAGTTTTCCCACCATATTCGCATCCGGCGGTGACGCCATGAATCATCGTAGGTAAAGGTATAGGTGACCGAAGGGATGAACTGGTCGTCCAGACTGTGAAACAGCATGGGGTTGGTCTGTGCAATCGAGTCGAATGTAGCCGTACGGTGCTGCAAATGGTTGAACGCCAGATGGAGTGGTGTTACGGTATGTTTCATGCTTCTTGACGGGCGGAAACTGTACGAAACGGTTCCTCCGAAAGACAGCATCTTGAAGTATCGTGCACGGTTTACCTGTTCGGCATAAATCTTGAAGTTCGTTTGCGACGGGAAGCGGAACGGGTCAATGCGGTCGCGTACCCATGGAAGTACAAGGCGAGGGAACTCCAGTGACAGGGCTGCTCCCAGTTCGTAAGAGTTCATGACAGACTTGTCGCCGTCGACGGTTGAGCTGGTCTGCCATTCGTATGAACCTTTCAGCTCCAGATTGAGTGAGGCTCCCATGCGGCGGAAGTTTTTACGCGACAGGTTGAATATGGCTCCGGGACCGGTCTGCTTGGTACTCTTGGTAGTGACGTTAAGCTCCAGCTCACTGTTGTAGGGCAAGTCGAACATGGCATTCACGCGTACGTCGAGTGTATCTTTTTCTGCTCCTGTACGGGGAGTATATTGAAACTCGTTGAACTTGAACACACCCAGTCGTGCCAGAGCTTCCTGGGTATAGTTCTGTCTGGTCTGCGAATAGACTTCTCCCTTACGGTACAGGAAACGCTTGCGCAGTACGCCGTAGCGGATGCCCGGCTTCTTTCCGGAGTAATAGATGGTAAAGTTGCGCATCTTCAGTGAGTCGTCAGGCTGTTCACCGTTATATCCCGTCAGGTACACAGAAGTATGTCCGATATGATACGTGCGGAGGGCTTCTTCGGGAATACTTTGCCGGGGTACAATCTTTAACTTGACGTACCCTTTGCGCATGATTGTATCGGCAAGGAAAGTGATGAATTCATTTCTTGCGTAGTAGTATCCGTTGTCGCGGAAGAGGTCTATCAGACGCTGCCGTTCCTGATTCAGGACCGTCACGTCGAAATTATCTCCGCTGTGTATCAGCCGTTCGTCGAAATGTGCATGAATCAGACTGTCGGTTTGTGGTCTGAATCCTTCGTATGTCACGGTATCTATGTAGTACGGATTTCCCATATCGATGTCGTAACTCAGTTTTACAGCCCGCGGGTTACGGGTACTGTCTACCCGGTAAGTTACTTTTCCGCCGAAATACCCGTAGTCGTGCAGCAGATTGGACGCTACTTTTATTCGGGTTTCTGGATTTACGGTAGAAACATATACCGGTTTGGCAGCCAGTTTTTTGAATATCCACTTTCCGAAGCCTTTTTCATACCTTTCAAAGCGATTGTATATCCATAGTCCGAAAGGTATCGGAAAACGGATATTGGGCTTTACCACGATGGCGTTGTTCGGAGCAATGCTGATAGCTCCTTCCGCTTCGGCAAGTGCCTTTTGTCCTGCCTTGCTCTTGTCTTCGTTGTTGATGGTTACTTTCTTCAATCCCAGATACAAGGTTTCCCCTTCCGGCAAGTGCTTTGTTGTAGAGCATGATACAGCCATCATGGCTGCAAGCAGAAGCGTCAGGATATGATATGTTTTATATTTCTTCATGGATATGTAATTATGCTTCAATCAGTTTTCTGTTGTTTGTTCGGGCTGTTTCTTTTTGCGGGAGCGGAAGATGAACAGTTCGCTTAGTTTGCTCACTTTCTTTCTCAGTACGATACCGGCTCCTGTTTCTATCACTTCACCGTCGAGTATGCTTTCGTAATTCTTGTCGTGGAAAATCTTGATGTAGCGTGTACCGCTGTTGTCCAGACGGTATTCCAGCGAAATGTTGTCGATAAACGACTCGTCTTGCTGCTGTACATCGTTTCCGGTAGATATTTTTCCTCCGATGATAACCTGGAAGCGGTTGTTCCAGAATCGTTTGGCAAACTGGAAGTTATAATCCGTACGGGTATTTCCGGTTGCGCCTTCATCGGTCGTTTCCATACCGAAGTTTATATCTATTGTTTTCAGTGCATTTCCTGCTATCTTGTTTATCTCACTTTGCAGGAACGAGTTCAGCATACTGTTGGTGTCGAATCCTTTGCCTCCGGTATTGCTTTCTGACATATATATACCCGTAACCAGCATGGTGACAGCCAGCTTGTTTTTCTCTTCGGCCGATCTGGCAGCGAGTTCGTTCTGCATGGCACCGTCGTCGGGAGCTTCGAGTGTGAAGGTAAAGCCCAGATCTTCCAGGCGGTTTGTCAGATTCACTCCCACGTTGAAGTTTACCATACGCGTACTTTCTCCATCGGAAGAAACCGACGCACGCACCCGTTCCGAAGCCTTTATGTTCAGATTCGGGTTCATAACGTTTCCGGTCCATTCGATATAGCTTCCATCCTGAATGTAGAAAGTCTTCAGCGGGATGATAGGCATTTCGTATTTCATTTCTCCGCTTATCAGCGAATAACGGCCGTTGAGCAGCATGTTTCCGTCGGGCTGATACTGGAATGACAAGTCGCCTCCACCTTCCAGCAGCATGTAGTTGCTTCCGCTTTCATTTAAGTTGACACGTGCCTGCACAGCCTCGTCGATGTGAAGTGTCATCAAAATATCCATACCTCCCAGCGACATGGCAGGAATGTGAGGCTTGGCTATGTGAGTCGTATCGCTGAAGTCCACAAACGTGACAGTTTCGTTCAGGCGGTCTTCTACGGTCAGCGGAGAGTCTTTCAGTACATAAGTGAAATCACTGCTTCCTAAAATATTCATGTTGCCTCTCATGGTAAGGGCATCCGACCGTCCTTTCAGCATGGCATTTACATCGACATAAATCTTACCGTGTACCAGCGACTCTTTGGTCTGTTTGGCATTGATCAGCTCAAAGTTATGCGCTTCCATTTTCAGGTTTATATCCATGGCAGCCATGTCGGTCATGTCTACGTAACCGTCTATGCTGAACGGTGTCTTTCCCTTGGTAAAGATGTTGAAGCGTTCGAATTTTAGTCGGCTGTTCTCAATCTTCAGCGGTCGGTTGTCGAGTTGCAGGTTCAGTGAAGCCTGTGGAATATTGATTATTACACTGTCAAGTCCTAGTTCTCCGTTCAAGACGGGCTGTGACGTGGAACCCTCTATGGAAATCGAACCGTCCAGGTCGCCTTTCAGCCTGGCTATATCATCGGAAATGAATGCGTTGGCTACCTTCAGCGGCAGATGATGCAGGTTCACATCTGCCGTCAGATTATCTTTATCATTTTTCCCCGTGGCAGAAAGGTACGTTCCGTTCAGGCTCATTATTTCTTCATCGTTCAGCATCAGGAAGCCGTCTATGCTGTGTTCTCCTGTTTCTTTAGGCAGATATACGGCACTCATTTCCCAGTTGCCCAGCTGTTGCTTGTTGTAGGCAAGGTTGTTGATTTCTATGTCGGTTGCAACTTGCATGCTCGACTCGCTTTGTATATAGTGTGCCTCGGCGTTGATAAAGCCGGCTATGTCGGGCATATATGGGATGATGCGCCGGAACTCAGCTATGTCTATCTGGTTGAGAGCTACGGTAAGATCCTGCTGTACGAGAGAATCCGGAGTAGAATATAAGGATAATCCGGAATGATTCTCATCGTATATCTTGACGTCGGCATGGATACGTCCCTCGTCGCTCAGATAGATATAGTTGCCGTGGTTCACCTTAAACGGACGATATACCAGAGTAGGATTGTCCGGAGTGATGTGCATGCTGATGCCGTTGGGGCGTAGCTGTGCCTTCAGGCCGAGATCAACTCCGGTTTCTCTTTTACCGTTCAGGTAACCTATTGCCAGTTGTGCATCGGTAGATCCGATATATCCGTTCAGTGAAATGTCGAAGGCTTCCTGACGTTTGTTGGCAAGAGCCTTTACACCACTGTAGAATTTCACCTGCACAGAGTCTTGCAACGTCTTGAAGTAAATCGTATCCAGTTGAAGACTGTCGGTCCGCAAGCCGTACAAGTCGATGGAACCGTTTAATCCGTCTTCCGGCGAAGTGCTGAAGCTGGCCCGCAGACGATTGTAGTTTACATGCTGTGAAGCCAGGAAGTTGGCCACCGGATTGTCTGATCCGGAGAATACTTTCAACTGTGCCGAAGGCAGCATTTCTCTGATCAGGCGCTGATTTATGTGTTTTTTCTTCCACTGCTCTCCAAACTCCTTGGCTACCAGGTCGCTCTTGCTCATAAACTTGTCGAGGCTGTTGGCCGATTTGAACAGGAAAGTCAAATCGCCTGCATTGACATATCCCCTTACCGAATCGGTAGCCATATCGAAACCGGCATGCAGGTCTTTGGTCCTGAAGTTTCTTTCGGCTGTTACGAGCTGTATACCGCTGACGGTAGCACGTGCTTTGTGGCGTTGCTTCATATCCGTCTGTGCATGTACCTCGATGTTCATCGACGAACTGAAAGGCGTGCTCATAAGTGACAACGCCTGCCAGTCTAACAGCCGTACATGAGTGTTCAGGTCGGCTTTTATCATATTCGGCTGAAGCAATGCCTGCAAATTGGCCGATACGTCTATTGCCCGGTTGTTGACATTCAGCATCATTGAAGCCTGAGAGTGTTTCAGACCGGCATCGAGTGTGACTCCGGAAAACAGAAGCGAGCCATACCGGAAGTGTGAAACCTCACCCTTCAGCAGAGCGGATGTTTTCGGAGAGAAAAAGTCGAATCCGTTTCCTTCGGCATGCAGTGAGGTCGAAAGTCCGAATATCGAATCATGCGGCATAAACTCGTGTATGTTGAGGCTGTCGATATTCAGGTCGACCAGATAGCCTTCTTTTTGCAAATCATAGTCAGCTTTTAAAATAACATTGGCTTTTTTGCCCGGAAAGAACTGCATGTTTGCTCCGAGCAGACTGCCGTTGACCGAAGCTTCTCCTTCCAGTTTCATGCCATGTGGCAGTACGACACCGCTGAGCATACTTTCTACAAAGTTCAAGTTGCCCGTTTCTACCGATAAGTTGATGTTACCGTTTCTCTGGAGACTGTCCATAGGCAACGTAATACTTCCCGTAGCCTGTGCACGGAAAGCATCCTGAATGCTTGCCGAGAGCGTGGTAAGACGAATCTCCTTCAAGTTTCCGTCTATGCCGGCACGTATCTGCAATGGGGCAGACGGATATTTTTTTATGAAATCTTCCGGCATTCCGGTGATAACCTTCAGTAAATCATTCTTGCCGATGTCAGCCATCAGACGAGCATTGATCATACCGTCTTTTTCAGCATCAGTCGCCTCCCAGTCCATAGATGCGCTGAATTCGAGATACGAATCGGGGGTTGTTATCTGCAACGACGGAACTTTCAGTGTCTTGGCATCCGATACCAGTTTTCCTTTTGTTGAAACAATTTCCAGTCCGGAGCGTTCCTTTAAGTTGAAGTCGCGGATATTGGCATAGATATCATTTCCGGCATAGTAGGCAGAATCTACATCCAGCTTGATGTTGGTAATGCCGATATGCGATGCATCGAATCCTTCGGCAGCAGGAAGTGTATTGGTATCAAGATAAGCACTACCGTTTGTCAGTTTAAGTGAACCTGCCGAGTATGCCGACTTATGTAAGTCAACCAGTCCGTTCCGTAGAGAAAGCTTTTCGAGCGATGTTGACATGCTGAATGTACCCAGCGGCATTTGCATGGCAAACGAAACGTTTTCGAAATCAACATTTTTCAGTTGTATTTTCCAGAAAACCGGTTGCGAGCTGGTCGTATCTGAGGCTGTAGTATCGGCCATGCAGATGGATAAATGAGTATCCTTTAAAGAAAGAGTGTTGACAATGGCAGTTTCCGGATCGAGCTCTACGCCATGTGAGGATACGAATAGCTCTCCCAGATTTCCTTTCAGCGTCATACCTTCGATGAGGTTTGCCGTATTTACAGATGCCTTGCTCAACTCCAGACCGTCAAGTTCGATTTTCTTTCTCAGCAGGGGAGTTAACTGGATCTTCGCTGTTAATTTCTTGGCATTCAGTATGGTATCCTGCTTGTCGATAATTACGGTATTGTTTACTACCAAATCTAACGGAAATGAAAGAGAGATTCTTCCTATCGAGATTTGCATACCTGTGGCTTCGGAAGCGTAGCGTGTAGCCGTGTTTACCAGAAAATTCTGAATAGGAGGTATGTATATCAGAATACATAGCAATATAAATAATATGAACGGAGATGCTATGGCGATCCCTGTCCATCGCAGATATTTTTTCATAGGCCAAGTCAAGCTGTATTGTTTGTGCGAATTTATATAAAATAACCGAATTAGTATTCATTTTGTTCTGGAACTATTTAGTTGTATTTATATAAATTCTTTACCTTTGTGCTATAACTTAATTTTAAAAGATATATTATGAAACCAACTTTGTTTGTTCTGGCTGCCGGAATGGGAAGTCGTTATGGAGGTTTGAAACAGCTTGACGGTCTGGGTCCCAATGGTGAAACAATTATGGATTATTCCATTTTTGATGCTATCCGTGGCGGATTTGGAAAGATTGTATTCGTAATCAGAAAAGATTTTGAAGAAGATTTCCGTAAGAAAATCATCAGCAAGTACGAAAACCATATTCCAGTAGAAGTAGTATTTCAAAGCATCGACAAGCTTCCTGAAGGATTTACTTGTCCGGCTGAACGTGTAAAACCATGGGGTACAAACCATGCAGTGTTGATGGGTAAGGAAGTGATCCGTGAACCTTTTGCCGTAATCAATGCTGACGACTTCTACGGACGTGACAGTTTTGCTGTAATCGGTAAATTCTTGTCTGAACTTCCTGAAGGAGCTAAGAATACATATTGTATGGTAGGATTCCGTGTTGGAAATACCCTGAGTGAAAGTGGTACAGTAGCTCGCGGTATCTGTTCTACCGACGAAAACAGACATCTGACAACAGTAGTAGAACGTACTGAAATTATGCGTATTAACGGTGTCGTTTCTTATAAAGATGAAAATGGCGAATGGGTAGGCATCGAAGATAATACTCCGGTTTCAATGAATATGTGGGGCTTCACTCCTGACTATTTCAACTACTCTGAAGAATATTTCATCGACTTCCTGAAAGAAAACATCGATAAGCCTAAAGCTGAATACTACATTCCGCTCATGGTCAATAAGCTGATCAACGATGGTACTGCTACTGTAGAAGTTCTTGATACTACTTCTCGCTGGTTTGGAGTAACATATGCAGCCGACCGTCAGGGTGTAGTTGATAAATTGCAGGCTCTTGCCGACTCTGGAGAATATCCTAGCAAGCTGTTCTGATAATTGAACATATACTATACAGGGAAATTTCCTTTATGCGTAAGCTTTGTGTTTGTCATGAAGTAAGCGTGTAAAGGAAATTTTTTTGTTGAAGTTATGCCTGACCGTTAAATATTGCGAAATGGATTTTAATCTTTTTTTCTGAATTTTGGTTAACTTTGCACTAATATAAAAGATATTATGAGGAAGCACATTTTATTTTGGCTGCTAGTTAACTGGATTGGATGGATTTATGCGGAATCGGTGGAAAAAGAGATTCCGCAGCTTCTTGCTACACTCGATTCTATATTAGTACAAACTGGAGAGTTGGCATCGCAGAAAGAGCTTAAAATAGCGCAATTGAAGAAAAAGTTATCGAATGCTGCAAATCTTGAAGAGGAATTCTGGATAAATAAAATGCTATATGACGAATCTTTCGTATTCAATGCTGATTCTGCAATGAAATACGTTGACCGTAATATACAGATTGCTACCGAACTTAAAAAGAAGGACTGGCAGGATGAATGGCTGATAAACCGTTCGTTTATGTTTGCTGCAACAGGATTGTTAAAAGAAGCAGGTGAAGTGCTGGAAAAAGTTGATTCTACCAGTTTGTCTGACGGACTGAAACTCTCGTATTACTATCAGCGTTCTTACCTGTATTCGCATTTAGGGCAATATATGGGCGACCAGAAGCAGGTTAATAATAAGTATTATAATGAGTTCGAGAATGCCAATAAGCACATGCTGGCCTTAGTCCGTCCGAAAGATCCCCTTTATTGGTGGTGTGTAGCGTCATGTAATGAACTCTCTCCTGAAGATAGCTTGTTTTCGGCCTTAGAGAACGTTGTATTGTCTTCTCATCATAATACACGGCTGGATGCAATGAACGCTTATGGCCTTTCGAATATGTATAAGCGGCTAGGAGATAAAGAAAAAACCATGATTTATCTGATTTATTCGGCAATGGCTGATTTGAGAGTCTGCAATCGCGATATTGCTTCGTTGCAGGAACTTTCATCGTTATTGTATGATGCAGGAGATATTGACCGCGCGTATGCTTACATGAATTATTGCTTGAAGGCTGCTTTGCTTTATCCCAACCGGGTGCGTATCATTAATATATCTACAGAATTAGATAAGATATATGCTAATTATCAGCAACGTGATATAAGATGGCGTAATTCATTGCAAAATTATTTGTATGTAGTTACTTTTTTCTCGATAATCCTGGTACTGGCCTTGATTGGTCTTTATCGTCAGACGAAAAAGTTGAGAAAGTCGCGTACAGAACTGGATTCTGCAAATCACTCTCTTAATCAACATGTTGTTGAACTTTCACAGATGCATAAACAGCTGGCCTTAGCCAATCAGGAGCTTCAGAACTTGAATGAACTGCTTAGAAGTGCTAACCAGAAGCTTCAAGAGTCGAATGATGTAAAAGAAGAATATATCGGATATGTGTTCTCTATTTGCTCGAACTATATCAGTAAGTTGGATGAGTATCGGAAAAACATTAACCGTAAACTAAAGACTGGTCAGTTTGAAGAGGCAAGACAATTGACTGATAACTCTTCATTGACTCAAAACGAACTTAAAGACTTTTATGCCAATTTTGATGCTATCTTTTTGCGGGTTTATCCTGATTTTGTAGCGGATTTAAATTCTTTGCTTCGTCCTGAAGAGCAGATTTTATTGAAAGATGCAAGCGAACTGAACACGGAAGTTCGTATTTATGCATTGGTCAGATTGGGTATAAATGATAGTGTCAAGATTGCTGACTTTTTGCATTGTTCTCCTCAAACAGTGTACAATCATAGGTTGCGCATGCGAAATAAAGCAATTATACCTAAAGATAAATTTGCCGAAGCTGTTCGCTTGTTGGGAAGAGGAGGCAAGTAATAGGAAATTCAAAATAGACTTTTTTAGCGGAGAGAACTTCTTGATTTAAGTTTTTCTTCCGGTTGAGAACAGGTCATAGTACACGCTATTTTGTAGTGTGCTATGGCTTGTTTTCTTGTATTGTTCATGTTTTAGAAAAGCTTGTTCTTTCCTGTTGTAATGGGAAGAAGAGGTAAATCTCATTCCCGAAAGCTGCTTTTCAGACTTGTAAAGGCGTATAAGTCACTCTATATGTCAATCGTATAGTTTACCTGTTAGTTTTATATATGCATTGATAATAAGTATGTTATCTTTTTGTAATCTTACTTGCTGACTTTACTTTAGAATAGATTAACGTCCTTTAGTATCTAATTTTGCTTCCAGAATTTTTAATCAAATATTCTATTATGTTAACTAAAAAAATTACTAGTATGAAGAACAATTTTCAACCGGTACAGATTACTCGGTTTGTATTGTCTCTATGTTGTTTATTGTGTTTTTCTGTTCATTTGTTTGCACAACAAATAACAGTAAGTGGAAACGTCAAAGATTCATCGGGCGAGCCGGTAATTGGAGCCAGCGTTTTGGTGAAGGGAACTACCAATGGTGTGATAACCGATTTTGACGGTAATTTTAGTATTGCCAATGTAGAAGATGGTTCTCAAATTGAAGTATCGTACATTGGTTATGTAACGCAAATGAAAAAGGCAACAGGTACACAACCTTTGAATTTTATTTTAAAAGAAGACACCGAAACTTTGGATGAAGTCATTGTAGTAGGTTATGGAATTCAAAAGAAAAGTGTTGTGACAGCATCTATCAGCCGGGTTAGCTCTGACGATTTGAAAAATGTAACTCCTACCCGTGTAGATAATATGTTGAAGGGACAGACTTCAGGAGTAACGGTTACTTCTGCATCCGGACAGCCTGGTGATGCTGCAAAGGTACGTATTCGTGGTATTGGTACCATAAACAATTCTGACCCTCTTTACATCGTTGACGGTATGCCGGTTGATGGTGGTATCGATTATTTGAATCCTTCTGATATAGAATCTATCGAGGTCTTGAAGGATGCAGCTTCTGCTGCTGTGTATGGTGCTCGTGCTGCCAATGGTGTAGTATTGGTTACTACAAAAGGAGGAAGCAAAGGAAAAGCTGTTATTAGCTATGACTTCTCATACGGTTGGCAAAATCCTTGGAGAAAGAGAGATGTTCTTAATGCAGTTGAGTACGAAACGTTGATGAATGAAATGGCTGTTAACTCAGGCAAAGATGCTCCTTATGCCAATCCGGAAGCAGCAGGAGAGGGAACAGACTGGCAAGATGCTTTGTTCAACTCTAATGCACCGATAATGAATCACCAGATAAGTGTCAGTGGAGGTTCTGATAAAGGTTCATACTTTTTGTCAACAGGATATTTCAAGCAAGACGGTATTGTTGGAGGTAATTTCGATCGTTCAAATTACGAACGTTTCACTTTACGTATGAATTCTAATTATACATTGTTCGATCAGACTAAAAACCGTAACTGGCTTTCATCATTTAAAATTGGAACCAATATCGGTTATACTCGTATTAAATCAGTAGGAGTTGATACAAACAATGAAAAAGGTGGTCCGTTGGGTAGTGCGCTGATGATTGCTCCTACACTCCCTGTGTATGCTGAAGATCCTGAAGCTGTATTGAAAGAATATCCTACAGCAATAAAAGATAAAAATGGAAATGTTTATACCATTGTTGGTGATGCGTATAACGAAATAACCAATCCGCTGGCTCAATTGGAGCTGCCGGGAGATGTAAACAACTCTGATAAATTCGTCGCTTCTTTCTGGGGTGAACTTCAACTGTGGGACAATCTTAAGTTTAAAACAACTTATGGTGCTGATTTGGCATTCTGGGGAAATGATGGCTGGATATATCCTTACTATCTGGGAAAGAGCAACAGTCAGACTCAGTCTTCTGCATGGTCGGGCATGAACAGAGGATATACATGGCAGCTGGAAAATGTATTGTCGTATGACAAGACCTTTGGACAGCACTCAGTATCTGTTATATTAGGACAGTCTGCAAAGAAATATCAGGGACGTACCTTGTGGGGAAAGAACTACAATTTGCAATCTCTGGATCCTGATAAAGCCAACATCAACTTCGGACAAGGAACAAAAGCCGATCAGGAAGCTACAGGACAAGCTCAGCCTTTTTCAACACTGGCATCTATGTTTGCTCGTGTCAGCTACAACTATGCTGAACGCTACATGTTCCAGGCAACAATACGTCGGGATGGTTCATCTAACTTTGGCCCGAATAACAAATATGCTGTATTCCCTTCATTATCTTTAGGATGGAATATCACAAATGAAAAATTCATGGAAAAACGTCCTGAATGGCTTACTTCTATGAAATTACGTGCAAGCTGGGGTAAGAATGGTAATGAACGTATTGATGCCTTCCGCTATACAGCCATTATGAACAGTGGTAACAATTATATTTTTGGTGCTAACGGCAATGAAGCTATTGTGGTAGGAGCTAAACCTAATGGATTGCCTAACCCTGATTTGAAATGGGAAGAAACCAGCCAGACTGATTTGGGATTGGATTTCGGATTTTTGGGTAATGCACTTACTTTTACAGTAGACTGGTATAAGAAGAAAACAGATGGTATGCTGATGCAGATGCCGTTGCCTGCTTATGTTGGTGATACTCCTCCGATGGGTAATGTGGGTAAGATGGAAAACTCTGGTATTGAAATGGATTTGTCTTATAGATTCCAGGTTTCTGATTTGAATGTTAAATTCGGAGCCAATGCTTCTTACCTGAAAAATAAACTGATCGAACTGGGTAATGCCGAAGGTTGGGCTAACTATGATGCTATCCAGAATATCGGAACAATTACACGTGCCGAAAACGGAGAACCTTTCCCGTTCTTCTATGGAAAGAAAACTGCTGGTATCTTCCAGAATTGGGATGAAGTCAATTCATATGTAAATTCAAAGGGAGAGAAAATCCAGCCTAATGCACAGCCAGGAGATGTACGTTTTGTTGATGCGAATGGAGATGGAAAGATTGATGACGCAGACCGTGTGAAGATCGGTAAAGGTATGCCAGACTGGACTGTAGGATTCTCTATCGCTTTAGACTGGAGAGGATTCGACCTGAATGCTTTCTTCCAGGGTACTATCGGTAATGATGTCTTTGATGGTTCTCGCCGTATTGACTTGAAGAGCATTAACCTGCCTTCTTATATGTTAGACCGCTGGCACGGAGAAGGTACTTCCAACAAATATCCTCGTTTGAGTGAAAATGATGAAAATGGAAACTGGTTGTCTTCTGATTTGTATATAAAAGACGGTTCATACTTACGTCTGAAGAATATTCAGTTAGGATATACTTTGCCTAAGGCTGTAACAACAAAATTCTTTGTGCAGAATTTGCGTGTATACGTTGGAGCTGAAAACCTGTTTACAATTACAGGCTACGATGGTTTCGATCCGGAAATTTCTTCAGGTGGTACTTCTTTAGGTGTTGATAAAGGAGTTTATCCTCAGGCCAAGACATTTACAGTTGGCGCAAATATTACTTTCTAACTTTTAAACTGAGAAAAAATGAAAAAATATTTTATATGTGGTGCTTTAGCACTAATGAGTTTGGCTTCTTGCAGTGATTCTTTTCTGGAAGTATATCCTACCGTGAATATAAGCGAGGATGAGTATTATAACTCGGAAGAACGTATTTATAGTGCACTGGTTGCTGCTTACGATCCTTTGCAGTGGCCTGACTGGGGACTGGGACAGTATAATCCTTTGAATCTGGTTGCAGATGTTATGTCGGACGATATTTATGCCGGAGGTTCAACAGAGCAAGATAATGAGCACTGGCATCGCATGCATAAGTTTACAGCTACTCCCGAAATCGTTTGCAGTAGTTTATGGAGTGTATTTTATTCAGGAATCAACCGTGCCAATATTGTTATGGCAAAAATGGATGGTATTCCTGGTATATCTCAGGAAAATAAGGAACGTTATTTGGCTGAAGCACATTTTCTGAGAGCTTATTATTATACATGGCTGTGGAAATTGTGGGGAAACATACCTTATTATACCGTGAATCCTTCTACTTCTCCTTATTTGGTAGAGCAGATTTCAGCAGATGAAGTGTATCCGAAAATTATAGAAGATCTGGATTATGCATTGGGAGAAAATCGCTTGCCCGAATCTGTTGATATTACAATGAAAGGAAGAGTTACCAAAGCTGTCGCACAAATGCTGAAAGCAGAAGTTGTGATGTATCAGAACGATGAAAGCCGTTATGCTGAAGTCTTGTCGGATATGCGCTCTATTATATCTTCTCAGTTGTATAGTCTGCATGATGATTTTGCTGGAATGTGGGAAGATGCAGGCGAATGGTGTGAAGAATCCATTTGGGAAATAAACTATCACGATCTGAATGCTCAGCGTAGCTGGGGAAATCCGATCGCTGCCGGTGGTACAGTTCTTCCTACTCTGATCGGAATAAACGAATGTAAAGATGAAAAGTTTGCAGGCGGATGGGGATTTGGTACCGTGAATCCGGACTTGTATAATTCTTACGACGATGATGACCAGCGTAAGGACGGCGGTATTTTGAATTTTGCAAAATATCAAGAAACTCATCCGAATGCTTCGTATACACCGCGCTATGAAGATACTGGTTATTTCTTGTTGAAATATTTACCTCGCCAGGGTGGAAATAGTCAGTGTACGGGTGACAAGGACTTGAATTATAGAAATAACTTACGTGTATACCGTTATGCTGAAACATTATTGAATGCAGCCGAACTGATATTGCGTACTGGAGGCGATACTGCCGGGGCACAAAATTATCTGGATCAGGTAAGAGCCAGAGCTTATCGTACTACTGTAGAAAATTTGGGAGCTCATAAGGTTGTTGCCAATATTGATAATGTTTTGGAAGAAAGACATCTTGAATTGTATGGTGAAGGTAAGCGTTTCTGGGATCTGGTACGTTCAGGAAAAGCTAATGAGGTTTTAGGAAGTCGTGGTTATAAAGATAACAAAAAGTATTTACCTATACCGTCTAGTGAAATCGATAAGTCTGCTGGAACTTTGACACAGAATCCATATTAATCACAATGAGGAAAGGCTTTTCAGTGATTTATATCATTGGAATGCCTTTCCTGAAATGTAAATAATTTGTTTATGAAAAATAAAATATACTTACTGTCGGCTTCTCTTATGGTGGCGACATTTTCTTTTTTTTCTTGTGTTTCATCCGGAGAAAAGGAAACAGGAAAAGATGAGATAGAGAAAAAGGTCGAGAGTCTGTTAGGGAAGATGACACTTCAGGAGAAAATCGGCCAAATGAACCAGCTGAGTCCGTATGGTAGTGAGGAAGAAATGTATGCTTTGGTCAAAGAAGGAAAAGTTGGTTCGTTTCTGAATATTGTAGATGCGGAAGTCGCAAATAAGATACAGAAGACAGCCGTAGAGCAGTCACGGCTGGGTATTCCCGTACTGATGGCACGTGATGTTATTCATGGATATAAAACAATTTTTCCGATTTGTTTAGGACAGGCTGCTTCTTTTAACCCGGATCTGGTTCGTGAGTCTGCCAGAGTTGCCGCTATTGAGGCTTCTGCCGATGGTATACGATGGACGTTTGCTCCGATGATTGATGTATCCCGTGATCCACGTTGGGGAAGAATTGCCGAAAGCTGTGGTGAAGACCCTTATCTTACAGCTGTATTGGGAAAAGCTATGATTGAAGGTTTCCAGGGAGATTCACTGAATGATCCGACTTCTATTGCTGCATGTGCAAAACATTTTGTAGGATATGGAGCTGCGGAAAGTGGAAGAGATTATAATTCAACCTTCTTGCCGGAACGCTTGTTGCGTAACGTATATCTTCCGCCTTTTGAAGCAGCAGCAAAAGCTGGAGCTGCAACTTTTATGACATCTTTTAATGACAATGATGGAGTGCCTTCTACCGGTAATAAGTTTATTTTAAAGAATGTCTTGCGGGAAGAATGGAAGTACGATGGAATGGTTGTTACCGATTGGGCTTCTGCTACCGAAATGATTACTCATGGCTTTTGTAAAGACGCTGCCGATGCTGCAAAAAAATCACTTGATGCAGGAGTCGATATGGATATGGTTAGTGGAGCTTTTTCTGGCAACTTGGAAAATCTGGTGAAAGAGAATAAAATATCCGAAAAACAGATAGATGAGGCGGTTCGTAACATCTTGCGCTTAAAATTCCGATTGGGCTTGTTTGAAAATCCTTATGTTTCTACTCCACAATCAGTAAAATATTCACCAGAACATTTGGCTAAGGCAAAACAGGCTGTAGAACAGTCGGTTATTCTTTTGAAAAATACAAATCAGACATTGCCTTTAAATGCTGACGAAGTACATACTGTAGCTGTCGTTGGTCCTTTGGCTGATGCTCCTCATGATCAGATGGGAACTTGGGTGTTTGATGGAGAAAAAGCACATACGCAGACTCCTTTGGCTGCATTGCGTGCTGTATATGGCGATAAGGTGCGTATTATTTATGAACCGGCACTGGCATATAGCCGCGACAAACAGACAACAGGATTGGCAAAAGCTGTCAATGCAGCTAAGCAAGCTGATGTCGTATTGGCTTTTGTAGGTGAAGAATCCATTTTATCAGGTGAGGCTCATTCTCTGGCCGATTTGAACTTGCAAGGTCTGCAATCGGAACTGATAGAAAAATTGTCACAGACAGGAAAACCTCTTGTTACTGTTGTTATGGCAGGCCGACCACTGACAATAGCTAAAGAAGTAGAAGAATCGGATGCTGTACTTTATGCTTTCCATCCGGGTACAATGGGAGGACCTGCTTTGGCTGATATCTTGTTCGGAAAGGTGAATCCAAGCGGAAAAACACCTGTTACATTTCCTAAGATGGTAGGTCAGCTTCCAATGTATTATGCTCACAATAATACCGGACGACCGGCATTGGAGAAAGAAATGTTGCTTGATGAAATTCCGATGGAAGCAGGACAGACTTCAGTGGGATGCCGTTCTTTCTTCCTTGATGCAGGTTCTACACCATTATTCCCATTTGGATATGGTTTGTCATATACGACATTCAGTTATGGTAATCTGAAGATTGTTTCGAGCAAATTGACGGTCAGTGATACATTGAAAGTTTCTGTTGAATTGAAAAATACCGGACGTTATGAAGGTACAGAGGTTGTACAGTTATATGTGCAAGATAAAGTTGGCTCTGTAACCAGACCGGTGAAAGAGTTGAAGCGCTTCCAGCGTGTCAATTTACAGCCTGGTGAATCTAAGCAGGTTATGTTTGATTTGCCGGTATCAGAATTGGCTTTTTGGAATATAGATATGAAGAAGGTAGTTGAACCGGGCGACTTTAAATTGTGGGTAGCTTCCGATAGTCAGGGAGGCTTGACAACTGAGTTTAATGTCGCAGAATAAATATAGGAGCTTTTTTTATGATAAAACAGATTATAGCACTCACTTTGGCCGGATGTTTATTTTCTTGCCAGCAATCTCAAAAGGAAGTTGGAAATCAACTGGATGAGAATAAATTTGTACATGTTGAAGGTGCCTGTCTGATAGAACCGGATGGAGATACCTTACACATAAAAGGTACTAATTTGGGAAACTGGTTAAATCCTGAAGGATATATGTTTGGTTTCACCAATACCAATTCTGCCAGAATGATTAACCAGATGTTTTGTGAACTGGTAGGACCTGATTTTACGGCCGATTTTTGGAAACAGTTTAAAGACAATTATATAACTCGTCGTGATATAGAGTTTATTGCCGGTTTGGGAGCAAATACAATCCGCCTTCCGTTCCATTATAAGCTATTTACTGATGAAGATTATATGGGACTGACAGCGGAACAAGATGGATTTGCACGTGTTGACAGTGTTGTTAACTGGTGTAGAGATAATAAATTGTATTTGATCTTGGATATGCACGATGCTCCGGGCGGACAGACTGGCGACAATATTGACGATAGTTATGGTTATCCCTGGTTATTCGAAAGCGAACGTAGCCAGCAGTTATTCTGTGATATCTGGAGAAACATTGCTGAAAGGTATAAAAATGAACCTGTAATATTAGGTTATGAACTGATAAATGAGCCGATTGCTCCGTATTTCGATAACATGGAGGAGTTGAATGGTAAATTGGAAGCTTTGCATAAGCGTGCTGTCAAGGCAATACGTGAAGTCGATACCAACCATATCATATTATTGGGAGGTTCTCAATGGAATGGCAACTTTAAGCCGTTTAAGGATGCCAAATATGATGATAAACTGATGTATACCTGTCATCGTTATGGCGGAGCTCCTACGAAAGAAGCAATTCAGGAATTCATAGCTTTTCGTGATAGTGTAAATTTACCTATGTATATGGGAGAGATAGGACATAATACTTCAGAATGGCAGTCATCTTTTTGCAAAGTCATGGAAGAAAATAATATAGGATGGACATTCTGGCCTTATAAGAAAAAGGATGACTCGTGTATAATGGGAATCCAGATGCCTGATAACTGGAATCATATTGTTGCCTTTTCTGAATCTCCCAGAGGCAGCTATGCCGAAATTCGTAAGGCACGTCCTGATCAGCAGATGGTACGGAAAGCGATGAATGATTTCATTCAGAATTGTAAGAAAGAAAATTGCATACCTCAAAAGGAATATATTCACTCGTTAGGTTTTAGTTTTCAATAGTTGAAATAGTTCTTGAAATATCATAAAACATTTAATATCATGAAAAAACAAATATTGTTAGGTGCGTTGGCGTTTGTTCTGTTTGCCTCTGTTTCGGCGCAGTCTGTCGACACACCTGTTTATTTAGATGATACAAAGCCTGTTGAGTTACGTGTTGAAGATGCCTTGTCCAGAATGACACTGGAAGAGAAAATTGCTATGATTCATGCTCAGTCTAAGTTCTGTTCTCCCGGTGTTTCCCGCTTGGGTATTCCTGAGATCTGGTGTACTGACGGACCTCATGGTATTCGTCCGGAGGTTTTGTGGGACGAATGGGATCAGGCCGGATGGACAAACGATTCATGTGTTGCATTTCCGGCATTAACATGTCTGGCTGCGACCTGGAATCCTGACATGGCTTTGTTGTATGGCAAGAGTATCGGTGAAGAGGCTCGCTATCGAAATAAAACTATTTTATTAGGACCGGGCGTAAATATTTATCGTACACCCTTGAATGGACGTAACTTTGAATATATGGGAGAAGATCCTTATCTTAGCAGCAAGATGGTGGTTCCTTATGTACAAGGGGTTCAAAGTAATGGCGTTGCCGCCTGTGTAAAGCATTATGCTCTGAATAATCATGAAGTCAATCGCCATACAACCAATGTGATTGTCGATGACAGAGCTTTGTATGAGGTTTATCTGCCTGCCTTTAAAGCTGCGGTACAAGAAGGTCATGCATGGAGTATCATGGGAGCGTATAATCTTTATAAAGACCAGCATTGCTGCCATAATCAATATCTTCTGAATGATATATTGAAAGGTGAATGGGGATTTGACGGAGTTGTTGTCAGCGACTGGGGTGGTACTCACGATACTGACGAGGCCATTACTAACGGTTTGGACTTAGAGTTCGGAAGTTGGACCAACGGACTGTCGAACGGAGCAAGTAATGCTTATGACAATTATTATCTGGCTAAAGCTTATCTGGATAAAATTAAATCGGGTAAATATACAACCAAAGAGCTGGACGAGAAAGTTCGTCGCATCCTTCGTCTTTCATTCCGTACGACAATGAACCGCAATCGTCCTTTCGGATCTATGGGAAGTCCTGAACATTTTGATGCGGCCCGTACCATTGCAGAAGAAGGTATCGTGTTGCTTCAGAATAAAGGAAATGTGCTTCCGATTGATTTGAATAAAGCTGCAAAAATAGCAGTAATTGGCGAGAATGCATTGAAGATGATGACCGTTGGCGGAGGTAGCTCTTCTTTGAAGGTAAAACATGAAATTTCACCGCTCGATGGCTTGAAAAAGAGAGTTGCCGGCAAGGCAGAAGTTCTTTTTGCAAGAGGATATGTCGGAGATGCCAGTGGCGAATACAACGGAGTTGTTACAGGACAGGATTTGTCAGATAACCGTTCGTCGGAAGAACTGATTGCTGAGGCTGTCAGCCTGGCAAAAGAATGCGATTATGTAATCTTCTTTGGTGGTTTAAATAAAAGTGCAGGTCAGGATTGTGAAGATGCAGACCGTGCACAGCTGGGATTGCCCTACGGACAAGATCAGCTGATAGAAGCTTTGTCAAAAGTGAACAAAAACTTGATTGTCGTAAACATATCGGGTAATGCCGTTGCTATGCCTTGGGTGAAATCTGTGCCGTCTATTGTTCAGGCATGGTTTTTAGGCAGTGAAGCCGGAAGCGCCATAGCATCTGTCCTTTGGGGAGATGTCAATCCTTCAGGTAAACTTCCTTTTACCTTCCCTGTTTGTCTGGAAGATGTTGGAGCTCATAAATTGGGTGAATATCCTGGTGTAAAGAGAGAGAACGAGAATATCTGGGATACGAAATACAATGAAGGTATTTTTGTGGGTTACCGTTGGCTCGATAAGGAAAATATTAAGCCTTTGTTTGCCTTTGGACATGGATTAAGTTATACTCAGTTTGAATACGGCAAGGTTACGCTGGATTCTAAAGAAATGACTCAGAATGGAAAAATTGTGCTGACAGTCCCTGTTACCAATGTAGGCAAGAGAGAAGGAGCAGAAATCGTTCAGCTTTATATTTGTGATAAAAAGAGCTCACTTTCTCGTCCGGAAAAAGAATTAAAAGGTTTCTGTAAAGTCAAACTGGCTGCTGGAGAAACTAAAACAGTTTCTTTTACAATAGACAAATTGTCTTTGAGCTTTTTTGATGACAAGCAGCATAAATGGATTGCAGAACCTGGAAAATTTGAGGCTGTTATAGCTGCTTCTGCGGAAGATATAAAGTCGAAAACCGTATTTGAATTGAAATAAGTTTTTAGTTAATCTTTGCAGATAAATATGTTCTTCCCTCTTTCGGCTTTGTGATACGAAGCTGGAAGGGGGAAGTTTTTTAAGGGAAGGGTTTGGTCTGCTCAAAATAGAAGTTTATTTTCTTTGTAACAGGATTAAAGCTAGAAGAGATGACTTTTAAAATTAGGTGCTAAAAAATACGCAGTAAATTTTCAGCGATAAAAAGTTGTATATTGATTCGTGATATAGTTGTAGTATAGGGTATAACGGGTGGGCTGGAGGTAGAATTAAGTGTTGTTACGCAGAATTTTTATTTATTAAAAAAGATATTTTTTGAATTGAATCCGTTTCTGTTATTCATAGAAGCGGATTTTCTTTTTATGTACTTGTTTCTTGTTTATAATGATGAATATTAGTGATTTATAAAATGTGAAATACTATTCTGGATAGTTTCTTTCTTTTTTTGAATAGATATTTTTCCTTGTATTATATACCTCAAATTACTTTTGCGTTGATTGATTTTTACAATCTTAAATTTAATTTATGATTTAAACTTTTTATTTAATGTTTTATGAAAAACTTGATGCATGTAAAACATGGTGGTATCTATTGGATACTGAGTTTTATTCTGGGGCTATCGGCATGTAAAGATAGCATATCAGAAGAAGGGAATATCCCTTATGATCCAAGTCTTCCTGTTGCGATTACAGGTTTTACTCCAGATTCGGGAGCGGTAAAGACACAGATGGTTATTGAAGGTGAGAACTTTGGAACGGATACATCCTTGGTTAAGGTTTTCATTGGCGGCAAAAAGGCTGTATTGATAAGTGCGAAAAGTAACTTTATCTACTGTATGGTTCCTGCAAAAAGTTATGAAGGAACTGTATCCGTTACGGTTGGTGATCAAACAGCTACAGCTTCTGAGAAATTTCACTATAATAGAGAAATGATGGTCAGTACGCTGTATGGAAAAGTGCGTGATGATGGTAAATATGATGTGGTAGATGGAGCTTTTGATGAATCATTTATAAATTATTATGGTGTACAAGAACCTACATGGTTCTCGTTTAATCCGAATGATTCAACAGAACTTTATATGTCGCAGGATAACGGAAAACCAATTCGTATTTTTGATTTAGACGAGAAGGTTGTTCGTACAGGTTTGACGACCGGTGAAGCTGGTACTCGTCGTATGAGAACCCTTTCGTGGACTGCGGATGGTGATACATTGATAGTAGCCAGTGATGATGGCGGCGGAGGCGATAATGACAAGGATCGTAAGAGTGCGATTTATGTTACAAAAAATGGAAACGGAGAATTTAGAAATGCTGGGGTGTTAGCTGCCGGAAGACAGTGTAACGGAGTAGCAATTCATCCGGTTAACCATGAAATGTATTATAATAATTTCTCGAAAGGTGTACTTTATCGTTTCGACTATCATAAATGGGGAGTAGGACCTGAAAACTGTATGGCACATCGCGAATATATTACTACTATTCAAGATAATGAATGGGAATTTAATATTGTGATTCATCCTAGTGGGGACTATGCTTATCTTGTTGTAATCAATCGTCATTATATCATGCGTATGAATTATGACAAAGCGAAAAAAACATTCGGTGTTCCTTACCTTATAGCTGGTGGAGTAGGTCAGAGTGCATGGGTAGATGGTGTAGGAGCTAACGCTCGTTTGAACTCTCCTTATCAAGGTGTCTTTGTTAAAAATCCGGAGTATGTAAAAGCTAATAAGAGTGACGTATATGATTTCTATTTTACAGATTCAGGTAACCATTGTGTTCGTGTGTTAACTCCGGAAGGTGTTGTTACAACGTATGCAGGTCGTGGTAGTGCAAACCTTAATAATGAAGCTAGGGGATATGTAGATGGAACACTACGTGGTGAGGCCCGTTTCAATAATCCTCGTGGATTGGCATACGATGAGCAAAATAATGTGTTTTATGTGGGGGATATGGATAATCATATTATCCGTAAAATTGCTATGGAGGATGAAGATAGTGCACATGAGTCGGATGAAGAGGAGATTAGTGCAGAGAATACAGTAAGTAATAAATGAAAAACACGGATAAAATGAAAAATATTATCACATTTCTTTTGGTGTTCTTCACCGCTACAACTGTTTGGGCTGAAAAAGTTATCGTATCGGGAACAGTTGTTGATTCAAATAAAGAGCCGCTGATAGGTGTAAACGTAACAGTAAAAGATGCTCCCGGACTGGGTACAATTACCGATATTGATGGTCGTTATCGGATTGAAATAGATGCATATAGCACTTTGTTGTTTTCATATATTGGATTTGATACTTATAAGGTATTGATCAAGGAAAACATGAAAGTGGTAAATGTCCAGATGAAGGAATCTTCGAATAATGTTATCGATGAAGTCGTTATTACAGGTACTGGTGCACAGAAAAAAATCAGTGTTACCGGTGCTATTACAACTGTCGGAGTAAAGGAACTTCAAACAGCTCCGGGTGGAAACTTGTCAAACGCCTTGGCAGGTAATGTTCCTGGTATTATGGCTATGCAGACTTCTGGTCAGCCGGGACAAAATACTTCTGAGTTCTGGATACGTGGTATCTCTACATTTGGTGCAAATACGTCTGCTTTGGTGTTGGTTGATGGATTTGAGCGTGATTTGGATGATGTAAATATTGAAGATATTGAATCTTTTTCTGTATTGAAGGATGCTTCTGCAACAGCTATTTATGGTTCACGAGGTGCAAATGGTGTTGTATTGATTACGACTAAACATGGTGGTGCTGGTAAAATCAATATTGATGCGAAGGTGGAAACTTCTTATAATACCCGTACTATTACACCTGAATTTGTAGATGGAATTACCTATGCAAATATGATGAATGAAGCACGTATTACTCGTAACCAGGAACCTATTTACTCTCCTGGAGAATTGGAAATTTTACGCAGAGGACTGGACCCGGATCTTTATCCGAATGTTGACTGGATGGGTATGCTGCTGCGTGACGGAGCTATGCAATATCGTGCGAACTTGAATCTGAACGGTGGTGGATCTACTGCTAGATATTTCGTGTCTGTCAGCTATTTGCAGGAAAATGGTATGTATAATACGGATGAAGCTCTCCGGAAGGACTATAACACTAATACAAATGCAGGAACATGGAATTATCGATTGAACACTGATATTGATATTACTAAGACAACATTGTTGAAAGTTGGTGTATCTGGATCATTAAGAAAATGGAATGAGCCGGGACTGTCAAATGATATCTGGAAATCTTTGATGTATCAGAATCCTATCAGTATTCCTGTTATGTATTCAAACGGTTATGTACCGGCTTATGGAACGGGAGAACAGACTAACCCATGGGTGCTGGCTACTCAGACTGGTTATAAAGAACATTGGGAAAATACAGTTCAGACTAATATCACGCTGGAGCAGAAGTTGGATTTTATCACTAAAGGATTGAGATTCGTTGGACGTTTTGGTTTTGATACATGGAATAAAACGAATATTGACCGTATTAAATGGCCTAAACAGTGGAAGGCACAGCGTCAGCGTGATGAGTATGGAAATTTAGTCTTTACTCAGGTTTCGGATGAACAGCTGATGACACAGAGAAGTTCTTCTGAGGGTAACCGTAAAGAAGTATTCGAAGCTGAGTTACATTACGATCGTGCCTTTAATGAGCATCACATTGGTGGATTGGTTAAGTTTAATTATGATACTCAGGTAGCTACAGTAAATATTGGTGATGATATTAAGAATGGTATAGCCAGACGTCATATGGGATTGGCTGGACGTTTCAGTTATAACTGGAAGTTCCGTTATTTTGCTGATTTCAATTTTGGATACAATGGATCTGAAAACTTTGCCGATGGTCATAGATTCGGTTTCTTCCCAGCTTTTTCTGTAGCTTGGAATGTGGCAGAAGAACCATGGATTAAAAAAATAGCTCCTTGGTGTAATATGTTTAAGTTACGTTACTCTTGGGGTAAAGTAGGTAATGATAATTTAAATATTGGAGGTACTCAATATCGCTTCCCGTATCTTTACACAATTGGTGATGGAGGAAGTTATCAATGGGGAGATTACTCCTACGATCGTAATTATGTCGGATTGAAATATACAGATGTAGCTTCTGTAGGAGCTACTTGGGAAGTTGCTACCAAACATGATGTGGGTGTAGACCTTTCACTCTTCAATGATAAGTTTACTGCAACAGTCGATTATTTCCATGAACAGCGAGATGGAATCTGGATGGAACGTAAATATCTGCCTGCTATTATTGGTCTTTCGGGTATCACTCCAAGAGCAAATGTTGGTAGCGTATTGTCTGAAGGTTTTGATGGTAATTTTGCATATCGCCAGAAAATAGGAAAGGTTGATATAACTGTACGAGGTAATATCACATATAGCAAGAATACTGTTCTGGAAAAAGATGAAGAAAACAATGTATATCCATACCAGATGGAAGAAGGTTATCGAGTAGATCAGGCTAAAGGATTGATAGCTTTGGGACTTTTCAAGGATTATGATGATATTCGTAATAGCCCGAAACAGGAATTTGGAACCGTACAGCCGGGAGATATTAAATATAAGGATGTAAATGGTGATGGTGTAGTAAATGATGGCGACCGTGTAGCTATTGGAACTACTACCAGACCGAATATGATTTATGGTTTTGGTATTTCTGGTACATGGAAAGGATTTGACTTGAACGTTCACTTCCAGGGTGCAGGAAAGAGTTCATTCTTTATTGATGGTCCTACTGTCTATGCATTCAGTTCAGGTGAATGGGGTAATGTGCTGAAGGATGTGGCCGAATCTGACCGCTGGATTTCTGCTGACATATCAGGTAATCCTGCAACAGAAAACCCGAATGCAGAATATCCTCGTTTGTCATTTGGAGGAAACAGTAATAACTACCGTGCTTCTACATTCTGGTTGCGTGACGGTTCATATTTGCGTTTGAAGACATTGGAGTTTGGTTATACACTTCCCAAGCAGATTGTAAATAAAATCATGTTCAATAATATACGTGTATTCTTCCGTGGAAGCAATATTCTGACATTCTCTAAGTTTAAACTTTGGGATCCGGAATTGCATAGCTCAACAGGTACAGAATATCCATTGTCTAGAAGCTTAACATTTGGTTTAACTGTTAATATTTAATCTTGTCTTATGAAAAATAAATATCTATTATATTCTGCACTTTTTTTGCTCTCAATGTCTTCTTGCGAAGATAAACTGGATGCAGACCGGTACTTTGGAGATCGTATGACTATTGAAAAAGTGTTTGCCGACCGTGATTATTCGGAAAGATGGTTATCTGATGCTTACTCACATCTTATAGGTGTCAATGCGGATGTATCAAGTAAGGGTTTTACGATGTATTGCTTTGCAGACGATATGTATTTTGGTGACCGTGATGATAAATATAAAAAATGGAAGAATGGTGAGTATGATGAAGGATGGGAACAAGGTCCATGGGGAGAATGCTATACCGGTATCTACCAAGCTTCAGTTTTTATACATAATATAGATCGTAATACAAAATTTACAGAAGAAGAACGTGCTGACTATAAGGCACAGGCTCGTTTTGTACGTGCCTATTATTATTGGCTGTTGTTGCGTAAATATGGACCTATACCTATTATGCCTGATGAGGGTATGGATTTTACACAAGAGTATGAAGATTTGGCTGTAGCACGCTCCAGCTATGATGAAGTGGCTAATTTTATTGCATCAGAAATGCAAATTGCAGCAAAAGACTTACCATTGGAGAGAGGTCCTTTAGCAATCGCTCGTCCTACTCGAGGAGCAGCTCTGGCTGCACGTGCTAAAGTATTGCTGTATGCTGCGAGCCCTATTAATAATCCTCATCCGAGTGATACTGAAAAATTCAGTGATATGGTAAATTTCGATGGAAAACATCTGATTGCACAGGAGTATGATGAAACTAAATGGGCAAGAGCTGCAGCTGCTGCTCTTGATGTGATGGAATTGCCTGGAAATCAGGCTAACGGGAGAAGATATGACCTTTATCACTTGGGAAGACGTACTTCTGGTTCTGTTGGATATCCTGTGACGATTGAACCGTATAAGGACGGAGATTTTTCTGAGCATACTTGGCCTGATGGATGGCAGGATATTGATCCGTTTGAATCTTATCGCTCATTGTTTGACGGAGAAGTAAGTGCTTCTGATAATTATGAGTTGATTTTTACACGTGGTCAGAACCAGTCTTCAGAAGGAGTTGATATAATGGTAGTACACCAATTGCCAACTAGTGCGACTGGTTGGAATACGCATGGTTTGACTCAAAAAATGTGTGATGCTTATTACATGAATGACGGTTCGGATTGTCCTGGAAAAGACCTTGAAATAGGAGGTGCTAATGGTACTGTACGTGAAACGGGATTTGTTGATGAAACAAATCAGGAAAACTATCCGGAATTGGGTGAACATCGTATTGGCGTTTCTTTACAATATGTGCAGCGTGAACCACGATTCTATGCTTCAGTCGCTTATAATGGATCAACCTGGTTCTTGCTGAACGAATCGAATGATGCAAACAGAAATCAGCAGGTATTTTATTATCGTGGTATGGGTAATGGATATAACAATAATAATGCTTTCTGGTTGCGTACCGGTATTGGCGTTAAAAAGTTTGTACACCCTTATGACACTCATGAAAATAGAGATATGGGTAGAATACGTCGAAAAGCAGAACCTGCTATTCGCTATGCTGAAATATTATTGATTTATGCTGAGGCTTTAAGTGAGCTTGATGGGTCACATAATATAGAGTCATGGGATGGAAGCAAGACTTATACCATAAAGCGTGATATAAATGAAATGAAAAAAGGTATTCGTCCTATCCGTTGCCGTGCTGGTATTCCGGACTATACAGCTGCCGAATATGCAAGTAAAGATTTGTTCCGGGAAAAAATTAAACGGGAACGTATGATTGAGCTGATGGGAGAAGGACATAGATATTATGATTTGCGCCGATGGAAAGATGCAGAAAAAGAAGAATCTCAACCTATTTATGGCTGCAATACGTTGATGACAGAGCAGTATAAAGATTTGTTCCATATTCCGGTAGTGGTACCTTCGTTGCCTACTAACTTTTCACGGAAAATGTATTTCTGGCCTATTAGTCATAGTGAATTAAAACGTAACCGTTTATTGACTCAGAATCCAGGATGGACATATAATGATTAATTAACTATAAACAGAAAAATAATGAAAAAGATATATTCTTATATTATTCTATTGCTTGTTTCATTTTGTTGGGTTTCCTGCAATAATGAATGGGAAGATGAACAGTACGAGCAGTATGTATCGTTTAAGGCCCCCATTGGTTCTAATGGCGTAACTGATATTTATATTCGCTATAAGAAAGATGGAAAGGTTACCTATCAGCTTCCGGTTATCATAAGTGGTTCAACCTTTAATGAGAAAGATTTGAATGTGAAGGTCGAAGTAGATAATGATACGTTGGGAATCTTGAATAATGAACGTTTTGGTCGTGAAGATTTATATTTCTTACAGCTTACACCTGAGCATTATAATTTCCCTGGTACAGTAAATGTACCGCAGGGAGTTGCTGTTATCACATTGCCTGTTGATTTTGACCTTACGGGAATTAATATGGTTAGAAGCTGGGTCTTGCCTCTGACCGTTGTAGATGAGCCGGGAACATATCTTGGTCATCCTCGTAAGAATTATGCCAAGGCTTTGTTGAACATTAAGCCGTTTAACGATTATTCTGGTACATATAGTACAACTACTTTGCAAACATTTATTTCGAATGAAGATGGTAGTTACGATCAAGCCAATCCGATTGTGAGAAATACCCGAACAGGACAGGTGGTAGATGAAAATACTATTTTCTTTTATGCCGGTGCCATGGAAGAGGACTTGATAAATCGTGAAGATTATAAGGTAAACTTTTACTTTAATCCTGAAACAAAAATGGTTGAACTGTCTACTAAAAATGAAAACCTGAAATTAGAGCAGTTAAAGAAAGACCAGGCAGCATATACCATTGCAGAGATTATGGATGAAGAACTTCCTTATTTGAAACACAGATATGTAATATTTAATATTGAATATACATTTGTCGATTATACATCTGTTGAGGGTAGAGAAATCCCATATCATGTAAAAGGAACAATGACTCTTGAACGTAAGATTAATACTCAGATTCCTGATGAGGATCAAGCTATTGAATGGTAAAGTTTTCATTATCATCATATAAATAATTTTTTTAATAGCGGATTTAATTGTTTTGAACTGTAAATTCTATTTTTTGAACAATTATTTCCGCTATTTTTTATCATTACGGCATACTTTTGCATCATAGGATTGAAAGATTTACAAAATGACTTTGAATCGGTTGTGGATTCAATCGGTTGTTTTTTTAGAAACAAGAACATTAATTAATTTAATACCAAAATAAGTAAAAACAATGAAGAAACTTACAGCTACAACCTTGTTCGCTATGGGGCTGTTTGCCCAGCTTCAGGCAACAGATTTATTTACTCCTGTACAAAAAACAGATTTAAGACTTCCTTCTGTGCCTTTAATAACTTCTGATCCTTATCTTTCTATTTGGTCGCCTTATGATAAGTTAAATGAAGGTACAACCAGACATTGGACTAATGATGAAAAATCACTTATTGGTGCTGTGCGTGTAGATGGAAAAGTGTATCGTTTCATGGGAAAACAGGCACTTGAATCTTTATTGCCTATGGCCGGAAGTGAAGAATGGGAAGGTAATTATACTTTTGATGCACCTCAAGGTGAATGGACAGCTGTGAATTATAATGCCGAAGGCTGGAAAAAAGGAAAGGGAGCTTTCGGTACAAATGACATGCCTGTTGTACGAACGAGCTGGAATACGAAAGATATTTGGGTACGTCGTGAGTTTAATTTGAATGATGTTCCGGCAGATACTCCTATTTATCTTAAATACTCACACGATGATGTCTTTGAATTGTATCTCAATGGAGAAAAACTGGTTGCTACCGATTATTCATGGAAGAATAATGTTGTTTTGGAATTATCAGACAAGGTACGTGCTAAAATGCGCGAAGGAAAGAATGTCATCGCTGCACATTGCCATAATACAACCGGAGGAGCGTATGTCGATTTTGGATTATATACAACTAATAAAGAAACAGCCGGATTTGAAAATATCGCTATACAAAAGTCGGTAGACGTATTGCCAACTCAGACTTATTATACTTTTACATGTGGACCGGTAGAGCTGGATGTTGTATTTACTGCTCCTATGTTGATTGATGATCTTGATTTGATTTCTACTCCTATCAACTATATCTCTTATCAAGCCACATCTACTGATAAGAAAAATCATGATGTTCAAGTTTATATTGAGACAACTCCACAGCTTACTATTAATGAGATGACTCAGCCAACCAGAGCACAAGTTATTAAGAAAAACGGAATCAGTTATGTGCAGGCTGGTAGTATCGATCAGCCTATTACAGGTCGTAAAGGCGATTTGATTTGCATAGACTGGGGATATGCTTATTTGGCAGGTAATAATGGTGCCAATACTTCTGTGAGTTTGGGCGACTATGTCGACATGAAGGCTGTTTTTGCAAGTAAAGGTGAATTGATGCCTGGACAAAATGAGGTAGTTACGCGTAATGCCGATGAAATGCCGGCTATGGCTTATTCTGAAGATCTGGGAAATGTTTCATCTACAGGAAAGAGTGGCTTCATGATGATCGGATACGATGACGTATATTCAATCGAATACATGTATGAACGTCGTATGGCATATTGGAAACATGATGGCAAGGTTTCTATTTTTGATGCGTTTGAACGTGCAAAACAAAATTATCAGAATGTAATGGAACGTTGCCGTGATTTTGATGCTATGATCATGAAAGATGCAGAGAAAGCTGGAGGTAAAAAATATGCTGAAATTTGTGCTGCTTCATATCGTCAGGTAATGGCTGCTCATAAATTGTTTACCGACAAAGAAGGTAATTTAATGTTCTTCTCTAAAGAAAACAACAGTAATGGATGTATTAATACTGTAGATTTAACATATCCTTCTGCTCCTTTGTTCCTTGCTTATAATCCTGATTTGCAAAAAGCAATGATGACAAGTATTTTCGAATATAGTGCAACTGGCAGATGGAATAAACCTTTCCCTGCTCATGATTTAGGAACTTATCCTATTGCTAATGGTCAGGTTTACGGAGGTGATATGCCGATAGAAGAAGGTGGTAATATGGTTATTCTGGCTGCTGCTATAGCTAAAGCTGAAGGTAACGCAAATTATGCTAAAAAGTACTGGGATTTACTTACTATCTGGACTGATTATTTGGTTGAATATGGTCAGGATCCGGAAAACCAGCTTTGTACAGATGACTTTGCAGGACATTGGGCACATAATGCCAATCTTTCTGTAAAAGCTATTATGGGAGTTGCCGGATATAGTGAAATGGCTAAGATGCTGGGCCTGAACAATGTGGCAGACGAGTATGCAGAAAAAGCAAAGAAGATGGCTCAGAAATGGATGGAAATGGCAGGAGAAAACGATCATTACCGTTTAGCTTTCGACCGTGCTAATACTTGGAGTCAGAAATATAATATGGTTTGGGATAAAATGTGGGGATTGAATATTTTCCCAGGTGTTATCGATAAGGAAATCAACTATTATCTGACAAAACAAAATGCTTTTGGTCTGCCTTTGGATAGCCGTAAGGAATATACTAAGTCCGACTGGATTATGTGGACTGCTGCAATGGCTTCTGATATGGAAACTTTCCAGAAGTTTGTAGATCCTTTGTATAAATATATCAATGAAACTCCTTCTCGTGTTCCTATCAGTGACTGGCATCATACAGATAGCGGAGAATGGGTAGGATTCCGTGCTCGTTCTGTAATAGGTGGATACTGGATGAAAGTCCTGATGGATAAAATGTTGGTAAAATAATCTCATCTGTTATTCTTAAAAAAGTCTGTATAAATTCTGTTTTGATAACTTATCATGGAGTTTATACAGACTTTATTGTTTGAAAAATACTTTTTTCATTATAATATATTGTTAATCTTGATATTCGATAATATTTATGAAGAAGAAATTTCAAATACTGTTTTTATTCTTGTTTGTGGGCTGTTCTTTATGTATGGCCAAAAAGATATCGGTGGTATACCCTCGAGTTGAAATGCAGGAGAATCCTTTAGGAATAGATCTTAAAAATCCTCATTTTTCATGGCAGCTGGCATCTGATGTAAAAGATGTAAAACAAATAGGGTACGAAATTCAGTTAGCTGCTGATTTGCGTGACCTTAAACGTGGTGATAATCTTATTTGGAAATCAGGTTTGGTTCAATCGGATAAAATGCAGATTGAGTATGAAGGATTGCCAATGCAGTCATGCGAAGAATATTATTGGAGAGTTCGTGTGCAGACAAATCATGGAATGAGTAGTTGGAGTGCGATTCAACGATTTTCTACTGGAATGTTGCATGCCGAAGACTGGCATGCTGAATGGATTGGTGAAAATGCAATGTCAAATTCAGGAGAGTCACAGACGGAACTTCATACACGGTTGGCTGCCAGATATTTGCGAAAAGACTTTCAGGCTTCGTCTCATATCGATCGTGCAACGCTTTATATTAGTGGATTAGGATATTATCAGGCTTTTCTGAATGGGAAAAGTGTGAGTGAAGATTTACTTACTCCTTCCATTACATTTTATTCTGAAACAGTATATTATAATACGTATGATGTTACTGATTTATTGCAGGAAGGGGATAATGCCTTAGGAGTTATCCTCGGTAATGGACGATATTTTTGGGTGAGAGGAAGTGGAATGGAAGGATTTGGTCTGCCTCGCTTATTGGCGCAACTAGAAATAGAATACACTGATGGTAGCAAGAAAATCATAGCTTCGGATGAAACCTGGAAAGTTACATCGAAAGGACCTATTGTCGCAAATAATGAGTTCGATGGAGAAGAGTATGATATGAAGAAAGAATTGCCCGGGTGGAACTTGAGCGGATATGATGATTCTACATGGAAGAACGTGGATATAATGTCCGTTCCATGCAAACGATTGTTAGCCCAGCCATCTCCGTCAGTTGCCATTATGGAACGCATTCATCCGTCATCGGTTACCCGACTGGCATCAGGAAAAGTCTTGATAGATATGGGACAGAATATGGTAGGCAGACTGAAAGCATCTTTTAAAGGAAAAGCAGGGCAAAAAGTTGTTATGCGTTTTGCTGAAATCATTAATCCTGATAGTACATTGTATGTAGCTAATTTACGTTCGGCGAAAGCTACCGATATTTTTACTCCTTCTGTTGATGGCTATTTTTCTTGGGCACCAGTTTTTGTTTATCATGGTTTCCGCTATGTTGAAATCGATGGTGTGGAAGGAGATCCTGATATCAAAGATTTTGTTGGTGAGGTTATGTATGACAGAATGCAGCAGACAGGACATTTCGAAACTTCAGATTTTATTATCAATCAGATTTTCAAAAATGCTTATTGGGGCATTAGAGGAAACTATCATAATATGCCGACAGACTGTCCTCAACGGGATGAACGCCATGGATGGCTTGGTGATCGTGCAACCGGCTGCTGGGGGGAAAGTTTTGTATTTGATAATGCGTTGTTATACCGCAAATGGTTGCAGGATATAGAAGAATCCCAACGTGAGGATGGTGTAATTTCAGCCGTATCTCCTCGTTTTTGGACTATTTATGCAGGAGATGTGACATGGCCGTCTGTTTATATCTTAGCAGCCGAAATGCTGTATCGTCATTATGGAGATGCTACTGCTATCGTAAAACATTATGATTCAATGAAACGCTGGGTAGAGTATATTTACAAGAACTCAATGAAAGACGGACTTGTGGTTCGTGATGAGTGGGGCGACTGGTGTATGCCTCCAGAAGCTCCGGAATTGATTCACTCTCAAGATCCGATGAGAAAAACTGATGGGGCGATTTTAGGTAGTACTACATTTTATGGATTGTTGTATAAAATGATTGATTTTGCTCGGATATCAGGCCATTCGGAAGATATTGACAATTATAAGACACATGCTGAGGCCTTGAAGAAAGCATATAATAAACGCTTTTTCAATTATGAAACTGCCCAGTATGGAAATAATTCAGTTACGGGAAATTTGTTGTCTCTTCGTTATGGGTTAGTACCGGATGGTTACGAAAAACGTGTTTTTAATAATGTCGTCGAAAAGACTGAAAAAGATTGTAAAGGGCATGTCAGCACAGGAGTTGTAGGAATACAGCATTTAATGAGGGGACTGACAGAACATGGTCGAGAAGATCTTGCTTATAAAATTGTGACTAATACAGACTATCCTAGCTGGGGATATATGATTGAAAAAGGAGCTACTACAATTTGGGAATTATGGAATGGAGACACAGCAGCACCTGATATGAACTCGGCTAATCATGTTATGCTTCTAGGTGACTTGCTGATATGGTATTATGAAAACCTTGCAGGCATAAAAAATTCAAAAGAATCTGTTGGATTCCGTCATATTGAAATGAAGCCATGTTTCCCGGACGGACTGGACTATGTCAATGCTTCTTATCAGTCTGTATCTGGTAAAATTGTTAGCAACTGGACTCGAACTGAAGGATGTTTTTCGTGGAATGTTACTATTCCTGCTAACTGTTCTGCAACGTTGTATATTCCTTTATCTCTACATCCCGAAAAACCAGAAATGGCAAAAGCTCATAGTATACAGTGTGAAGGGGATAATTGGATAATTGAATTAGGCTCTGGAAACTATTGCTTTAAAAGTGACATGTAATAAAATTTTCAATGAAAGGTTAGATTTTTTTCTTTTCTGAATAATTTTTGCGTGTCAGGCTCGTTTCTTTTCCCCATCTTTGTAAAAGAGTTGTTAATACAACAGCATAAAAGGAGTGTAAATATCTCTTTTTATGCTGTTGATCCTTATTTTATAATTTTATTATTATGAAAACAAAAATATGGGCATCTATTGTTTTGGCTTTTGTGGCATATGGGGGAGTGGCACAAAATAGATATCACAATCCGATAATAGATGAAAGTTTGCCTGATCCTACCGTAATTCGTGCCTCTGATGGAACTTTCTGGCTTTATGCTACGGAGGATATCCGTAATCTGCCGATTTATCGTTCTACAAACTTAGTCGACTGGAGTTTTCAGGGAACTGCCTTCACTGATAATACACGTCCGCATTTTGTACCTAATGGAAGCCTTTGGGCACCCGATATCAATCTGATTGATGGAAAATATGTCTTGTATTACTCAATGTCTACATGGGGTGGCGAGTGGACTTGTGGAATTGGAGTTGCTACTTCTGATTCTCCTCAAGGACCGTTCGAAGATCATGGGATGCTTTTTCGAAGTAATGAAATAGGAGTCAGAAATAGTATCGATCCTTTTTACATAGAAGATGGAGGCAAAAAATACTTGTTTTTTGGAAGTTTTCATGGAATTTATGCTGTAGAGTTATCGGATGATGGGTTGTCTTTGAAAGAAAATACCCGCCCGTTACGAGTTGCAGGTGATGCGTACGAAGGTACTTATATCCATAAAAGGGGAAAATATTATTATTTGTTTGCTTCAATCGGTCGTTGTTGCGAGGGGTTGAAAAGTACTTATACGACGGTAGTTGGAAGGTCTGAGTCTTTGATGGGACCCTATTGGAATAAAGAAGGCCGGTCAATGCTTGACAATCAGCACGAAATATTAATCAAGGGTAGTACTAATTTTGTTGGAACGGGGCACAATTCAGAGGTTATAACTGATAAAAAAGGACAGGACTGGCTGTTTTATCATGCTGTAAAAGTTGCCGATCCTGAAGGTCGGGTATTGATGCTCGATCCGTTGCAATGGAAAGATGGTTGGCCTGAGGTAGAAAATAGTATTTCTTCAGATAGTCATGATAGTCCTGTTTTCACTAGTGTCTCTTAAAAAATGTAAAACATCTCAATATGGCTCATTATGATGTAAAATCCAATTCTAGCTGACCGTCATTTTTGTAAAGGATGTCGTATTCAGCATGGCTAAATAGATCCTTGATATTGTCTTTTACAAGCATAGAACTACCAAGGATTCTCATTACTTCGTAGATGTCCCTATTGGGTTTTAATTCACTCTCAATAATGGCTACCAAACAATAAGTAATGATAGCCACATATATTTGAATTCTGACTGCATTCTCAGAGTTCCCCCAAAAGGATTTTACTCGAAGATGCTGCTTTAAAAATTTGAAGAACAGCTCCACTTTCCATCTGTTTTTATAAAGTAAAGCTATGTCAGAAGCCTTCAAATAGAAATTGTTTGTATAGTAGGTAAAGGTTCTGTTCATTTCAGGAGAGTAGTAAACTATACGTTTTATTTCAGAAGGATAATTCGTACAGTTTCGTTTTCCTGTGAATCTTATAGTTTGATCTTGCAAGACATTATCAGTGCCTTCAAGCACATCTTCACCTGCTGTGATCTCATATTTAGGTCTGCGTTTTTCTCTTATCACAAAGAATGAACTTACTTCGTTAATGTGATAAAGACGGCGCAAATCAAAATATCCTCTGTCGAATATGTAACAGGCAAACGGTTCATATGCTATACTATCCATGGCATTTACATCATGCACTACTGCATCTGTAATCGTGAATGAAGTGGAAATTTCAGTTCTAATATCCAACTGGGTATGGACTTTGATGCCAGACTTTGTACTCCTGAATCGGGCCCAATCATACAATGACAGGCATAAGTCTATTGTTGTTGAATCAAAAGCATAAAAAGTTCCGTTCAAATCGAACTCTTTGTCAATTCGCTTTTGTTGAGCCAGGTTTACCATGTGATAGGCAAAAGATTCAAATACGCGATAGTTTCTTAGCATGTTAGCTTTTGACAGAGTGCTACGTGTTATTGGAGTCTTGCCGAACCCTAAATGATATGACTTAGAAGAATGCGCAATGGTAATATCAGTCAGTTCTCGAAGGCTGTTGCAGCCATCCAGCTGACCAAATATGAGAACTAATAGTTGGTTCCAGAAACTGATGCTCCAACTTTTTGTTCTGTCGTTGCTCTTTTCTACCAGCCGCTCAAAATAGCGTTTGGGAAGGAATGAAGTCATTTGACTGAAAACATATTTCTTAATATTCATAGCTATCGCAATTTGACCCGGCCCCTAAGGTAACTGATTCAAATGTGCGACAAGCATTTTTTGAAAACAAATATTGTAAATCAAATAATTAACGAGTCTTTTTACAATTATTAAGAGACACTAGTGTCCTGTTTTTTAATCAGGCATGTATAATTTATAAAGTATGATTGGATAATCTATGATTTTAAAACGATTTTTTTACGCTGCTGTACTGTTTTTATGTTTGCCAGGTATAGCATCATCACAAAATAAGGGAGATAAGAAAAACGGAAATCCGATATTTGCTGGCTGGTATGCTGATCCGGAAGGTATTATATATGGAGATACATTCTGGGTATATCCTACTCTTTCTTTACTATATGGTGAAGATGTTGAAAAATACGGTCAGGATTTAAAACGAGAGACAGATGCAATCAATCAGGAGTATAATCTTCAGACGCATTTTGATGCTTTTTCTTCCAAGGATCTGGTTCATTGGGTTAAGCATCCGGAAGTCTTGTCGATAAAAAATGTAAAATGGGCAAAATATGCTCTCTGGGCTCCATCGGTAATTCAGGCTAACGGGAAATATTATTTGTTTTTTGGTGCAAATGATATACAGAACGAGAAGCAAAAAGGAGGTATAGGTGTAGCTGTTTCGGATTCTCCGGCCGGACCGTATAAAGATGCTTTAGGAAAGCCACTGATTGATAAAATCATAAATGGTGCTCAGCCTATTGACCAGTTTGTTTTTCGTGATGATGATGGTAGTTATTACATGTATTATGGCGGCTGGAAACATTGTAATGTCGTGAAGCTTCGCTCTGATTTATTAGGTCTGGAGCCTTTTCAGGATGGAACAATGTATCGTGAAGTTACGCCTGAACAATATGTGGAAGGACCGTTTATGTTGAAAAGAAATGGCAAATATTATTTTATGTGGTCAGAAGGAGGATGGGGAGGTCCTGATTACAGTGTTGCTTATGCTATTGCCGATTCTCCAATGGGACCATTTAAAAGAATTGGAAAAATCCTTCAGCAAGATCCACAAGTAGCTACCGGAGCCGGACACCATTCTGTCATACAAATCCCGGGTAAGGATGAATATTATATCGTATATCATCGTCGTCCTTTGGACTGTAACCGTATTAATGAACGTCAAGTTTGCATTGATAAGATGGAGTTCGATGAGAATGGTTACATTAAACCTGTGAAGATTACTTTTGAAGGAGTTGCTCCTGTTAAATTGACAAAGTAAATATTTTGATTATAAGATAAGCCATGAAAAAACTGTCATTACTTATTTTTCTGGCAGGCTTTTTGAGCTTT
>OGES01000298.1_pt1 | contig 51698 bp, 99 predicted proteins | sample 1570711 | NCBI WGS metagenome assembly OGES01 (sample SAMEA2582133, study PRJEB24529) | metagenome | biome: Human gut stool | place: China | collected 2011 | reverse complement strand
CGCGCCCCGATCGCCCGTGGCGGAGGCCGCGCCCCGATCGCCCGTGGCGGAGGCTGCGCCCTGATCGCCTGTGGCATGATTCTCTTTTTCGGCGTTTGCGCGCTTGATCGCGTCCTCAAATCCGATTTGGTTCTTGACATATTCGATCTGCGCTTTCACGAGGCCGGGAACGCCAATCTCAGCTTTCAACATCATTTTTTTCGCGACGATTTTGCTGTCATTCGATTCACGCTCGTCAGTTACTTCTTCGGCATCTGCCTCAAAATATCGGCTTTCGTTCGGTGCATAGTGGTTCAGCACATCAATCGGTTGTTCGCACGCGTGCAGGCCAGCCTTGCAAAGATGCGGCTCTCCATCAAAAACGGCGGTTTCGCCGAGTTTGTATTGAAACCCGCGGCACTTCATATCCTTATCCGTGCCTTTATAAACTTTCATGTTGATCCTCCTGTTTCATCTTTCCCACCAGCCACAGCGGCGGGAACAAATAACGATCTTCTTCCTCCGGCTCGTCCGGCTCGTACTCCGGCTCCGGAATGCTCAAGTACAGGTTTTCGCCGTCATACGCCATTCCGGCTCACCTCCTGTCGGATCAGCGCTTCACAGAAGCTCTGCACCGTGGAATAGCCCAGCTTTTTCAGAAGCCTGTCCAGCTTCTTAGCCTGATCGTCCGTCAGGCGGAAGTAATACCGGTTCGTCTTCTTCCTGCGCTCAACCCGGTTCTTCGGCGCGTCCAACGCCTTGATCGCCGCGGCTGCCTCCGGAACAAGCTGCACACCGTATTTCTCCGGCGCTTCGCACTGAGAAAGCAGGCATTTGTTGAACTTCGGGTAGTCGGCCCGATGTACCGCGTCGACGCAGGCTTTCGCACCATGCCGGACGCGGGAATCCGTTAAACTTGACATAGGTTCCTTTCTGCCCTATAATAAAGGCGTCTTAAGTTTCCTTTCGGCCTCTGTCGCGTTGCCGCGCGGCAGGGGTCATTTCTTTATGCCAGCCCATACAAGAGTGTCACGAGCGCGACGAAGCCAGTCACGACGCATTCATACGTCATTGCGGCTGTCCCTGCCATTGCTGACAGGATCATCGCTGCGCCGCTGACCCAAAGGCACAGGCCCTTGACGATCCGCCGCGCCGCCTTGCGGGTCTCCAATTCCTCCCGCAGCCGTTCCCGGCGTTCCTCGGTCGTTTCCTCCGGCTCATACCCGAGCCGCTCTGCAAGATTGGTTCTCATTCTGCTAACTCCTCCCTCCATACCGGGCTATCCTCCCGGTTTACGCAGTAGCGCATGGCTTTCTTGAATTCCTCGCCCATTCCCTGCTGGCAGAACGCGGCATAAAATATGTTCAGGATTCGCGCGGCAGCAGCGCTCAGTTCCAGCGCGCTGCCGGATAGCGCAGATACCGTTTTTTTGCCGTCCATGCCGATCTCGACGTGTACCTTCCCGTTATCCATTGGTTTCCTCCTTCGTCTCCTGCATCCGCCTGACGAGCCGCGCCAGACGGGCGTTTTGTATCACAAGCTTCTGCGCGTCCAGGTCCATCCCCTTGCGCTTGAGCCCGTTTATGATCTGCGCAGTCTGGCACTCACACACCAGCGCCGCCTCGATCAGATCATGCAGCTCCTGCCCGCTCAATGTGAGGGTGTAGGCCTTTTCCTCCGCCATGTTGCATCCTCCTCCTTTTCCTGTTCCCGGCGGTTCTGGCTTTCATTTGTTCCTCCTCATGCTCCGAGAAACCGCAAAAACGGTTCTCTCGGGATCTTCACTCTGTGCTTGCTTGTGCAGCAGACCGGGAAGCCCAGCTTTTCAGGCCGTTCCCTCGCCATCAAGCGAAGCCATTGCGGGTCACAGCCGAGCACCTGCGCCGCCTCGCTTGCGAGGATTGTAGGCTTTGACATTGCCCGGATATCGTCCAGCGTCATTTTTCCTCCTTTCTGCGTTCGATCACGGCCTTAACCGCGTCTTCCAAGCGCTTCCTTGCGCCCGGCGGATTTCTTTTCCCGTTCAAGATCATGGACAGATAGCCTTTTGTAAGTCCAAGCTCTGCGGCAAGATCGTCGTATGAAACACGCGCATTGTGCATTTTCCCGATCAGTACGCCTGTCCATTTTTCAGGCATATACACACCTCCATTCTGTTAAAATTGTTGACTGCAACGCCCCAGACGTGCTATACTGCCATTAGCCCTTTTAGGTAAATTCAGGAGGTGGTTGTCACGACCAAACTTTTGAACTTGCCAGTTCCAGACCAAAGAAACGGCGTGATGCGTTAGGGCAAGGGGCAGCGCCAGAACTGCCAAAGTGAGCGGCGCGCCATAGAAGCGCAAGTTCGTTTTGTGCCAGGATAGTATTGCCGAGCCGGTGGAAAGAACTCTACCAATTCGGACGGATGCAAGGTAACGCATACGGCCATCCTGTGCAGCGCGTTCTGGTAAACAACTCTGGGGGAAACCGCTCGTGAACGAACCACGGGCGGCTTTTCTTTTCGCCGCAGTCAACTTTTGAAATTTGTTGTTGAAATTGTTTACTGTTTGTGCTACTATGAATTTGCGAGAAACACATTAGCATTGGCGCAAGCGTTGATTTGCTTGGGTCTTGTCCGTTGCAAACTTTTTCAACCACAAGGCAATAATACATCAAACATTCTCAACTGTCAACCGCTATTTGCAAACTAATTCAACTTTCGTCGTATTTAACAATTCCAGAGGTGTATTATTGTGTTTTATGACAACTTTGTTGCGCTTTGCGCTTCTGTAAACAAAACCCCTGCATACGTTGGCCGAGAACTCGGAATTGACAAGTCAACAATAAGCTGTTGGAAAGCGCGGAAGACAAAACCCTCTGACGTAAATGCGCAAAAAATCGCCGACTACTTCGGCGTAACAGTAGAAGAACTGATGGGCAAAGGCATAAAAAAAGAGCGCCCCGCCGATGGCGAAGCGCTTATTCGTGACTTGCCGGAGGATATCCAGCAGATTATTCGGATTTGCATGAATCGTCCCGAGCTTGCATCCGCTCTATTAAATCTTGCGAAGCAGATAGAAAAAGATTGAGTTTTTCGGGCGTGAATCTTGATATAGTTTCCACCAATTCCTTGATTGTCGCGGCTTCTTTTTCGTTCATTTCAGTTCCTATCTCCATTCTTCCAAATTCCGACGTTTATTTTTGTGCAGCTTCTACATTGCGGTTGCTGGTTCTAAATGGTAATATGTAATTGTTTACAGCACTTGCATAGAAAATTCTGTAATCTGGTGGTGATTTCAAATTTTCAACTTCTTTAAGAACAACAAAAATCCAAAATTCAAGATAGAAATGCACGCATTCGAAAACGGTCGCGAGGTCGAGCTCAAACCTGATGCTTCACCATCGTGTGATATTCCGGACTTCGAAGAGATGAAGTTTATCAACGAGCATATCAAACCGTATGAGGATATTATGATTGGCTTTTCCGTCGCGCTAAAAGAGCGGCATGGGCTTGACGAGGAAATCAGTCTTCTCGAATGCGAGATTTCCGCATATAACGATCTTCGGCAATTCTGCATATCTTGCGGAAGAAAACAGTATTTTGAAGAAGAGTGGGGAAAGCCCCTTCGGAAAATGCCAGGAGGAACTACATATATTACCCCAGCAACTGATCGTCTAAACTATTTAAAGGAAAACTATCAGGAGTTGAAGCAGCGAGAAAGTATAAGAGTTTCTATTCTTCCAACATTAGATGCAGATTTACTCGCTTTTATCTCTAAGGCCCAGCCAGTTTTACAAACCGATATATATAAGGCGTTTGATAATGCCATCAAAGAAGACATCAAAGAGCATCTTTATTTTCTGGATAAAAGCGGGCAGATATCCCGGGTAAAGCACGGAAGCACCTACGTTGTCTCGCTTCATATGCGTTTATAAGGCATTTTATTCCCACTTTCTTAATGCAGCACGTGCGGCCCCCGGCGTTCTTCCTGCTCCCGGCCTATGTCGGCGACGCAGGAAAAGAGCAGCGGCACGCCCTTGATGTAGTCCACGCTGACGCTATGCACGTCTGTCAGCTTCGCGCCGTCGACCGTCACGTCGACCCGCCCATTGTTTACCCGGATGTTGATGCACTCCATATTTTTTCCTCCTGTCATTTATTATAGAACGATTGTTCTAAAAATCAACATGGTATTATAAACAAACAGACCGCGTTATTTTTGGGAATCAGGAATCCGATGGTGTACAGTTTATGGGACTGATGATTTGATATAATATTTGGTTTGACCGGCCCCATCGTATCTGGAACATACGGTGGGGCCATTTCAGCAGATGCAGGATTCAGGAACTATCTGCTACGTTTTCATTGTACCAGATAATGTTTGTAAGAAAAGGGCGAATCCTGCGTTCTTGTCATATGTTTTGCATTTTTATATGGAAAATGTAAGAAATAAAACTGAAACTTACGAATGGAGGCGTAATCATGTCCGCAATACAGGATCTCGCTCCGTTTATCGGCGCGTATCAGGGGAAGATCAGAAGGGCAAAAGATGCAAGCGGGATGACGTTGGAGGAGCTGTCGAACGAGTCCGGCGTTTCCTTCTCTGCCGTGAGCCGATTATACGCTGGAACACAAGCGGATCCACGGCTTTACAACTCGGCTGCGCTATGCAAAACGCTCGGGTTGTCGCTCGACGAGCTGTTCGGCCTTGAAAATCGCGTCGGAAGCCCGGAAAAGCTGACCAAGCAGATCCATCACGTCGAGCTTGAAAACGCCAAACTGGAGGCAACAGCGGCCGTGCAAAGCGCACAGATAAAGTCTACACATACAATGTGTTACGTCCTCGCCCTGTTTTGTATGCTGCTCTCCTTTTCTCTGATTGCCTGCCTTGTGACGGATGCGCAGAGTCGGAGCGCAGGCCTCATTCGCGATGGAGATTTGTCCGTAGCTGCATGGGTTTGCATTGCCCTGATCGTAGGTTCAGCGCTGGCTTCGGCAATTACTTTCTACGCGATCCGAAAAGAACGTGGAGGGAAACATGGAGTGCATCAGGTGTAAAAAAGAAATCCCAGACGGCGCGCCCTACTGTTGCTGGTGCGGTAAAAAACAGGAAGCGCAGCGCAATCGGACGCGCGGAAACGGGCAGGGAAACGCATACCAGCGAGGGAAGACGTGGACGGCGCGTTGGACAGAAAGAACTTACCTAGACGAGAACGACAAGCTTCGGCAAAAGATGCGAACAAAAGGCGGGTTTACATCAAAGCGCGCCGCCCTCCAATATGCAGCAAACCCTCCGAAGGAAGAGCAGCGAATCCCCACTCTCAGAGAATACTACAAAACATATCTGCGTGGGGATTATCTGTCCTTATCGGCTGATCGTCAGGGCGCGGCGGAAAAGGCTTTCGAGCGCATGAGAGAAATCGCCGACCGTGAGATAGACGCGCTTACCATCGCGCAGATACAGGATGTTATCGACCGCAACGCCAGCACCTATTACACACGGAAAGATATGAAAACCGTCCTTTCCCACTGTTATAACCTCGCAATCGCAGAAAAGCAGACAACCGTGAATCTTGCAAAGTACATAAAGCTTCCGGAATTGGAAGAGAAGTCGCCGGAGCCGTTTACCGACGCCGACGTAAAAAAGCTATGGGAAGCGTATGCAAAAGACCACTTCGTTGGGTTTATTTTAACGATGATTTATACCGGCATGATGCCCGGTGAGCTTCTGAAACTCAAGAAAGATATGATTGACTTTGAAAAGAATGAGATCGTCCGAGGCGGCATAAAGACAAAGAAGCGGAAGGAAACGCCTATGGTCTTCCCGGATTTCGTTGCGCCGGTGCTGCATGAACTATGCGAAGAAAGCAAATCGCGCGTCGGAAATATCTGCTGCATAAACAAAGATAATTTTTACAAGAGATATTATGAGTGTTTGGAGCTTGCCGGAGTGCAAAAGCTACCACCTTACTCATGCCGCCATACAACCGCTACAGCCCTCGCAATGAAAAACATTGATCCGTTTACGATCAAGGAAATCATGCGCCACACGAAGATAACCACTACCCAACGGTACGTACATCCGGACATGAAAGGCATGGTCGATGCCGTAAATCAGTTGCAAAACGACTCGCCAGAGTGAATTCTGTATGCTACAAAATATGTTACAAACGCCAATTTCCCCAGTGTTTTCAATGGTTTTTTCTCCCCTGCTAAGGGAGTAGGCGTCTAAAAAGCGCGCGAGAGTTCAAATCTCTCCTTCCGCGCCAAAGTACCGATTTTAGCTGTTTTAAAGCTAAAATCGGTACTTTTTATGATTTTCGCCCCATTTTCTGCGCATTTTCAAAAAGCAAAAAATCACGTTATGACACGCTCTGTAACATAAAATTATTTCACGTATGCTACATTGTATGCTACAAATTCAGCGCAGTGCGAGGGGACTCCCCTATTTTTTGCTACATGGACTTTATTTTCCGAAGCATAGAATCATAGACTCTTCGGTTCACAAGCGATAATGTGTCCATAAGTTCATCAACGACTGCCCAAGCCTTTCCAGGATCCTTCCCCGCTACCGCAAGCAAAAACTCACTGTCCCCGTACTCGCCCACGGTAGCCGGTTCTGCGGTCACAGGGGCGGGAGCGCCGGAGTAGTAACCCACATACTTGCCGCCGTCGCCCCGTTCCTCTTCCTGCATCTGCTTGCGGATCACGTACAGATCCGCAAGCTTAGCGTAATTCTTATAGTCGGATTCCTCATATTCCAGGCGAGCAATCTCTTTCCGGATTTCGGCTGCATCCAACATATTGCGCTCTCCTTATGCCCGCTCGATCTGCTCCATGCAGCGGCGGATCGCTTCGCGGGTTTTATCGTCGTCCGCATCGCGCATCATATCTTCAAGTTGCGCGCGCATATGCTCGCGGGCGTCTGTGCGGCTGTAGCGGCCCATTGCGTCGCGGCGGCGGCCACGGTAAGAGCTGCCCCGGCCGTAAGTACCGCGCATATCCGCCTCCCACTCGCCATCGCGGGAATAGCCGCCGTCTTCACCCATCTCGATCTTGTAGGTATTCTTGATGGAACTCGTCAGCTTCTGGATCGCGTCCAGATCGCCCGCAGACATTTCACGCTTGTCGGCGATTTCGTCAAGCTCTTTGCAGAGCATTTCACGCAGGTTTCTCAAATCGTACATATTGCATCCTCCTTTCACGATACGCGCTCGACGATCATATTGCTATTTGCGAAACTGATCGCCTGCGCGCTGGTGTTCTTCGCCGCTACAGTCAGGCAGCAGCCGCGCGGGACTTCCACGAATGTGGAAACGAAGATGTTGAAATAGTTCTCAACAGCCGCAGGGGTTACGGCCGCTGTGGCGCTGCTCAGAGGTTCGCCGTTGATTGCAAGCGCAGCGGTAATGGTGCCTACTGTTCCGCCTGTAGGGATAGCGATATTCGCGCCAAAGGATACGCGGAACTTTGCCTTGCATTGCTGCGTAAGCCCGCGCAGCGTAACAAGCCCGCTTCCTTCGCGATGTACGATGCACGGCTTTCCGCAAGCCGCCGTGGAGATCAGCGGGACGTTCTGCCCAGCGGCGACAGTTTGAATCCCGGATGATGTAAATTCAGCCATAAAATCATTCCTTTCATAAAAATACAGCGGCGGGACGATTGCCCCGCCGCGTTGCTATTGAGTATCGGCAATGGGGGCCGACCATTTTCGTGAGGCCACGAAAAAGCTCTACGATGTGGAGTTGTTACGCGCAGTTGCCGCAGCCGTAGTTGTAGCCGCTGTTGCAGCAGTACGGATTCGCAACAACATAGGCCGGGCTGGGACTCGGGCGAAGCGTGGAAACAAGGTAATTGTTCTGTGCCGCCTGCGATGCTGCCAGCTGGTAGCCGAAAAGCTGCTGGTTCTGCTCAGCAATCTTCGCGTCCTTCGCCGCAAGCTCCTGCGCCGTCAGACGCTGGTCGATGCTGCGGAAGCCGCAGTTCATGGCATCGATGATGTCGCGCGTGGTGTTCTGCACGGTGTTGCGGGTGTCGCACGCCTGCGTCGCCATGTCATAGCGCACCTGGGCGATTGCAGCGCGGTTTTCGCAGCAGCACTCCTGTGCCTGCATCGCCATGTTGTTCAGCTGCTGCATAAGCGTGGCCTGCTGGTTGCAGCGGGAAAGCTCGGCCTGAGCAAAGCCGTTTGCCATCGCCATGTTGGTGCCGTTGGCAAGCTGCGCCTGCTGGTAAAATCCGTCGCAAAGTCCCTGATTTACACTGTCGATCTTGCGCTCGATGTTGGAGAAGTCAGAGGCCAGCACATAGCCGTCTACAACGCCGCCGGAATTTCTGCCGTTGTTGCCGAATCCGTTTCCATTGCCGCCCCAGCCGCAGAAAATGGCAAGGAACAGGATGATGATCCACCAGCCATTATCACCGCCGAAGCCGCCCCAGCCGCCACCTGTCATGCCGGTAGGCGCGACGGGCATTGTCATGGTCGGGGAGCCGTCATTCAAACTCATTTTTTTCATTCCTTTCGTAGATTCAAAAGATTTATCTCAATCGTGGCCACGATTTTGATCGTTCAACTGTTCGGAATTCCCGAACTATTGCAGCAGTTGCCGGAATTGCCCCGCCACCTGCTGCAGCTGATTCAACTGCTGCTGCGAGATTTTCCCGCTTCGTACCAGCTTTTCGACCTCTGCTTTTGGATCCCCCTGAAAGCTGTTCTGAAACTGCCGGAATTGCTGCACCATATTTTGAAACTGCCCCATCGGGCCGGGCATCTGTCCGCCGCCGAGGGCCTGAAACAGTGGGTTAGCCATCGCTTTCAGCCTCCTTTGTCTTTCTCGCCGGTCTGGCGCTGGGGGCCGTCAGCTTGGCTACCAGCTCTTCAAACTCGCGGCGGGTCACATATTCCTCGCTCATGTCCCTTCGCGGCGCTGCGGGCGCTGGTGCGGCCTGTGCGCGCTCTACGAGATCGTAGGTTGTCATGGCCGGTTTCCCGCTCGCGTCGGCCTTTTTCACGTACACGACAGGCGCGTTCATATCCCAAAGCGTTACCGCGTTGTTGGGCGCGACGATAAAGTCGTTTGCGGCCTGCTCGTTTGGAACCCAGATGATCGACTGGTTTTGCGGCTGCTGTGGCTGCGGCTGATAAGCCGGCATTTGCGGTGCGGGCTGATACTGCGGACGCATCTGCATCTGCGGCTCCTGCATCTGCGGCATGGGCGGCTGATTGTAAATCGGCTGCTGGTATACATACGGCTGTTGCCCAAACATCATGCTTCCTCCTTTGCCCAATAAAACAGCGGTATCTCGTTGCCGCTGTCCCACGTATCAAAATAGCTTCCGTCCTCCGCGCAGACCACATGACTTGATAAGGCCAGTACGTACACGCCGCGCGGATGATCTGCGCAAAAGTCCGCGACGGTGTAGCAGTCCGGGCACGTGTTCGGGATTACGTTCCTGGTAAAGCCCTGCTGCCGGAGGTAAGCGCTCCATACGCTGTTTGCGCTCGGCAGATCTCCCATGATGAGTCCTTGCAGGCACAATCCGATATACACCTCGTCCCAGCTCTTCCCGGTCGCCTTTGCGATAGCCCTGACGGCGCAGTCCCCGACTTTCAGCCCGGCGGGGTTTGGATTAAAATAAGAAAATCCCATACCGAACACTCCTTTGATGTGTTCAGTATGGGCCTTCTTGCTGCTTCTTGTGCCTCAGTTGTGTATCAATTTGGTTCAAAATTTAAGCCCGCGGTTATTCCACGGGCTTAGTTTTTGTTATCGTTCGTTTACAGCCAGAATCTCTGCCGCCATCGCGGCCACATACGGCGGGCATCCACGCCGTCCGCCGCACCAGTCCTGCACGGTGCGCAGCGGGATTCCAAAATACTGCGCAAATCCGGTCTGCGTCAGGCCGTACATCTTGATCAGCTCTGGAATCGTGCAGTGTGCGCCGTCCCAGATCCCGCCGAGCAGCGCCAGCCGCTCCATCGGAACCTCAGCGTCCTCGGCGTCACCCCAGATGCTGGACAGTGCCAGATCAAATATATAGGTGTCGCGGTCAGCGTATGCGCCGGTTTCGGCGTAGAGGGCGGAGCGGATAAAGGGTGTGAGTTTCATTTTTCGATCCTCCTATACTGATGAATTTTGTTGCATGAGCGCGTCCCAGCTGGCCCAGAGTTTGCGGTTGCAAGGTTCGCCGTGCAGAGAATCGAGAATATCAGCAACTTCTGCCGGGCTTTGATAGTACAAAACGTACGTTTCGCCGGTCTGCGTGCGCCGAAATTGCAGCTTTTTCGGCCCTGCCGGAAAATGCGAGGATACTTGCGTTAAAAGCTCAGGCTGCCCGTAAACCCGCAGCCGTGGTGTCCTGGTGGGCTTGCCACGTACCTTGTGCGGCCAGAGATCAAGGCAAGCTTGCAGCTCCACCACACCGCGGCAAAATCCCTGCCAATCCGTCACGTCGGCGAGGGACGGGAGAAGATGCACCTTCGCGGATTTCACAGTCCAAAAGTCTTTCTTTCCGTCTGCGCGGTGCTGGAGGTATGGCGCGGTTGGGAAAAGCTCGGCAACCGCGTCAATGTACCACCGATCAACACAGCGAACAAGGAACTTGCCGCAGGTATCAACGCCGAGCAGCATGAGGATCGCTTGCTGATAGCCGTTCAATCGTCCTCTTCCCCCAAATCTGCGCGAAGTTCATCGAACCATGCTTCTGTTTCCGCCCAACTGTTGGCCGCGTACTCTTCATATGTTTCGAAACCCCCGATAATGTATCGGATATTGGTAAGTCTGTAGATTTCGAATGTATGGATATCCGCGAAACGGGCCGCGATCATATGCCCTTGCAGGTTCTTGTCGTAAGGTTCGTCTCCTACTGGAGCCATAACCTTCGCCAGAATTTCCGTTTGTTCCTCATACCATGCGTTGCGTTCTTCCTGCGTCGAAAACCGCATCGGTTCCTGTGCGCGGCCTGCGGCGCTTCCGGCTTCCATGATTCTAGTGATTTCCTCTACGCTCGTCATCTGTAGTTCCCTCCGTTTCAAATTCTATCGCCGTAAACCTGCACACGCTCCCACACGTCTTCGGGGATGTTGTGCTCAACCTTGCCGAAGTACCATGCGGCAAGCATATTGCCGTCGCTGTCGCGGCTTTCCTTGTTCGCAAGCGCCAGAAGACGGTATGCATAATCGGAACGATGGTTGAAAATGATCTGGCCGTTCTCGTCTGTGACTTTGTAAAAGTATTTGTACTGTTTCATTTTTGTTCCCTCCCGGCTTTCGCCTTGCTTTATCTTATGGCTTAATTATACACGCAATGCGTGTAATTGTCAAGAGGAAAATGCAAAATTTTTAAAAATAAGCGCCGATTTCTCGGCGCTTATCTCAGTTATACAGTTTGCTCGATGTCCGCTGCATCTCCCGCATGATCTCCGGCAGGCGTCGCTGTACCGTGGCGCGGCCCAGAAACAGCTCTGTTGCAACGTCTACCTGGGGAAGCTTATCCACAAAATAGAGCTGCGCGATCTTCTCATTTTCCCGGCCAAGATTGGCCTGATAGATTACGGCCTCCATATCCTTTCTGGTCAGCCTGCCCAGCTCTGGCGGCAGCTTGGCCCGCGCCTGCGGCGACATACGCCCCGCCTCCTTACTTTTCCTTGTGATTCAGCACAGCGATATTGCCCTTGTTGCTCACTTCGAGATCCAGCGCGGCGGCCAGGTCACGCACCTTGACGTAGTTCGTGCCGTCTTTCAGGATGCGTTCAACGGCGACTTCCTTGCCGTCCACGATGATCTTGCTCTTTTCTACCATTTCGGTTTCCTCCTCTGCATTTTTTCCATCTTCGAGGGCCATCACGGTATGGCCCTCGCTTACCAGTACGTCCCCGCGCAGGAGATTGGCGTCCGTCGTCAGATACTTGCTGCTATCCAGCAGCTCGAAGTCTCCCGTCGCGGGCCAATCGTGCAGCATACAGTAGGTGGTGCAGGAATTCCCCTGCCGACGGTAGAGCGCTTCGACCGACGCGCAGCCTGCGGCCACGGCGCAGAGCATCATGAGCGCGGAGCAGTCTGTCTCCACGGGCTTTGCGATCTTGCTCACGTCCCATCCGACGGCTCTGGCTGCCTCATACGCCGTGTTCCTGTTGTCCATGTCGTAGCCGATGTTCCGGTTCTTAATGGCCGCCTCGCACGTCTGCGCGGCCCGCTCGGCCTTTTTGCGGCTCTTGTATCGCAAGATGCCGAGCCAGCGGCCATTGTACCAGTTGGAGATATTCAGCTCCCGCCCGGTCTGGTTGCCGGGCTGCTGGTTGCGGCCGCCCGTCTCGCCGAGACTGGCCTGCCCGATCTTGATGCTCATTTCTGCGCATCCTCCTTCGTGGCGTTGTCAATCGCGTCCTGCGCTTTCTGGCTCTGTGTGCCAAAGTAAAACGCGATCACGACGGTATACACCATCATAAAGTCCTGCGAGATCTTCCCGGCGACTGCCATGTACGCAAATACCGCCGTCAGCACCAGCGTGACGATAGATTTGACGCTCAGCAGATTGCCGAGCCGCTTCTTGATGTTTTCCATATGTATACTCCTTTCAGTCCTTCAGCACGATCTCTGCGATGCGTGCTGCCGCTTCCGGGCCGTACTTTTCGGCCCATTTATCCATGTACTTCTGCGCGTACTTCGCGCGGTTCTCGTTCTTGGCCTTCCAGAGATAAAACCCGCTGGAAGCCGTCGTTTCAGCCAGCACCGCAAGCGTGATCTCCGTCAGATCTGCGCCTGCCGCGCAGGCGATGATAAGCGCGAGACTGACGAGCGCGCTGCAAATCAGCCATTTCTTACTAAACTCCATTGCTGTGTCCGCATTGCGCCTCCAGCTGGTGCAGGAATTTTTTCACGTCGCCGTTCCCGCCGAGTGTGACGTATTTCTGCCCGGCAATCAGACGTTCAGCCATTGGCATTTCCTCGCTCATGATCGTGAGGCGGAGGATCGCCAGATACTGCTCGTTCTGATGCGTCTGCATCTTGTCGAGCTTCTTGTCGATCTCGCCTAGGTGCTCCTCCTGCGTTGTGGCCTTGCCGCGCTTTTTCTGTATCGCGCTGACGATGGCATTGACTACCGCCGTCAGCGCGGACGAGCCGAGCGCGGCGCAGGCTAGGGTGACGATGATGGTTTTGGTGTCCATTTTTCTGTACCTTTCTCTTTTATTTGCCGGGCTAATCGTCCGCCATTTTGATGTAGGTGGTAGTATCGCTGGAATAGCTGATCGTCGGCAGCGTCGTGCCGCCGAGGGCTGCGTAGAGGGCCGGGTATGCAGTCTGATCGAAGGTTGAGCCATCGCACGCGTGCCACGGGGCAGAGAGCACGCGGACGGTCGTGAGGATGTCACCGACGTGATAATTCGGCTCCGACAGCTTCCTGAATGCCTCATTTACCATCGGGTTCGCCGGTGCGTCGCCCGCTCGCCAGATCTTTGCAGCGCTCTGTGCCGTCAGCAGGTTCCCGGCCGTGAGCGGCGTTCCGGCCTCCAGCGGCTCGTCCTCCGGGCGAAGCCATTCATACCGCAGAAGGCTTCCCGCCGCGTCATACACCCCGTAGCGGACGGCCCCGTTTGCGAGATCGTTTGTGCCGATTCTATCCCGCATGGCTATTCCTCCAGCGCCTTGATGTAGGCATTGCTTCTGGTGTCCGTCCCGATGGTAGGGATTTCTTTTCCCGCCGCGCTATAATCGCAGTACGCCAGCCCATTCGACGATATGTATGCCGCCTCCCCGTCCGGCGATAGTGCAATACTGTCGACGCTGCTCCCCAGTACATCTCCATATACCGGGCCGGATGCTGGAGCGCTGATTGCAATGATCTTTTCCGCTCGATCAGCACTTTCAGATTCGCTTGCGGTTTCCGAAAGCACCAAAAGCCCGTTTTCGTATTTGCCGTTCGTATAGTTGTCGAGCAAGTAGCTATCGGTTTTGTAGGAAACCACCTTCCCGTTTTCCCACGTTGCACCGTAGTCCGCAGAATACCTGTATACCATATATCCGCTATACATCGTGGTCCCCGCGCCAGAGAAAGCAGCGTTCACCAGTGCAAAAAAAGCAATTATATTTGCGCCACAGTGGTAAGCCGACATTAGGGCGTGATAGGTGTACGTCGACGGCTGGTTGAAGGACGGAGTTAATTCTTCGATGTTTACGCTGCTGACTGCCTCCCACGTCGGATTGATCAGGGTTTTTGCCTTTGAAGTCTTCAGTGTGCCGCTGGTGCTACAGTTCAGTTTGTAAAAGCAGTCCTTTTCTTCGGCGTAAAAAACAATTCCGCTGCTAAAATCTGGGATGCTTACTATTTCCTTTGTTGTTTGGTTTACGTAGCTGGCACTTACTTTTCTTCCCGTGTAATTGTTATAGGCTCCGTATTCGCCTCTTACTACGTAGATATACAGAACGTTTGGCGTAATAAACATCTTCAGTCCAGAGCTTCCAGGCAGGCTGCCGCTTGCATATAGCGCAAACGGCGTATCAAGGCTACGCGTTGTGTACACTCCGTTTAACTCTGTGGAGTCTCCGGAAAAAACAGCGTAATAAGTGCCGTTTGCATACTGCACATCCGATATCAGCAAGAGTCCGGTCGGCATATCTGCCTGCTGCGTCCACGTCTCCAAATCGGGCGACGTCCAGAACTTTCTGCCGTACAGGCCGACCCATTCCCCATTCAGATACCACACAGCTACAGGTTGAATATTCGATGTCTTCAACGCCCACGGAAGCGGCGCGGCAGAGCTTCTGAGCACAGAAAACAATTTTGGATACTGTTCCTGCGATACAGTGCGCCCGTCGCACGGGAGCCATGCGTCGGAGAGGTCTGTGCGGGCGGTGATAGCGATGTCGCCGACTTTGGCCGTACCCTCCGAAAGCTTGCCGAGCGCGTCATTCACGGTTGGGTCGTCCGGCTTCTTCGAGCCGGGCCAGATCTTCGCGGCGGTTGCATCGGACAGGAGATTTGCCTTGTTGAGGGGCGTTCCCTCGACGGTGGGCGCGTCCTCGCGCTTGAGGTATTCGTAGTGGTTGAGCGTGCCGTCGGCGTTATAGACGCCGTAGCGGATCGCGCCGTTGGATAAAACCTGTGTTGGCTGCCTATCTTTCATGTGAGTAATCCTCCTGCGGCGCACTCCGCCGCGCCGGTGTGGCGAAAAGATTTTGCAACGTTGACGATTAAGTCTTCGCAGAGTTTCAGGATGCGCTCGATGTTGTTTGCATCGGTGTAGGTCAGGCGGCCCAGCTGCGGCGCGTCCGGCGTTCCTTCTGGGTATGCCAGTGCGTCCCGGATGGACTGCACCTGCCGCCGGTATTCCGCCGCCTGCGAGGCCGTTATAATGTCCGTTACGGCCCAATCGGTTTTCGCCGTCCATGCAATGCTCCTGCCGCAAATTGAGCTGAGGCGCGCCGCCAGATAGTTCAGGGCGGTTCCCACGCGGTTCAGATCGGAAGCGTTGTACGCGCCCTTCATCCCGGTCAGCCATTCCGCCCGCTCGTCGGAAGTCATGGCGGCAAAGCCCTTCGCCGCCAGCTTCCGCACCCGCTCCACGTCCGCCTGCGTCCGATTGGTGATGAGGGTATCGATAATCGTGCTCATGCGCCGACTCCTTTCGTTACGGCATAAATTCCGCCTCCGCTGAACGTCAGTTCCATGCCGGTCTGCACAGCATTTTCGTTTTGTGCGAATGCGTCGGAGATTTTGATGGTGTCTCCGGTTTCGAGCGCTGGGTTGCCCCGGTTTTTCACGCTGTAGATCTTTCGGCGATTATACTGTGCAAGCAGCCACGCGGCCACACTCTGATAGTTTGCAGGCGCTACGCACGGGTTATTTACGCTCTTGATGTTTTTTCCGCTCCCGGCGGTGATTGTCGTATCGATATTCGCGTAGTCGCTCTTAATATGCAGCTCTACGCAGTCGACTGCCTCAGATATGGACACACCGTCATAGTTATAAAGCTCATCCGGCGTTATTTCTCCCAATACTGCGCCTGCTGAAAGCTCCGCGATGTGCAGGTTTCCGGATCGATCAAACCACGCGGAGCACATAGCCGCCTGCGCCAATAGCCGGATCGCTTCCCGGCGTGTTGTTTTGCGTGGAACGGCCGGTACGACGGTTTTTGCTGCAGCCTCATCCCCGTAAATAACATTGATGTCGTATCCATCCAGAACGGACGCAACTGCGGCCTGAAGCTCACACGCGGTAGCGTTTCCATTCTCATATGTCGCACGTTCGAGTGTCGCAGCCATATCGTTTCCGACAAGCTGTGCTGTGACGCCGGAATCCCGCGCCGTTACGGACGTAAAAAAGAACTCGCCAACGTCTATGCTCTCTCCGTTTACAATGCATCTGGCAAGCAATTTCTGGCCATCCTGAACCACGGAGAAAACGCCGTCCGGGTTCAGAATGTTGTACCGATGATCAGCGTTATCGAATGTAAAGGATATCTGCCTCGACGGGAAAGCATCGCAGGAAACGGACGCTTCCTCCACGATCTGTACATTTGCCATGCTATCGTTTTCATATGTTTCTGTCAGGCCGAAATCGATCTGCCGCAGCCTTGCCCGTGTTTTCGGCAAGTACGTTTTATCAAACTGAAGCGTCAGCCTTGTGTAATTTGCCGCTGGCAGGCTGATGTTCTGCCGAACCTGTGTGATCGCTTTTGTTGCGGCTGCAATCACGGCGTTATCGCTCCCGTATGCGGTTAGTGTGATCTGGGCCGGATACTGCTGTATTTTATCGTCGAACAGCAGCGCCCATCCAACGGTCGACACCGGCGCGGAGAACTCAAAGGTAAGGGTACTGTCCAGCTCCGCATTTTCGTCCGAAACTTCCCCGCTCCACCAACCTGTTTGCTGCCCTTCAAATCCGTCATTTGGGATATCAATTGTGCCATCCAGCATCCATCGATTCAGCTCCAGCCCGGCAAACTTCCCGGATATGGTTTCGTTTTCGCTGATTGTCTCGCTTGCTCTGGTCCCCGGCGCGGAATCCGATGCTGAAACCGTTCCGTTCTTTTTTGCGGACGGATCGACGAGGTAAAACCGGACAATCATACCAACCTCACGCACCGGTGTAAACGGTGCGTAATTGCTCGATACCTTCTGCATCAATCCACCCCTTGCTGTGTCGCGGAGATCGTGACGCCGCACCACTGCGATACGCCGTCCTCATCGTAGATGATCGCCTTGTATTCCGGCTGTTCAAAAAGAAATTCTCTTGTTTTGTCGCCGTCTACATCCGGGTATGTCACGCTCAACACGTGTTTCGTGTTGATCATGCTGCGGAGTTTCCGCAAATCGGAAACGGATAGCCACCCGGTCGGGATTTTCAGCTCATTTTTTACGCCGATGATGTCCATGACGGTCTTTCCGGATGCCATTGTCGCGGTTGCGCCAATATCCTTTGGCTGAATCGTGAACACGAGATCACGCAGAAGGGTGACTGTGTTTGTGCCGTCCGTGATTTTAATTCTACGCAAGTGACACACCCCTTTGCAGAATTTCGCCGCGCAGCGGGTCAAACAGCACTCGTGCCAACGTTTGACCGTCAACGACAAGATTTACCTGTGTCAGCCCGCTCAGCTGGTTGTTGGCCAGCAGGCCGTTCACGACGCCGACAGAGGACTTTGCCGCGCCGGACACAGAAAAGGACGTTGTGCCGAAAGTCATTTGATCCTCGATATCCTTCCGAACGTCAGTCATTTCGCGGTCAAAGCCCTGCCCAAGTCCTTCTGCCATGTAGCCGCCGATTCCGGCGAAGACTTTAGACGGGGACGCAATACCGAGGATGCTCTTGACGCCGCTCACAAGGCCATTGACCATATCGCTTACCGTCCGCTTTAGGCTCTCCCACATATGCAGGAATCCGTTTTTGATGCCGTCAACGATATTCGTTCCGATGCTGCCCCAATCGTAGTCGAGGAACGTATCTACAATCGATTGGATCAGCGTTGGAATTGCCAGAATCAACTCTGGGATTGCGCTAATAAGGCCCTCAATAAGCGCCATAATGATTTGCGGGCCGGACATGATGATTTGCGGAAGATTATTAAGAATCCCCTGTACAATCCCGATAATAAGCTTTGGCGCAGTCTCAGTAAGCTGCGGAATGGATTTAATCAGGCCATCGATCAACGATTTAACAAGTTTTGCGCCGGATTCGATGATTTTGGGGAAGTTTTCAGTAAGCGCGGTGATGAGATTTGTGATAATCTTGGGAGCCACCTCAAGCAGCCTCGGGACGGCATCAATGATCCCGTCCGCCAGAGCAAGGATGATCTCAAGCGCCGCATCTACCAAATTTCCGAGATTGCCAGGGTCGGTTAGCGTTTCAGCGATTTTGATGATTGCTTCTGTTGCCGCCGGGATCAATTCCGGAAGCGTCTCCGTAATGCCTTGTACCAGAGAGATAATAACATCTATACCGGTTTGAATGATTTCCGGCAGAAGCTCGACTATGGCCGGAACGAGAATCCCAATTGCCGTCGGCGCGATATCGCCCAGAACGGTAAGGATCTCCGGGAGCGCGGACATAAGCCCGGTAACCAGATTTGATGCGCCCTCAATAAGCGAGGGAAGGGTGGATCCGAGTATGCCCGGAAGCTGCGTGCTTACGGTTACCATCAGCGTAGTAATCGCCTCCACAATGCGCGGCAAAAGCTCCTGAATGCGCGGGATCAGGTTATTGCCCGCAACGACAATGGAATCCGTGAAGTTGCCCACGAGAGTTCCGAGATTCTGATCCGGGTCGGCGAGGCCGGTCACGAGGTTCTTCCATGCGGCTTTTACCATACCGAACGAGCCTTGAATTGTGGACGCGGCTTCTTTTGCGGTCGTGCCGGTGATGCCCATTTCGGTCTGCACGACATGGATTGCATCTACGATATCCGCATAGCTGGAAATATCGTATTTGATACCGGAAATTTTCTCCGCATCTTCAAGGAGGCGCTGCATTTCTGCCTGCGTGCCGCCGTAGCCGAGCTTGAGGTTATCAAGCATCGTATAGTTTGCTTTTGCGAAGCCCTGATATGCATTTTGGATTAAAGTCATGTCCGATCCCATTTTGTTGGCATTATCGGACATATCAGTCAGCGCCAAATTTGCCTTTTCTGCCGCTGCACTGGTATCCCCATCGAGAGACTGCAGCAGGGATGCAGAAAAGCTTGTCACCGTCTCCATGTACTCATTCGCAGACAGCCCAGCGGTTTTGTACGCGTTGTTTGCGTACTCCATGACTTTATCTTGGCTATCCTTAAAAAGCGTCTCCACGCCGCCGACAAGCTGCTCATAGTCTGCGTATGCCTGGATCGCCTTTGTGCCGATTGTGCCGATTGCCGTCGCCGCTGCGGTCACGCCGACAACTGCGGCCTTTCCGACAGTTGCAAGCCCGCTCTTTATTTTTTCGCCAAGCCCAAATGTTTTCTTCCCGGTTTCGTCGATGCCCTTGTCGGCCTCGGACGTATCGGCGCCGATTTTTACAAAAAGTTCAAACAGATTCATCTTTGGATTTTTTCACCTTCAATCCGCACCGGCGTACAACGTCGGCGGTAATCTCCTCACAGGTTCGGTTGTCCTGCGGCTTCGGGCTAATAAGATCGGTGTACTTTGTCTGTGCAAAGCTTCCGCCCGCGAATTTCGCTGTGTTTTCCGTGATCGTGCGCATACACTCCGCCGCATAAATGCGAAAGGCTGATTCCTCGTTCTGCCGCTTTATTAAAATCGGCAAAAGGCGAATCAGCCCTCCGGCGCTTATTTTTGGAGCTGCCAGAAGCGCAAGCGTTACGCTTTCGCCTCCGACGCGCACGATTTGAAAAAATCAGTGAGATCTTTGTCCTCTGCCAGTTCCCGGATCTGCCGCATTGTAACGAGAACGTTCTGCTCCAGGATCGCGTCAACTGTCACGCTGTTTACCACAGCCAGAATGCTGAACGCGTCTTCTCTATGCTTTTTCAGGATCAGCGGGATCCACTGGCCGATGCGCTGCACGCCGATTGCGTACCTCTCGCCGACTGTCTGCGGCTTTTCGTCGTCTGTCAGCTTTTTCAGGCTTCCCCTGAGTTCTTCGTCCGACACGATGTTCAGCGCGTATACGCTGATTTCGCAGAGGACATCTGCCGCCTTATCGGTGCTGAATTCCGAAAGTTTCATATCGGCCTCCTATCAGGTTTCTGCCGTACCGGCCTTGATGTACAGCTCATACGGCACAACATCCTGCTTTGAGATCGAGTAATGCGCGGTGTACTCAAACGCCATCTGTCCCTTGCCCTTGTCGGCGGTTTTCAGCTGGAATCCGCCGGTAGAAAGCGCATTCATCAAACGGATTGCGATAAAGCCGCCATTGGTTGCACCGTTCTTGTCAGAGTAGTCGCCGACAAGCCAGATGTCCTTGAAGTCGGCACTGTCCAGGTCGCGGCGCGGAACAACTTTCGTTGCGTCCGTGCCGTCGATGTCCGCCGCCGCCATAAGGGATTTGGCAGATGTGGTCGTCACCGTGACAAACGTTCCGGAACACTTTACGTCCACGTCATCCAGCCGTTTCAGTTCGAGTGTATTCTTTGGGCAAATATTACAACTCGCAACATTGCACAAATTTAATAACTATTTTTCTCTGTTTCAGCCTAATATACCTGTTTTTGTTGCCGCTTTTGTTTCTTCTCTAGTTTCTTGGCGCACATTCTTGGCGCACAACCTTCCTATATGCAAGCTTTCCACAGATCTTCCTTGCATATTTCGAGCTGCTTTTCCAGCTCCGAAAGATAGGCGTAAATCCCGTACAATGCATCGTAGTCGTCTTTGCACGGTGCACTCTCGCCCTGTGTCATAGCTACCCAGCTTTGCCGAACCGCTTCAATGCTGCAGTGCAGTTTCATGTGAATTTCGTCGAGGTCGCACAGCCGGTCGCATGTCTTCTGTGTCATGCCTGATTCCCTCCCTCACCTTTCAGGATCGTTTGCAGAATGGGAAGCGCCTGATCATCCGGCAGCGACAAGGCGTTGTCAACCACGTGCATAACTGCATCCGGCTCCGGCATGCGCCGGTTCCTGTAACTGGCCTGAATTGCGTCCCTCGCGTCATGCACGGCTTTTGCGGCCTGCAGCTGCTGCGCAGTCTCAAGATACTGCGTTACAGCTTCTTCGTCTGCGTATGCCAATTTGCATTCAAAAATCGCGGTGCAAACGATGTCCATAATCACGGAAACGCGGTCTTCGACGTCCTCCCACTCGTAGCGCGTCTTTGGCCGGTCTTCCTTGCTATCAAGATAATCGTTCCAGAACGTGCAGAGCAATCTATGGGCGCGTTCAAGGTCACACAGCGGCGCATAGATCGCGTTTGCAATATCAATGCGTTCGCTTGCGGTTGTTTTTTCTACAAAGTACATAATACCCTCCTTGTTTTTTCGAGCGGGAAGCGGTAGAATGAATACCGGCCTCCCGTGGTGGTTGGCTGTTGCTCCGTGTCCTCTTGCTTGGCGGCTGGGACATGGAGCCTTTTTTATTTCTTTCGCGGTCTTCTGTTGTGCGTTTGCTCGTAGCGGGTCGCCCATCGGCAATTATTAGGAGAATACCCCTTGTCGTTGTTAATGCGGTCAATAGTCAGATCGTCCCGGTATCCGTGCGATAGCGCCCACTTTTGGAAATCTTCAAAATTATGTAGCCACTCGGGGCAAACAGTTATTCCACGGCCTCCATAATCTCGATATTGGTGGAACGACTTACTATAACAACGTGTTTTCATGCCCAACCATATCCGATATAAACGGCTACCACTCCCGCCGTGTGTAGTAAGAACATCTTTACGCAGACAACCGCAACTATTTGTATCTTTCCCTAAGTGTGACAACGGAACGGTAATTGTGTTCCCGCAATCACATTGACAACGCCATAAGGTACATCTGTGCTTGTAATTGTAGCCCTCGCTTTGAACGGCTATCAGTCTCCCAAACCGTTGCCCCGTAACATCTTTTTTTGCAGACAAAAAAATCCCTCCCGTCAAAAGTCATGGTTGACCTTTTGCGGGAGGTGTAGTAGAATATTTACACCACTCCCGCAAGGGTCTGGGCTATATCGGTTTACTGTCCGTCCGCCAAGATAGAGCAGTAAACCGATATTCTTATTTCTGCGCCAAAAGTAAATGTATTCCTCGTCGGATTGCTTCCGCCCGTGTGATACTATGGGCTTTGCAATATTCATCAAGTCTCTTTGATGTATCATCATCAATTCTAACTTTGATATCTGTTGACTTGGGATTTTCTGCTTTTGGCCGTCCTGTCCGTGGAGACACTTTATCACCTCACTTTTTGAGTTCCACAATATTATTATAATATTTGAGTTCCAATAAGTCAAGCCTTTTTTCATATTTTATGCAATACAAAACCTTCTCGCCGTGGTGGTCTTGCTGAACCGCTCCACCACATCAGGCAGAGCCTTTTTCAATGCGCTGGTGTCGATGCGGGAGGAAGTCACGGCCTTATAGGTCACTTTCCAATCCGTGCCGCTGATGGTGTCCACGCCCTCCGCGTCCATGTGGGCCTTGATTTCACAAGTCAGCGCCTCCAGCTCTGCCGTAAGCTCTTCTTGCATCCGCTTCAATTCCCGGATTTCCTTGATCTTGGTATCCATCTCGCTGAAACTCATTGTGTTTACCTCCGAAGTTTTGATTTCCACCGCTGTTGTAGCCTTTGGCCTGGGGGTGGCTTACCGGGTGGCCTCTCTGTTGTCCCCTCAACTCATGGCCTTATTATATCATATTGCTAGCAATATACAAGATAGAATGATGCACTAATATATTGCTAGCAAGCGTTTCTGATTTGTTCATTATGCTATATTGCTAACAATATAGTCATGTGATATTATATTGGCGGGAGGTGATGAAGTGACCATTAAAAGCGATGCGAACCGCCGGGCAGTCGCAAAGTACAAGAAAGAAAACTACGATCAAATACAGTTGCGAGTACCTAAAGGGAGAAAGGATGAAATTCAAGCACACGCCGAAGCGCAGGGCGAGAGCACAAACGGCTTTATCAACCGCGCGATCTCTGAAACAATGGAGCGGGACAGGAAGCCGAAAACGGATTGACAACGCCGGGAAACGCCGTATAATGGGAACATGAGGTGAAGCAAGATGTTAGACGAAAAAGATTTGCAGGCTATCCAGGACATGATTCAGGAATCCGCAAGCCAGACCCTGAAGGACGCGATGCAGGGCGCTTCGGTTCTGATGGAATCTTATTTCGGGCCGAAGTTCAAGCTGCTGTTTGAGAATCAGCAGACCATGATGGAGACACTTGCACCGAAGAGCCGGGTTGACGAGCTGGAGGAAGAGGTTGCATTCCTGCGCTCGATCATCCGCCAGCACAGTCGGGAAATCGAAGAGCTGAAACACGCTTGATACAGAAGACCGCGGGGAATGTCCTGCGGTCTTTTGCGTATATGCCGCTGTGAGGCCGTACAAGCCCCGCAGCGGCGTTTTTATTCTCCTGCATAAACTGAGCGGGTATAGTGCTTCTGACCGCGTGTGCGGCGTTATAACAAAAGGAGCGGGGAAAACCCGCTCCTTTCGTCTATGTTTAGGGCTAAAGAACAGATGGCTTGAGCGCCCAGGTGCTTTAGGGCGCTGCCCGCCGCACTACTTCGGGCGGGACTTTGCAGCGGCGCAAAGGGCAGGCAGCCCCGCGCACTCTGCCGACGGACACCGGGGCTTTCTCCCGGCTGTTGGCCTATTACACCGTCCTTTCTTGCTCATTCTTCGAACGCCTTTTCAAAGCACTGTCTCAACGCGTTTTTGCTGTCCGCCGCTGCAGGCTTCAAAAACGGCTGCGCCTCCTGTTTCGACGTTCCAAGCTCCACGTATGGAGCGTATTCAACGTTTGTGCCGACATAAACGGATAATTCATCATCATCCGGTGTCGTGCCGCTGTATTCACCTGTCTGAATCACGCCGTTTTTGGGTTTATCCGCCTTGTACGACTGCACCGCGGGCTTTTTCCCGGCGAGTGCCCACGTGATACTGTTGCGCAAAAGGCCGGTGTCTGCCGGTGCAAGCTGCTTTGCAAATTTCTCCACCACAAGCCCGCACATCGTAAGCGCTTTCAACGCCCGCGACTCGATTTCCTCTTTGCATTCCGCGCTATGATCTTTGAACTCAACGGTTGTCATGGTGCTTATCTCTCCGTTCCTGCCAGATTTCCCCGTAGCTCTCAAAGACTATTCCGAAGAATGCGCCCGCGAGGAAAAGTCCCGCCCCGATGATCATATATCCCATATCTGCCCCCTTAAAAATTCTCAATAGCCTGTCCGGCCAGTTCTTCCCACCATTTTCCCATGCTGACAACCATATCGGGAGAGGTTGCGGCGTTTCGGTTGCCGCCGCGACCGGAGCAGTAGCTTGCAAGCCCTTCTAATTCATTCCACGCACGAAGAACTGCACCCGCGCCGTTTTTGCAGTTGTCGGAAAGCATACGCAGCGCCGCCGCCTCTTTGATATCGCCCGAGGCAATACTTTCATCCAGCGCGTACTTGCCAAGCAACCTTAACATGGTGCTGTTCCCTTCGTATCTCTCTGCAAGGGAATAGTAATCCTCCACGGTCAGCACGCCAGCTTTCAGCAGCTCCACCGTATTTGCGTCGATCGCGTCCGGGTTCGCAAGGCCGTCTTTCTGGACATCCTTTTCAAGCTCCTTGCGCAGCTCTTTGCACTTCGCGTCAAACCCCGGCCAGACTTTTGTTTCTGTGATCTTGAATGCGGCCTCCGCTTTGTTCAATTCGAGTGCAGTCGTAGCAACGCGCAGCTGCTTGTTTGCTGCATCGTCATCCGGGCGCCATGCGCCAGCGTCTTCGTTGGCCTGCTGCGCCGCCTGCAGCTCTGCATAGGATTTTGCGTACTCGTCGCGGGCGGTTCTGAATGCAGTGTCGAGCTGCTTTGCGTATACGTTGTATTTTGTCATAATTTCCCCTTCTGCGTGTCCTCACGCCTGATAATTTCCTGTGCTTCTAATACCGTGTCGCGGCTGTAGCCCTCTTCGTAATCGAGCGGGTTCAGCGCAAGCACCGCCGCTTTTTCGTCTGCGCTCATAAAGCTTGCTTCGCCCAAGAATATGGGAAACATCAGTAAGCGCATTTGAAATGCGATAGAATCAACGGGCGGAATATTGCCCTTCTGTTCAAGCCGGAAGCTGTTCAGCTTGTCAAGGCGCGCTTTTATTCCCTGCATATGAGTGTCCTCAATTCGTATTCCAGCATTTTGTCAAGATCGCTTAACCTGTTTCCGCTCAGGACGCGGATAAACGCACCATCGTCCGCAATAAGATCATCGATGCTGCCGCGCTTTTCCTTGCCGTCCGGTGTTTGATACAGGAAGACAAGCTGTTTCCCGCGGCACTTCTCTGCAAAGCTGCGCAGACCGTCAAGCCGCGCTTTAATTCCTGCCATCAGTTTCATCCCTCCATTTTTCCAATTCGCGCAGCTGCTCCAGAATGTCGGTCTGTTCGCACAGCTTCAGCGAGTATTCCAGCACAGAGCGGGCGGCGGTAATGCGTGCCTGTGCCTGTTCGCCCCGATCCTCCATGATCTCGCGCAGCGTTGACAGAGCCGGGCTTAACGTCTGCTGCGCTTGCCGGGTCGCGTCGCGCACCATGTCCCCGAATGCCTCTTTGTATCGCTCCATGAACTCAGCATCCTGCATATAGCTGCGCAAGGTGCTTTCACCAATTCCAGCGGCCTGTGCTGCTTCTGCCCGTGTGCGGCTCACAAGAAGCGCTTGCAAGGCTTTTTCTTTGCGCGGTGTCATATTTATCACTCCTTTCTTTCGTTGGTTTCTGCGGCTTTCTGGCGGTCGTAGAGCCTCATGAAGTCCGCAAGGTTCATTGTCACACGCCACGGCTCCCGGCTTCGTCGGTGAAATATGGCGGGTACGCCATCATGGAAATACCGGCTATCTCTCTCGGCCTGTTTCATCCACTCAGAAAGACGGACTTGCTCGCAGCGCTTGCACTCGATATGTATTCCCGGCAATCGCGCGAGGTCTGGAACCTCACCAAAAGACAGGGAACCGCCGCGCTCGATGTTGTACCCGTATTCACGGAGAACGGCGGCGAGCTCTCTTTCACCGTCTGCGCCTTTGCGCTGTGATGCTTTCCCGCTCAGTTTGTTCACCCCCTAATAACACGTTTCAAAGAACCGAAGTTCCCTAATTCTTCCGCTGAAAAAATGGTTAATGTTGTAGTCACAATGCCGGTATTCCGTCTTAAAGTGCCGATCGATCATAGCGCGGTATGCATCCGGGGAAACGTCTTCGATGTACGCGCCCCTGTCCGTCTGCGTGATATACGGAATATCCTGACATATACGCACAATCTGGCTTGCCTTGATTGGTGGGTGCGGTTTTCCCATGTACTGCTCGTACCGCTCGAAGTAGTACCAGAATACGCTTAACGCATCATCTAGGCTGTAGCCACTTTGAGGGTATACGCTTGCGGCTATATCGGCGAACTTCTCAAAATCAAACGTCAAAATAACACCTCCGTCCTTGAAAACCCCGATAAGGAAAAGAAATATAATTCATTCTCTATGCAGGGGGTGGAACAGAACGCGATAGCGGCTCCGTTCCCTTATATCCCTTATATAGAAGAGGAATGACTTGTCATTCCCTTTTACAGTAGTGCATCAAGCATAGTGCATATTGCTTATTGCTTATTGCTTATTGCTTCTGTAAGCTACCCTATAGGGGGGGTATAGGGGGGCTATCTATCCCCCCATCGCTTTTCGGCTCCGGCTCTCCCGCTCTCGACGGATTCTTGAAAGTCCCTCATGCTTTCGTCGATGTACGGACGAATTACACAAAATACGGTAAATGCGCCGGGGGTAAGCTGTGCCGGGGCGATTTCCTCACCGTCAAAATATGCAAATGCAGCCTTTAGACCTAATCCGGCGTCAGCGTCCGAAACCGAAGAAATAGCCGCCCTTTGATGGTAAAGCATTTTCCACCATGTCGCCCGCTTTTCTTTTTTCTTGTATGTCATTTGTTACGCCCTTTCCACGGCATCCGCCGCGCATAGAATTTCTTTCGCCCTGTGCCGCATGGAGCGGACAAAGCGCGCCTTTTCTTCCTCGTTTGCAGGAAGGTAATAGCCAGTCTGGTTGTTGCTCAGTATGGCCGCGCCCGCTCGTCTCTCGGCGGAGATCATAGCGCGGACGGTTCGACCGTCAAGGCCGGTTATTCCCGCCAAGTCTCGAAGCGGAACGGCGTTAGCCTGCCCGTAGCGCAGAAGATCAGCTATTTTCATCGGCCAGGAACCTTTCCAGCTCGTCAAGGTTGATCAGCGTAAACGTATAGCTTCCGTTTACGGGCTTGATCGTACCATCTTTGACCCATCTGCGAAGCAGACGTTCGTTGATGTAAGTTCCGGGGTCTTGCGCCTTGATCTCTGCAACTGCTTTCGGAATAGTTCTAATTCGTACCATTGTAAACTCCTTTCAATTCAAAAAAATAAAAAGTGCCCACCGCTCACGCACTGTTACCATGCGTAAGTGATAGGCACAAAGGCACACGCAAAAAGGCGATTTCTCACCTTAAAGCTACTTCATTCAATTTTCTTTATTCTATCACAAAATTATATATTTTGCAAGCGTTATGCGTTCTTTTTATGAAAAATAGTTTCGCTTATACAGTCTGCTGTCTTGCGCTTTGCTTCGTCTATGGCGTGCGCGTATGTGTCAAGCGTCGTCGACACGTCAGAATGTCCCAACATTCCGGCCACGGTCAGCGCGTCCACGCCATTTGAAAGCAAAATAGAGGCGGCAGAGTGGCGGAAAAGATGCGGGTTAATGTGCGGCAGGTCATGGCGCTTGCAAAATTCATCAAGTTCGAGATTCACTGTTCCCGGATTCATCGGCGCACCGTCCCACCTTGTAAAAACAAGGTTGCTGTTTTTCCAAAGGTCGCCCAACTTCAACCGCTCTTCTGCTTGCCTTGCCCGCAATCTGCGTAAAAGCTCCGCCGTTTCTTTTGGTATCGCTACTTTGCGGCTATTTCCGGTCTTTGTCGTTCCACTTTGTATGCCGGTTTCAGGAAGATAGATCATGCTTTTGTCGATCAAAATTTCACGCCGGTCAAAGTCCACCTTCTCCCACGTCAAGGCGAGGGCTTCACCCCTGCGGCAACCCGTTGAAATAAAAAGGGTTATCAATGCACGGAACGGCAGCGGTTCGGCTTCCAGCGCAGCCAAAACGGCCTTTAGCTGCTCTGGCTGCAATGTCTTACTTTCCCGAACGCGCTTTTTCTTTGGCAGCGTCACCCGCTCGGCGGGGTTGTATTTGATGATCATTTCTTTGTATGCCTGTCCGAGCACTGTAGAAATAATGGCGTGATAATCTCGAACTGTTCCAGGAGACAGTGCTTTCCCCTCACCTGTCAGCTTGAAAAGATCTTTGCGGCCTAATTTTTCCTCAATAATAGCGGCATTTTTGCGGCTGATTGGCTGGTTTTCGCATAGTCTACGAATCAAGTTCCCATAAACGCCGCATTTTTCCGCAAAAGCTTTGCGCGTCTCACCCTCAGGAATAAACGCATTAAAGTCAACGGCAGGAAGCGCGAATACCTGCCACCGGCAGGCGCCAGGCTCTGAAAGCTTCTTGTAAAGATCATTCAAGGTCTTTGGTCGAATTTCTTGTATTGGTATTTGCCCTATGTATTCGTTGATTCGTTCGGTTTGCCGACGGACGCGGGCTAGCGTTTGCGGCTTGTCTCCGCGCTGCTCCCTGATAGTGTAGCAGTATGCGGCATACTCCGCGAATGTCTGCCTGTTGTCTGCTTGGAACCCGTTTATCAGGTCTTGTTCAAACTCGGTCGCTACTCGCTGTAACTCCCGGTTCAATTCTCTCGCGGACATAGGCTTTTCTGGTTTCCACGTCTTGTAGTGCCTGATTTGTCGATCGATGGAATCACGGCCGAGCGTGACCGTGATTTTGTACGCCGTGCCATGTTTCCCCTCGATTTTCCTGATACTCGCCATTGTTTAAGCTCCTTTCCTGTCTCGAATGTTCATCACCCCTTCCCATTTGCATTTCTTGCAAAACGTTATAACGCCGCTGCAAACAGCGTCAGGGGTTAATTTGTGAAGCTTCTGGCCGCAGACCGGGCAGCAATACCACAACTGTCCGTTTATCAACCTAACCACGCCGCCCTCTCCTTTCTTGGCGCACACTTGGCGCACAATTTCGGTAAATAGGCTGAAACAGGCTGTAGTTTTGGCGCACAGTTCAAGAGTAAAACGCCCAATTTTGCGTAGAAGCCACAACGTTTTCGCGTGGTTGGTAAGAATATTGTATATTCTTTGGGCAATTATCTACATCTTCGCCGTAGTCAGAGTACGTCGGTGTCGCCGCGAACGTAATGCCGCCGGTCGTTGCGCCCAGCTGATTTTCTGGTTCAAACGCACCGGTCGCCGGTGTGAAATCGCTCAGAATTACACCGGCGTTGATTTGCAGCTGCTTGAAGGTATCAGCAGGTATTTTTGTGAATTTCGCCATGAAATCAGTCCTTTCAGTTTGCGGTGATGTACTCGATTGTAATGTTCAAGTACCGCCGCTTGATATTTGCATCAGAATCGTCCCGGACGTTCTGACACCACGGAGATCCGCGCTTGATCCAAATCGCGCCGCCGTCGCACGGCACAAATACGCCGCCGAGGCCGATCGCGTCCGCGATCTCCTGTGCTTTTGCGTTTGGCTCCGCTTCCTGCGTGGTGTAGTACCACAGATTTACTGTCAGGCCGATTTCTCCGCTGTCCCACGCGCCTGTGATCAGTTCATAGGTCAGCCACGGGAAAACGGCGTCGTCCGGCACGCTGGACGCGGGATAGGCCGTCAGGAATTGTGAGAACCACGCGTGCAATGCTTTGTCTTTTGTCATGTTGGCAGTGCTTTCTTTTCAGCAGTGAAGTATTTCAGGGCAAAGCTAGCGGACTTCGGCGTCTGTTTGTCCTTCGGCTCGGACGTGACGCGGTACGTCTCGCCGGTCGTCTTGTCGCGGAAGAAGTCGTTATAATCGATTGGTACGGCTTTTTGCACAAGCACCGAGTAAACGCTTGTCACGCCCTCTTTCTCCGCTCTGCGCGCCTCCATGGACGTGTCAAGCGCCTGATAGTTCATAAACTCCGCGCCATCCGTCCATGTGGTGATATATCCGCCCGCTCCATCCGGTGTGCGGCTTTTTTCGAGCAGCACGCACGGCCTTGCGAAATCATCAAGTAGGCTCATATCAGATCTTCCTCCATTGGTTCATGCGCGACTTAAACGTCGTCTGCCATGTCACAGTCCCATTCGCGGAGGCACTTCCCTTTGAGTAGCTATACCCGCCGAAGCTTTCCGAGGTGAACGGGCTTGCTGCTGCGTCGCCGTTTTTCTCCTGCCACGCTCTGATTTCAGCTTCGAGGGCGAGGACAGAAGAGGGGACGGCCATCGGCCAGATGGAGCCGTTGAAAGTCTCATCCGCCATCCCGTAATCCGGGTACTGGTGAACGCCGTCATTGAAGACAGAACCGACGATCCGGAAGAATTGCCCTTCTTGCAGGAATGGCAGCGCAATGCTGCCGTTTTCTACTGTGTACGTTCCGCTGATCCGATCCGTTTCAAACCAGTTCCGCAGAACCCCGCACAATTCGGTAAGCATTGCGCTGCCGCCTCCTTACTTTGCCGTTACCGTGGCGTTGCCTGCCTTCTGCGCCTTATAGGTCGCGTCGGCCTCAACAACAGTGATCTTCTTGCCCGTCGCTGCCGTGACATCGGACTTGCCGTCCCACGTCGACCACGTTCTGACGTTCTGGCCGTAGGTGATAGTCTCAGCCGAATCGCCTACCTTGTACTTGTAGACGTTTCCGCTTGCTTCCTTCGCGGGCGTGACCGTGATCTTCGTTTCGCCGGTTGCGGTTCCGGCTGCCGAAGTAACGGTCAGCGTGCCGAGCGTCGGCGTTTCGTCGATATCCGCAACTGCGATGCCGTCCTGGTACTCCGCAAACAGGGTGAGCCCCATGATCGCAAAGGACTCGGAGACGGCAGTGGAGTAATTACCCTGCACGTGGAAGCCGACAAGGTTTGTTTCGCCATCAGTTCTGTAGTCAAGACCGGCACGGGCGAAATCGCTGTCAGCCGGGTCGATGTAGTACAGAACGATGTTTTCAACCGGCGTCGCGATCACGCGGCCGCGCTTGATCTCATCGTCGGACAGCAGGAAAACCGTGCTGTAGCCCATGAAATTCTTGATGTACTGGAATCCAAACTCGGTCTGAATGGTGATGTCTGCGCCACCGAGGTAATCGTACAGGTCCATCACGTTCACGAAGCCGACAACGTTTGTCGCGGTTCTGTGCATCTGCTTGAACTTGTTGATGACTGCGCCCTTCGCCATTGCAAGCGCACGCTGCCAGTTGGTTTCGCTGACAGTCAGCAGGCCGGTATTCAGGTAATCGTAGAACCGGTTCGTGACGTTGGTCTGAAGCTCATACAGGAAAGCTTCATCGGTCATCGCGACTGCGACATCATAGCCGTATTCCTTGATTGCCTCGATGGAGACCGCCTTCGCGTACTTTTCGACGTTGATGTTCGCATAGTCCTTCTCGATGACAGTCGCTTTGGAGTAGGGGATTTCTTCGCCCTCACCGACGCTCTGCGCGAGCGTCACGCTTGCGGTCTTGGATTTCAGGACGGTGCCCGGCTGCTTTTTGATGGGGCGCATAATGCCGAGAATGTCGCGCAGGTGCTGCCAGTTCCGCGCAAAGCGGGTTACAAAATCGATTTCACGAGCGGTTACCTGAACGTCGCTCGTCATGGTCAGGTTGTTTTTTGCTGCCATATTATTCTTCCTTTCCGAACAAATTGAGATTTGCGGCAATTGCTGCCTGCCGTTCAGACGCGTCCCTGATTTTGAAGATGTCGTCCCGGCTCATAGCGCCGCCGTTGTTTGCGGGCGGGTCTTTGGTGTCCGCGCCCTTCTGTTTCGTGGTAACAACGAAATCTGCCCACTCTTCCTTGATGGACTTCTTCAAATCATCGGCGTTCTTGATCTTGCCGTCTTCCAATTCAACCGTAGAAAGATCGGTGACCTTCAAAACCGAATCAATTCGTTTTTCGCTGATACCCGCAGACTTCAAAAGTTCCCGATACGCGGATTCTTTCGCGCTCTTGGTTTCCTTCTGCATCTGCTCTCTTTTGTAGTCTTCAAATTCCTTTTTGACCTTGTCGTGCTTATCCTTCCAGCCATCTTCGCCTTTGGCTTTCAGGTTTTCAATCTCCGCCTGTACTCCGGGGAGCTTTTCGGCGTCTGCCTTATACCGTGCAAGGTCGTTTTTCAGCCCGTCGACGGTATCGGTGTGCGCCTCAATGATCGTATCCATCTGCTCTTCTGTAAGCCCCATGCCCTTCAGGAGCTTTCGCGTCAGTGCCATGTTCTATCTTCCTTTCCCTTGTCGGCGGTGCTTTGCCGCGACAGAACAAAAAATGTGGCAACAGTCATTTCTTTGCTGTTACCACACTTATACCGTATATTTATGGCTCTGGGACGCAATCTTTATCCGTTTTTCATCTCATCTTCGACGATTTTCCGGTATTGCGCCGCATGATCCGCTGCTGCGGGCTTCAAATACGGCTGTGCTTTGTTTCCAGCCGTCCAGTGCCAGTTCCCATTCGCATCCTGATACGCCCACGGCGTAGGTCTCCCACCCGGATAATACTTGCCGGTTCCGAGTTCGACGTATGCGGCATATTCCATGTCACTTCCGATGTATGCAGCCGGTTCCCCTTCATCTACGCGGTGCGTGATACTGTTCCTCAGATTGCCGGTGTCCACCGGGCAAAGCCGCTTCGCGTACTTTTCAGCCGTCATGCCGATCTTTTCTAGGGCGCGAATCAGCGCGTTTTTCATATTGTCCTTGATTTCCTCTGAGTTATCGATAAATTTAACGTCCATTTTTCTTTTTCCACCCTGCCCATTCAGCATAGCTCATGTTCTCAATCAGCTTATTCCGTCCGGTCGCCTGGTTTCTGGCGCGGCGCTTGCCTCCGGAGGTGTCAATTCCTTCAATCTCGGATACCAACGTGCAGCGGCAGTTATAGATTTCGGACGGTGGGCCGTTTGGGTCGCCTGGGTAGCGGCAGCCGTTGGAGAACTTTTTGTCGTTGTCTACGATCTCGCCGTCGAGCATGGCGTGGGAGTGGCGGGTTCTTCCGTCGAGCGTCGCCATCCATTGTTTTCTGCACTTGATTCCCATTTTCTCAGCGGCATAATAGGAATCCAGCCGTCCGGCGTTCTGCGCGCCCGTGACGGCTGTGCGTGCCGTCCGGATGGCGCTGTCGCGGTTCATGGTGGTGATACGACTTTGCAGATCATCTGCCATGCCCTTGATGCTTCTGCCCTGTAAGATGGAGCTGGTGACACTGGCGGTTATCTGCTTTTTCCCGTATGCGAGATCAATCCCACGTTTGAGTGCTCGCTTCTCCGGGTAGGATGGCATAAGGCCCGGCTGCTCGGAAACCAGGCGCTTCACAACCCGCTCATCCCAGAGATCGAATCCAACGTCCCCCGCCACCTGCTCGATCATATAGGCTGCTAGGTTCCTGTTCAGGCTGTAAATCCCCGGCGTTGCGTCGTTGATATAGGCGATTGCGGTTGCGTTTGCATTCGTCATTCGCTCTGCGACTTTATCCCTTAGCGCTTCAAACCGCTTCCCGCGTCCAATCTGAGCAGCACGCCACAGCTTGTATTGATCCTCCGAGATCTCCCCAGCGTCCAGCCGCGCCTTTTCCACCGCGTCACGCGCTGCAAATTTACCGAAGTAATCCCTGATCGTATCCGTCAGATCGTTATACGCTTCCCTGTATATCGCAGCAATCCGCTTTTCAAGCTTTGCGAGCTCTGCGTCGGTCATTTTCTGCCCGGCGGTGTTGCTTGTGCTCATACATTTCTATCCGCCTCGCCGAGCACGGCGCAGACGAGCGTAACGATGATGGTCTTGGTGTCCATGGCTATGTACCTTCTTCCGTGATCTTCTTCCACCCGTCCGGGTTAACGGATGGGTTCCAGACGTTGGCGGCGAGCAGGGATTCGTAGAGCTCGTCCTGCCACCAGCCTTTTTCGCCTTTGGAGAATGCAAGGCCGGCGGTGATGGTCTCGGGGATGATGCGGAAGCCCTGCTTGTAGGCGATGTCTTCCCAGAGGGCCGGGGCGGCGTCCGGGGTGTTCTGGGCCGTGTCCCAGAGGTCGGAGGCGGCGCGCTTGATGGTGCCGCCCCAGTTGATGCGCGTGCCGGCTTTGACGAGGCTGCCAGAGCCGGTCAGGCGGGTGAAAAGCTCCGGCGCGAGACTCGCGTCGGCGTCGGTGAGACTGGCTGCGCTTTTGACGATATAGGGGCGCAGCGCCCGCGCCCGCTCGGTATACGTGCTCATGTCAGTCCGCCTCCCCGAGCAGGATCTTCGCGGCGGTTTCCGCATCTGTGAGTGGCAATGCCGCGCCCATTTCATCATAACTGCCTTCTGGCTCAGTGCCTTTCAGCGTATGGTCTGCGAGATGAAACACCATGTCAGAAAGCACCTGATGCTCAGTCCCTTCTTCATCTGTAATAGTCACAGCCATCTTAGCGCAAAATCCTTCTGCCTGATCTTCCTTGCACGGGACATAACAACCGTTGCCGTGCAGTCGGATGGGCACAATACTGTCCGCATACCCGGCAAACGCGCCGTCCTGTTTTACTGCATACATGGCGTCCCTCCAAATTTCTCTTGATAGATTTTCTCCAATCGCTCTGTACTTGCGGTTCTCAACCGATTTTTCCAGTAGCCGTTTTCCTGCCCCGGCCATTTGTCATCCGTAAAGTCTTCACCGCAGCCGTTTTTTTCATACCAGCGGTAGAGGCGTTCAAGCATTTCTTGCCGCAACGCGCCCTCTGGTGTGTCGGGCCTGAAATGCTCCCATCCGTTTTCACTGGAAACAGCGCATATCCGCCTGCCGTCCGCTGCAAACAGGAATCCTTCGATCTCCGATACCGCAGTTCCGTACCGGAGATTAAATTCTCCATCGATGCCATGCCCACGGAACCGCTTATACACGATATACTCCATGCGCTTTTCCCTCATACGCAAAAGCCGGGCGCGAAGCCGAGGGAATAGTACGCGATGTTGATGTCGACTGTCCCGCCGGTGGTCACATCCACGAAAACGTTGGAGGTGGTCGTAGACGGAGAACGGAGCCACCAAATAGCGGCTGCCGCCGTTCCGTTGTGCTTGTACTTGATTTTGCTGTTCCCGGCGGAATAATAGGCGTACTGCGCTTGCTTGCTCGCCTCGTTCGGGTTTGCCCTCGAAATACTCCCGAAAACCTCAAGCTCGGAGAGGAGGAAAAAGTAATCCGTCGTCGCTGTTACGTTGTTCGCCGATGGATTTCCGCCGCCGGTGTTGTCCGTGTACTTCGTCACGGATTTCAGCACGGCTCTGAGCGCTGCCGGGATGGCCGCAATGATCGTACTAGAGTAGCTTGATAGGCTTGTACCGCAAGTTCCTGTTCGCATATTTGACGATGCCCAACCGCCCAAGTTTGAGCTTCCGGTATTCATGACGAATCCGACACCGGTATTGTTGTAACTGCTGTAATAGCTGTCGCATAGCGCAACGTCCGTACCTCCGGATAGGGCGGTTTTTGCGAGTTGGAAATGGATGCGGTTTGCGCCCTCAACGCTCGCATTATGGTTGAATCCGATAATGAAAGCATACGTTGTGTAATTAGAGAGCGTCAGGGCCCCTACCGTTCCATCTAGTGTTACAGCTTTTCTGTCCCCGATGCTCCAATAGTTCGCGCCTTGTCCCGCGTCGGATATATTTTTTATTGTTTCCCAAGTATTGTTATTCAGTAACGGGTCTACAAAATTAAGCGACACCGCATAGCTGTCCGTGATAGATACGGATTTTGTGTCAGATGTTTTCCCGTCCAGCGTCGCGGATACGCTCCATGTGCCGATCTCCGGAACGATAAGCGTGCAAACTCCGGCGCTGTCAGATGTTCCAGTAATTGTTTTGGAGCCGTTCGTCGCCGTGACTGTCGCACCGGCAGATACCGTTACGACCAGTTGCAGAACGATCCCTGTCGGAATGGCCTGAATGGCTGTCACAAATCCGTCCGGGTAGACCAGTGGGTCAGATGTGCCGCCCTTCTCCCGAATAGCTGATGCAACTTTTGTCAGGTCAGCCGTGTTTGTCAGGTATTCCGCCATCAAAAGCTCCCTCCGTTCGCGCTAGGAATTGTTTCTGCGCTCCATGCTCCATTGACCACCCGCAGAAATTTGCCGTTGTCAGAAGCCGTGACAGACGGCACTTCGCGAACCTTGACAGCTCCGGTTTTGCCGTTGACACTGGTGACGGGGGCGGTCTTGAGGTAGTCTGTGCCTGCGGCGGCGACCTCCCACGCCGTCGGCTTGCCATTTGCGTCGACCGCCTTAACCTTGATAAGGTCGCCGACCTTCGCCCCGGAAGGCAAAAGCACGTCCTGCTTGCCGCTCCATTCGGCTTTGTTTCTGCGCACGTCGCCGATGGCCTCGTCGATCTGCGCGCCGGTGTACTGGCTGTTGTACGCCATGCGATCACTCCTTCATGCACAGGAAATCCTCTCCGTCAGCCGTTTTCATGGTCTGCGACTGTCCGGACGGGATAAATCCATAATTGTCATTCCAGCTGCCGTCCGCGCCCTGCGCGAACAGCGAAATTCTGTATTCTCCGTCTCCGGAAAGCAGGAAATCGTCGTATACCTCAAATGTGCGCTGCGTCCCCGCCGGGGTCTGTGAGAAGGACGCGATCAAAGCGCCCTTCCCGCGGCCCCAATCCTCGCCGGACTTCGTCGCGCGGCACTCAAAAGCCGTATAGGCGATGTCCGACGAGAATGTGACGGTGATCGAGTCGAATCCCGAGACTGCCGAGATCTTATTTCCAGTGATGGAGAATGTCAGTTCCGGCGCGGCCATTACGCTGCGCTCCACGTCCCGGCGGCGTTCTTGACGAAGACCTTCACGATCTTCACGCCGTCGCCGGAGGACGCTGCTTCGAGGTCTGCGCCCTTGACGGTGACGTTGATAGCGGTGTTCTTCTTGTAGCCGCCTGCCGTGCCGCTGACGTTCGTGGAGCCGCCCGTCGCCGGGATCTGCGTGCCCGCCGTGTGCAGGCTGCTCGTCGCCGGGACGACGCGGACGGTGTATTCCTCAAAGTCCACATCGCAGACGAAGGAGAACGCCGCTGCGTCGTAGCCCGTGACCTTGGAAATGCGGCTCTTGTCGGGGCCGGTGATGGTCACGGCGGGAATCGTGGAATTGAGCGTGATGGAGTCGCTGGCCGCAGTCGATTCGTTGCCGACGTCGTCGCGCACCTTTACATAGATCGTCTTCAGGCCGTCGCCGTCCGGGAGCGTAATGGATTTTGTTGCGGCGAACGTCTCCCACGACGCATCTGCTTCCTTTGCCGCCGCCTTTGTGCCCCAGATCTTCATCTGGTAGCCGGTCGTCGCGGCGTCGGTGACTGAGATCTTCGCGGTGACGGTCGCGCTGGTCGCGTACTGCGCGCCGTCGTTCAGGATCAGCGATAGGCCGGCAGGTGCCAGCGTATCAAGTGTCAGATTGAAAAAACTTGCCATCTGGATTTATCCCCTTTCTTCGCTTGTGAGTTCGATGTACAAAAAGCCGCCAGGCCTTTCGTAGATGGTTTCTGTGCCCAAGCGGGCGGATTTGATGCCCATGGAGCCGATGAACAGCTCCAGAATGCGTTTGATTCCAACTGCCAGCATGTCAGCCCTCCACCAGATACAGCGTCCGCGCGTCCTTTTTGTCCAGCGCGTCATAGTCCGATTTTGTCAGCACGCGGATCTCATCGATCTGCGCCGATGCAATGCCTCCTCCGCCGGAGCCGCCGCCAGCACGCACGGAAACGTTAAAGGAAACGTCAACCGGATCGCGGTTCTTGAGTTCAAATTCAATGCCGCCCATTACAACACCGCCTTTGAAAGCGCGTGCGCAACGTCGATCTGCTTGATCTCCGAGCCAATCACGTCACCGCTCTTGAATTTCACGCGCACCTGCATCTGGCAGAGCTTCGGGAGCCGAAAGGTCTCCTGCTGGGTGAGGGGAATGTGGAACTTTCCATCCGAGTATTCCGCTTCCCCCGGATAAATTTTTTTGAAATTGGATAAAGTGAACTCAACCGTCTTGACATCCGCAATATTGATGGGGGAACCGTTGTTTTTGATCGTAACATCGAGGCTGTACGCATCACCCTGTACCATGCTGCTCATACGTCTATTCCTCCATATCTTTCGTGGAATATCGATCTAATTCTTCTGCGCTTTTCCTCTTCAAAATGTTTGCGATTTCCTCCTGCGTAAGCCACGGCAGCTTGCTCAGAATCGTTTCGTCGTCAAGGTAGCCCGCGGCAAGCAGCACCATCTGCGTCTGCTCCAGCTGGTTTACGATCTTCGAGCGCGTAAATGTCGGCTCATCGTCAATGCCGATCAGCGCAAAAAGCTGATACAGGAAATCACCGACGCAGTATTCAAATTCGTCGACCTTGTTGTCCATCTGCTGGTATGCCGCCGTGATCTCGGTCGCCGTCTTTTGCCCGCCCTGTATTTTCGTGGTGTCCAGCATTTGAAAGTCCCTGTAAAGATCGTCGCTGAGTCTGCTCAGCAGCGCTTCCCGCGCCTCGACTGGAATCGTAAGCGTGTGGGCCTCCGCCTTTGCGCCGTCGTCGTCCACAAGACCGACTCCGATCCGCCGCATAGTTTCTTTGAACCGCGCCATATCGATTTCGTCCATGCCGCCTGCGTTGGAGATCGTCCAGTAGATAATCGATGCGTCATCTACGGTATCCGCGAAACCGGATTTGATCAGATCATAGCAGTCGATTGCCTCGCGTTGGCCAACAAGCTCGGACTGCCGGGCGCGATTGCCGTACATGGGGATGATCGGGAATCCGGGGTAATTCTGATACTCCAAGATTTCTGTTCCGTCCACCTCAGACGAGGCTTCGACGGAGATATAGCCGCGTTTCGGTGCTAAAATCTCCATCTCTTTCCCGCTCCTGCGGATGAATTGTGTGAATCCGTCCGGTTCGTACAGTGTCGCCCGCAGCGGCTTGTTCGCCGCTACCTGCCAGAACCGAATACCGGCGCGAAGCGATCCGTTTTCCTCATCCAGCAGCGGCACAAATTCTAGGGCCGTGAACACTTCCAGATGATCGAGGTTCCAGAAGCCATAAGCCACGCCGCTAACAAGCGCCGAGCGCGCCAGATCCTGAATCTGATTGTCAAATTTTCTGCCGAGCCGCTTCTTGTTCTCGGCGTTTTTCAGTATCACGCCGTTGCTGAGCAGATACTGTGTTTCCTGCCGCATGAAAATCGGAAAGAATGCGCTGCGGAGCTTGTAATTTGCGCTATAGTTGTCCGGGATAGCCTTCCCGGATAGCGTATAAAGCAGCTTCTGCACAGTAATGATGGTCACATTTCGGTGCTCGTCGTATTCCCGCGCAATTTTTGCCTGCTGGTACAGATCCGAGTTTTTATGATCGTTGATCGCCGCCAGAACAAATTCCATTCTGTCCCGATCCGATTTCTCGGCAACCTCTAAAAAATCCTGATATGTTTTCATGCTTCACCTTCTTATCTCGCCAACTCCGGCACGAAGATATGTTCCTTAAATGCCTTTTTCAGCACTGTCATCGCCATATAGCGAACCTCATCCATCGCGTGATCATTTTCCTTTACAACCCGGTCGCTTTCACTTTTTTCGTCCCATCGATACAGGCCGAACTCCCGGATTGTGTTCTCGCAGCTTTCATGAATCTTGATTTTGCCATTTCGCAAAAAATCAGACACAGTTCGGATTCCATTCATAACGTCATTGTCCGCGTGCCTGACCTTGAATCTGCCGCGCCTGCGCAGCGCCTCGATAAAAGACGCCGCTGACGGATCAACGACAACGGCCCGAATCGTTTTTTCTCCGGCCAGCCTCTCAACCATATCGCAGTATTCCTCATCGGTCTTCTGCGCCCTTGTCTCACGTCCGCTGTAATAGATTTCTGCGATGCGCACAGCGGACCTCTTCCCAACGCACCATAACCCGGCAGAAAACGGGTTCAGCGTGCCATAGTCTATAGATATATAATAATCTCCGGTGTCCGGGGTATCCTGCGTGATGCAGCCATCTCCAAACATCGGATATACCAGTCCTTCGGCACGTACCCAGAGGCCGAGAATGTAGCGGTCGTAATAAACCGTCCCTTCGTATTCTTTTTTCAGATTTTCTTTAAAAGATTCCGGCAGGAACGGATTGTCGTCTATTGTGTATGTCTGGCTGAAAATGTCCGCGTTGCTATCAAGGAATTTTTTCAGCCAGTGGTCGGGATATTGCGGATTGAACGTCCCATCAAAACAGGAGTATTCCTTATCAAGACGGCTTTTTAGCAGCGCGAAGACTTCTTCCGACCAATCAGCTACTTCGTCCCCATAGCAATATTTAATCGACGCACCGCGGATCTTTGACACCTGAGAAACCTTTTCCGCACCGAGGCAATAGCACTTTTCCCCGAAAATCCACGCTGTGTTGTCGCTGGAGATTGTTCCGACGAGCATATCGCCATACAGGTTCCGCATCGGCTCCAGCACATTTCGCTCAATCGTGGATTTTGTTACGCCGAGAATGACGGCCAGACCATCTTTTCCGATTCGCTCACGAATCCGGATCGGTATGATCCATCGAAAATCGAGGTAAGTCTTCCCGCTTCTGGTGGCTCCGCCCTTGAAGTTCCATCGATGCGTCCCGTATTTTACAAATTCACGTTGTTTCGGACTTAACAGCATCTTGGAACTCCTTCAGCATCAAATCAAGCTTCTCCATTGTCGTCCTGTTGCGGTCGGAAGCTGCCGCGTATCGCTTCATGAGACTGTCACCGGCTTTCAGCCGGTCGGACAGCGATGCGTCCATGCCGAACTGGTCTTTGACCTCCCCGCGCATGACCGCAGTGTAAAATTTCAGAATTTCGTTTGAATCCGCGACCTGCGCAGCCTCTTGTTCGTCCAGCCTGCGCTTTATATACGCAGAAATAGCTGGTTTTGATAGGTTTTCTGCCGCAATCACTCTGCATGATGTTTCTTTGTACCCGGCCTTTTTCGCTGCTTCTGTCGCGTTTCCGGATTTCAGATATTCTTCGCAGAATCGTCTCTGCTTCGGCGTAAGCTTTTCATCCGCCATCGCTGTAAAGCCCGGCCAGCAGCTTCACCACATCCGCAATCTGGTACGTTTCCAGCAGAGTGACGTTCTTCGGCTTTTCATCAGGTCGATATTCGTAAACCATGTATTTCGTCACCATCCTGTCATTTTTCGCGGAATAGATCTGCATTTGATTGATTTTTATTTTGATTCCGTTGTACAAGAGCGCTGTTTGCAGCTTGTGTGCAAGGGCGCGCAAACTCGCCATAGCCGCTCCTTTCTGCCTCATTCTTTCGTTCTCGTGTCTCCGGTGTGAATAAATATATTTATTCACACCGGAGAACACGAGAACAGGAGGAGGAGGTTTCCGCAGAACGCTGCGGTGCCGATGAAGAAGGGCGTAGAGTTGATCTCTACGCCCTTATAGTAAATGTTAAATTTGGCTCTGGGACGCAGACTTTTTCATAAAAGCCCTCTTTTTTGCCCCACAAGGCGAATAAATTGCCTGTGCCACTCCTGTGCAGTGCGTTCGGACACATAAACCGCCATCGCAGCGCCCTGTAAGGTGTGCGTTCGCTTCCAAAGAACCAAGTCTATGAGCCGGAGTCGCTCCGCGCCGTCAACGAGCCGTTCCGTCTCTGCGATTGCATCCTCAACGGCAGCGCGCTCGGCCCTCGTCATCAGCCCGCCGCCCTTATAGCTGCGAATCATCCATTTTGCATAGGCCCACCAGCCGTATCGCGGCGTGCTCATTTGAAAACGCCCTCGTCTTCATCATCGTACTTTGCGCCCTTAATCTGTTCCATCGTCTACGCCCTCCATCATGGCCTTGATTTCTGCGGCATTTGCCTTGATAATGTCCAGCACGATATCGCTCTGGATATGGTGGGCAAACACGGCCTTGTCCTGTGCGTCCGCATGGTAGTAGCCCGTAAGCGTATTGCCCGCTTCCGTTTTTGCCACAATCGCGATTGCAAGCGGCTTGGATTTATAGAGCGCTTGCAACGCCTTTTCCAGCCACGCCGCATATTCCTGCTCTGTGATCCCGCTCATCAGTAATGTTGCCTCCCTTCGCGCTTTGCGCGGTTCGCATCGTGCAGCGTCCGCATACAGCCCCTTGTTGTTGCATATCTCGCCGCGTCCTTCGATTGCTCCTGCTTGTATCTGTCCGCCTCCCGGCGGAATGCTATGTATCGGGTGCAGTCCGTGTGACAGCCGGTGTGCCTGTCCGCACAGCCTTTGCACGGAGCCTGCACCGGTGTAAGCCCTAGATTTCCTTGCATTCGTCCACCCTCACGCATACGCGCTTGCCGTTTACCGCAACGACGTAGCCCGTCCGGTTTGTCCTGTATTTGTATTTCTCGGCAGGATAGATCCGCCCGCAGACAGGCCGCATTTCCGGATATACCGGGATCGAGCACGTGATCAGGATCCGCACGCGCTCCGCCCGGCCCATCACAGCGTCCCTATGTGCCGTCCATGCGCACGCCTCGCTGCAAAAATTGTATTTTGCCTTGTACTTCGACGGTGCGCGCATAAACGTCTTCCCGCAGGCATCGCACGTCAGCTGCATCGGCGGTCTTGGCGGCTTTCGCTTCACTTTGCTCATGGCCTCCACCCGGAAATCCATTTTGCCTTCTCCCAGTCCGTCAGCGTGCAAAACTTGATATAATCCGGCAGATCCGAATTGAGAATCGCTTCTCTTATCAAAAGCGAAACAAACACGGCAGCCGCAAATAAAAGCAGCATTTCAACGAATTTTTTCACTTACAACTTTACCCCCTTGATGTACTTGTCAAAATACGTCACGGCGACAGCCATCGCCGCCCACATATCCGCAGAGAAGCCGTAGAAGAAACCGGGGTCTTTCTTCGTGCCCTTGCCGAAATTCGTCTGTCCGGGCGCGTAGCGGTCTACAAGCGCCTGCCGAATGTTTGCATCCTTTGCACTCAAGCTTCCGCAAAGATCAAGTTTTTCTTCGCGGCGGTATATCCGTATTGGCTCGTAGCCTCCCGACCTCAACGCTATTTCCCAAAACCGTCCAATCCATACGCAGGTGTCAAAAACTTCCTGCCCGACCGTCATTCCCATTCCAGCAATCATCTCGATTGCAACATCCATGCAGTTTGCATAAAGCTTCCGATCAAGCATATCCGTCACTGCCGGGTTCTCGATCTTCCCGGCCTCCAGCACGCGGCGAATTTCTTCGCCGTCGTGCTCGACCATCACATAGCCGGATTGAATATTGCCGGGGTCAATCGCCAGAATTGTGCCCATCAGGCCACCTCCTTTGTTCAAAGTCTTTGCAGTCCTCTCCGGAAAAGCACATCCGTTCCAGTTCTTCCTCGGAGAACCGTTCGGCCTTGTGCTTCAGGCACCGATACGGGTAAACGTAGTTCTTTCTGTATTCCAGATTCTTGCAAGTTAAACAGCAATCCTGCATCAGCTTCCCTCCTTTCGCGCTGCCGCGTGCAAAACGCAAGCCTTTCATACTATCCGTTTCGCGCAATACGGGCAAAACTTATATTCTGCCGCTTCGCAGCAGTCCATAAGTTCACCGCAGGCGGTGCAGCATCCGTCAATGATCTGTGTGGTTTCCGCTTCCAATGCAAGATACGCAATGGCGAGCAGTCGGCTATGGTGGCGTAGCGTATGCTCGTCTATGTGCTCTGCGGCCTGCTCGATCGATGCGATTGCTTCTTTCCTGATATCCGCGCCCTCGCCCAAGTCGTCTGCGTAGTGTTTGAAAATCTCTTTCAGATTCATCATGCGCCGTTCCCTCCATCCATCTTCGCGCCGCATAGTCTGCAATAATAGCTGTCGTTAGATTCTGCGTTGCCGCATTCACTACAAGTGAATACACCGTCTTCATGGTGAATCCACCGCCCATGTCGCACCTCCGCAACGTCGGCAGTGCGCTGACGAAGCAGGAGCGTTTTCACCCGCTGAGGTGTCCAGTTCGGATTTTCCGCGTTGCAGGCTTCAAAATCTGCCAGCGCCGCCTCGCGGCTGATGTAATCACTCATCATTTACCCTCCGGTTCCATGCCTCAACCGCTTCAATGTATGCGTTCGTGTTCCATGCTGTTTTCAGGGCGACGGATGTCCCGCATTTCCTGCATTTTACTTTAAGAACCATAATCTTCTTCCCGAAATTACATGAACCGCCTGTTTCTTCAACTTCACCGCCGCAGAACGGGCACGGTTTCAGCTCAGCCATCCTTCTTTCCCTCCAATCCCCATTCCTTCAAAACCATATCCCTGCGCACCATGCAGGCAGCATTTGCCGGAAACACAAACGTCTCATCCGTAGAACATCGTGCATAGTGCTCGCAGTGAAAGCATTCTCCCAGCACCAGCGCGGCCTGAACACCAAGTCCCTCGGCCTGCTTTTCCGGCGGCAAATCCTCCATAAATGCCGTACAATACGTGTCAGCCATCTTTCCGCGCCTCCATCTTCTCGAAATAGAACTCTATCGGTTTTTCGTTCTCAATGATGTTTCCATACACGATGCCGACCTTGTAGATGTAGTTCTCCCTGAGTTTGTGCGGGATCTCCTCGATATAGCGCCGGAATGTCTCCAGCGTGTTTGCCCTCTTGTAGTGGTTACACATCCGGCAGGCAGGCATAAGGTTGGAAATATCGTCCGTCCCTGCGTTTTCGGCGTTCCATGCACGTTTCGGCTTGAAATGATCGACTTGCATATCCTTGTAAGCGATTTCTCGCCCACAATACGCACAGTGGCCGTCATACTTCGCATAGACCGCTTCCCGTGTTTTCCTGCTGAAACTCATACTCCGTCCACTCCTTCAAAATACCGTTTCCGTTCTTCCTGCGTAGGCCAGTCTGGGTCGAGGCAACGCTTGCGGCGGTTCCGTTTCCATCCGCTGTAAATCTTCGCATCGCGCCCGTCGATGGTGTACCCAACGCCGCGTTCTGCCCGGTTGTGAACCAGAAGTGGTCGCGGATAATTCGGATTTCTTGCCCTCAGAACCTCATACTCGCCGACAGGTTCTTCGAGTTTCCAGCCACTTTGCTTCAAGTATGCTCTGAGGTCGGACAGCATCCCGTGTCTGACCGTCAATCTGTTCTTCATCTGCTACTCCATTTCCTGCAAAGCCTTCTCGGCTTCTTCGCGGCTAAAAAATACGGTTTTTCCTATGGAACTTTCCACGCATGGGCAGAACGGGTACGTTTCAATGTCCCACCGTCCCTGTATTGCGAAGTATTTCATGCTCCCGACTCGGTGCTCGAAGATTTCTCCGGCAAACACTCTGTATAATTTATCGCCGACTTTGCACGGCAGCACGACCACGCGCCCGTCCTTGTCGGCCTCGGCAAACTCTTTCAACCGTCCGACCGTCATGTTTTCCGCAGCCTGCGCGAAATCCCACAGATGCCAGGCATTTTCGCCCAGCTTACGCAGCATCTCCGGTGTCCATCCCGTATCCTCGTAGGCTTTCAGCCGTCCGTACAGATCGCGGGCCATCTTGCGGAAAATATCCTTTCCAAAGCCGTTGCTCGTTGGGCCGTTGATCAGCACGTTGAGCGTGCTGTCCCGGGACTGCTTCCAGTCGATTTTCTTGCCGCCAATCGCGGCGTGCAGAAATCGGTCGGTATCCGGGTCTACGTTGATATTAGGACTTGTCAATCGTTCCATATCTCTTCCTCCACATACCGCCAGCTCTGCGGCGGGCGGGTGATTGGCACCGGTTCTGCTCCGAATTTTGTCTCCCGCAGGCCGGTAAACTCCCACAGATCGCGCGGGTGATCGTAAATTCTGAGGTTGGAAATGTGCCATCCGTAGCCGACGCCGCCGTCCAGATACTTCTCCAGCTCGTCTTTTGTCAGGCAAGCATCCGCAAGAAGCGTATCAAGTGGTGTGCAGTCCATGTTCCAATCGCAGATGCAATATTTCGGCGGTTCACAGATTGCTCCTACTCTGACGATCCTTTCAAAAATGTTGTCGCATACAAACTCGCCGATAACCTTTTGCCGCTTACCCCATAAGCCAGTGGTCGGCGCTTTTTCCGTCTTTATGAAAACCGGCTTGCCGTGATACGTCTCTCCATAATTCTCATCGCCGTCTTTCATAATGGTGAGTAGCTTTTCCTCCGGTTTTGTGCAGTAGATATAGCACTTAAACGGCATATCCATCTTTGGGCGCGTCTTGCGCACCTCAACCGTCTTGCTCCCGTTCAGGATCTTCCGAGCCCACTCAGGGCGAATGCTGATCAAAACAGCTTTACTCATGCCTTTCCTCCTTCCTCCGGCGCTTCCGGCAGTGGCATCCAGTTGGTAATCAAACCCTGCGGAACCTCCCAGTTGCGACACTCCCAACCGAGCCCCGGAATATACCGAGCCGCATCCACGATGCTTCCGCCTGCGTCCTTAAAAGCGATAAGGTATCGCTTAATATAATCTGCTGGCAGCTTCTCCTCCACGCTGATCCACTGCGGCACCTTCTCCCGCAGCGCCGCGTTCTCGGCGGTCAGACGCTCGATGAGGTCGGCTGCGTCCGGGCCGACCTTATCAATGTCGCAGCTTGTCCATGTATCCGTTCCCAACTTCTCTTTGAGTTGCCCGTTCAGCTGTTCTTTCTTCCAGTATGGGCACTGCTCGCAGCTACTTGTATGGTCGCCCGGTGTAGACGTGCACCGCAGCGCCTGCACGATTTCCTTGTCTGTCATGGCGTTACATCCTCCCATGTAATTTGTCCCGGAAGTTCGGCCTGCGGTGTCCCCTGCATTCTGGTCTTTTCCTGCTCCCGGCGCATAGCCTTATACTCGTTGTACTTCGCGCGATACCTGTAGCTGTCGCCGAAGATCGCCCACGCTGCCTTTACAACGTTCGGCTCATACGGGCGGATCAATTCTAGATCCGCCGCAGCTCTGGCAGAGATCGCGCAGCCGCAGCAGCCCGTTCGCTTGAGGCCGTAGACTTCGTAAGCATCCGAATATCGGATGCCGTAGTAGTCCTTGTACCACTGTTTGTCCGCGTCGGAGACGTAATACAGCGGCCTGAGGCGGAACTTTCCCGCCGCCGTCTCGGTAAAACACATCGTCGAGCTGTCGCTGCGCGGCACGGAACGCATTCCGCCCTCGTCGCGGCGCTCTCCGGTAATCACCATATCAAACTGCTTTTCAATGGCGTGTGCGGGCTGCTTTTTGCAGATGTCGCAGCAGTGGTTGCTGACGCGGAACGGGATCGGATTTTCCTTGATGAAATCAAGCATATACTTTGAACTGTTGATAACAAGCTGGATATTCGGGCGCGGTTCGCCTGCCGAATTGCAGCAGCAGATGAAATTGATTGCCTGCTCACAGCCCGGATATCGGCTTTTCAGCTCCTTCCGCTTCGCTGCCTTGTCTCCTGCCTGATCGTATTCATCCGCGATGGTGAGCGGAATGTTCTTTTTTTGCACGGCTTCCAGCCCAGCAGACATGATCTTTGAGACGAACGGCTGCCCGTATTCTCTCGTCGCCTGCACAATGTTCTTCTTCGGACGGACAGTCTGGATCTCCACGCCGTACAGCTCTGCCGTTTCCCGGACGTGTCGCCGCGTGGCCTCCATTTCTAAGCCGGTTTCGAAGAAGTAATACTTGATCGGCGGCAGGCCGAAGATCTTGCGGGCCGTCTCGATCATGTGGATCATGATGTCGCTATCGCTGCCGCCAGAATAAGAGCACATCGCATTCGGATGCTCCCGCAACCGCTTTGCAATGATACTTTGAATCGCCTGAAACTTCGCAGGCGCGTCGAAATCTGCATACGGCGGACGCTGCGTATAAACGCTGCTTCGGAACTCGCCGTCTTTCGTGGCTCTCACTTTTCCTCCCTCCCCGGTGTAAGCTTGGCCAGCATGATCTGCCCCAGATCCGCCATGTACACCAGCAGCTTCTCGCCCTGGATCTCCATCCGGTCTGCCTCGATGTTCGTCAGATCGTGGCAGCAATCGCAAACAAATCTCATGTCTTATCCTCCTTCCTGAATACCACAACCATACTTGGGAAAGGAGCGCTGTTTTTGCTTCCGCCAAACTTTAGACGCCCAGCGATAAAGCGGATCTCTCTCATCCCGTATATGTACCGATGGAACCACCGCGTATCTGTTCTTGCAGGAAGCAACATGACTACTGTCGCTCCATTTTCTGCGGATTCTGCCGCTTTTTGTACCCATTTCCCGATCTCGCGGCCATACGGAGGATTGCACCAACATACACCGGCCCATTCTTGCACGAGTCCGTCGTCATCAGGTGTAAAATATCGTGCGCATTTTGCGTTTTCTGGAATTGCGCAGACATCTGTCTCAAATGCGAACTCTTCGTTTAGTTCGTCAAAAAAGCCCTGTGGCGTCGCCCACAAGTCGGTTTCGCTTGAAAACATCAAGTCTTTGTTCATGTCTTGTCCTCCTTGTTTTCCGCAAGCATCCTGTCTATTGCCGCCTGCTGGATCGTATCCAACTCATCCCCGTGGCGCTGTACGCCATGTTGCATCCGAGCGGCCCCCTTCGATACAGGCCCCATCACCCTGTCCACAGCTGCGCGTTCCAGCGGGTTCAGCTCGTCATGGTGTCCCTGCACGCCGTAGCCGGGCTTTGCAGCGCGGCCAAGCGCCGCAGGGCGTGTGCTGGCCTCTTTCAGCCAGTCAAACACGATCCCCTTGTAATTTGCGGCCATAGAGCGGGTTATCACGTCGATCATTGCAGCCTCGCCATATTCCTCTGCGGCTTTCGTGATCTGTGTGACAAGGCTTTGCAGGCCAACAGGCTTATACTCCTCCCGTCGTTCTCCCTTGTATGCCACCCATTTCTCAACTGATTCGCGCAGCGTGGGGGGAAGGGGGGAAAGAATACTGTCCTTGTCCTTTTCCTTTGTCCTTTTCCTTTTCCTTTGTCCATAGCTTTTTTTGCTTTCCTCGGAAAGCATTTGCTTTTTTTGCTTTTCGTTGCTTTCATCAAAAGCATTTGCTTTTTCGGATTCAGGCCGACCGCCCTGCTTTCCTGCCTCGCTTCTGGACGCGGAGATGGCTTTTTGAGCCGATACGGATTCGTCAATGTCCCGTCGAATCGCAGGCCAAATGAAACGTTCACTCCCGCTGAACTCTGGCTCTGCTCCCGACTCGCGATAATCCATCGCAGCCAGCACCAAGCGCCCCACCTCAGCAGCACTGTACGCCTCGAAATAGCTCCTGTAACTCAGCCACAGCTTGACGTATTCCTTTTTATCTCCCATCCGTCAGCCCTCAGAACGGCAGGTCGTCGTCGCTTTCGTCAAGCTGTTTGAACTCCTCTGCGCTGGCCGGTGCAGCCGTTACAAAGGATTCTGCCTTGCTGGGCTTGAGATACTGGATACAGTCGCGCGTCACACCGTCATTGCCCTTAAACGGCTCCATGTGCAAAATGCAGTTGCGGCCTACCAGATCGTCAAGTTCAAAATCTGTGCCCGGCTCAATGCCAAGCGCGTTTGCATACTTGCCGATCTTGTCGGCGTCGTACTCCCCGGTGTCGCGGTCAGGCCAGAAGTTCTTGAAGATATGCTTTTTCTGGTACTTCTGTTCAACGTCCTCACGGACAACGAAATCGAACTTGATACATTCGTTTCCGTTCTTCGTTACGCTGTAACCGCACGATTTCAAATAGCACTCATAATCGCCAGCCTTCATCAGACCGCCATCATTCTTTACTGCTTTAAATCCCATCTATTTTGTCCATCCTTTCAGTGTTCATTTCCCAATGGGTAAAATAATCGTTGATATAACCGTTTGCCAAAAGCCAGTTGATAAAGCATGAAATCGTATCTTCGATAGGCTCGAAATCGCCGCGCCGGTATGTTTCCGTATAAGTGCTTGTTCCGTCGAAGATCAGATATGCAAATTTCGACGCGCCGGGTAGCAGATGCAGATACATCGGGTGCTGCGGACTGTGCAGATACTTGCCGTATTCGTACCGCTGCACGCGCTTGATATCGTAGATGATTCCGGCCTTTACATAGTCGCAGACACCGTAAAGCTGGAACTCCAAGCCCGCCACACGAAGCCGCCCGGCAACCGGCACTTGCGGTTTACCTCCTGTACAGATACGGGAAAACTTTGCTACAGCCCGGTCGTATTTCTCGCTGACAGGCTCAATCGGTACGCCCGCAACCGTGCTGTTGATTGCCGCCTCGAAGTCAATGCCAGCCTGCATCGCCTGCGTTGTTTCCTTCTCTTCACGCCGAAGCGTGGAGAGGAAGGAGGACAGCGCCGCGTCTGCATACGCATCATCCGCATCAAGAAAGTGCTTCCAGCTGCTCAGCAGGCTTTGTGTCAGCCAATACATAGGCGTTTTTCTCCTTATCGTATTTCAGGCCGAGTTCCCTGCACTTGCGCTTGAACTCTGCGCCAAGCTCTGCGGCACTGGTCAGCGAGTGTTGGAGCTTTGCCAGCTCTTCGCGGGCTCTCAGCGCCGTTTCTGGGTCGCAGACAAGGGCGATAAACGCGTGTCCGGCTTTCATTGCCGTGTCGTAAGCCGCTTTCTCACCGCTGTAGATTGCGGCCTGCGCATTGATATCCTCCTGCGCCTTACGGAACAGATCTGTTAGGAACGTGGACTTCTGGCCGGGCTTGAGTTCCGGCAGCTGCATCACACCGCGTACACCGAAGCAGCCCTTTGCGAAGTATTCGTCCGTCGGTGTAAAGCCGATCATGCGCTTGTTGCCCATCATGAACATATAGCCACCAAAGTCCGCAGGCGTCCAGACGATATCCTTCGCGCCGCCCTCGCAGGAAAGGCGTGTCTGAATGGTGTCGCCCTTCTGCTGTTCCGTCGTGTGGAACACCACGATCAAATGCTTCCGGTCTTTTGCGCGGATCTGATAACACAGCCGGTCGAACTCGGATTTGATCACGCCGTACATCGCGCGCCCATCCTTCGCGGCCTTGCTGTCCTGCTTCTTTGCCCAGTCCTTCATCAGCTGTACCAGCATACCGCCGGTATCGATCACGACGGACTCAGCCGCCTTGTATTCTTCGGAGTCCATATCGCCAAGCATTTCTTCGTAGGATTCCACCACAGACGTCACGCCGCGCTGCTCCGGCCTGACGCGGGCAATGCCATTGTCCGTGTCGAACAGAAACGGCTTCGGGGCCGAAAGGGCCAGCGTTGTCTTGCCCAATCCGGGCTGCCCGGAAATGATGCACATAAACTTCTTGTTGCTGAAATCGAGTTCAGCGGGTTTCTTGATTGCCATTTACTTAACCTCCACAAATTCACCGTTCTGCATCCGATACCAGGTATCGGCCTTGATCTTCTCGCCGTCAACGATTGCAGCCTTGACGGCAACAATCGGATACGTCTCTCCGTCCCATTCGCCTCGCTCGACGCAGCAGATTGCGCAGCCAAGCGCGCCCATTGCCTTGCATTCGCGGCCGGCCGCGAGCGCCACACCGGCTTTCCCTGTGGCGGAGGCCGCGCCCCGATCGCCCGTGGCGGAGGCTGCGCCCTGATAGCCCGTGGCGGAGGCC
>OGES01000289.1_pt1 | contig 52785 bp, 49 predicted proteins | sample 1570711 | NCBI WGS metagenome assembly OGES01 (sample SAMEA2582133, study PRJEB24529) | metagenome | biome: Human gut stool | place: China | collected 2011 | reverse complement strand
ACAAGCAGAGAATTTACCATCTGGTAGCGGATCAGTATGTGATCGTGGATCTGGACGCTTCTTCCACGGAAGACGCTGTGGCACTGAAAGAAAAGATCACAGATAAACTTTATAATTTCATAGTAGCCGAAAATTATGAAGCTGTATTTTCCGTTTCTATTGGTGTTATAAATGCAGCAACATTTTGTGAAGGGACTGAAGAATGCCGTAAAAAATTTGAATTTGCTCTGAAACAGGCAAAAAGCATGGGTAAAAACGGATTCTATATTTTTAATCAGGATGACTATGAGGTCTTTTTGCGAAAAGGAAGAATCATAGCAGCACTTCGTAATGCTATTGTAAACAATTACGAAGGCTTTGAAGTCAATTATCAGCCGATCGTGGATTGCCAGACGGAACAGATCATTGGAGCAGAGGCGCTAATGCGTTTTTCCATGATAACGGAAGAAGGACAGAAGCTTGTTTCACCGATGGAATTTATCCCATTGTTGGAAGAGACCGGATTGATTATTCCCGCCGGAAGATATATTTTGAACGAAGCCGCAGCAATGTGCTGTGAAATGCAGAAATATATTCCGGACTTCCGGATGAATGTAAATGTATCCTATGTTCAGATCCTGCAGGGCAATGTAGAGCGGGATATTCTGGATGTGATTCAAAAGTACACTTTAAAGCCGGAATGTTTATGCGTTGAAATGACAGAAAGCGGATTTATGGATATGACACCAGCATTCTGCAAATTCCGTAAGAGCTTGGACACGAACGGGATCCCCTTCGTGATCGATGATTTTGGAACAGGATATTCGAATCTTCATTGTATACGTGATATGAATCCGAGTTATGTGAAAATGGATAGGGATTTTACTGCCAAGGCGATGAACAGTGCCCGGGATTATAAATTATATAAAAATATCATCCCGATGGTACATAGCATTAACGTCAGGATATGCGCAGAAGGCATCGAGGAAAAGGAATGGCTCTTGAAAATGAAAGAAATGAAGGTTGATTATCTGCAGGGATATTATTTGGGCAGACCATGTGGAAAAGAACAGTTTCTACAACAATATGCCAGAGGCATCAACGTTAAGTAAAGAAGGTAAGGCAGACTCAGCTATGTGGGGCTGCCTTATTTTATGGCCTTATCAGAAGGATGAATTTATAACGGCTTCTTTCAGTTTTTCCAGGTCATTGGCATCAGGGTGAGACAATGCACCGTCAAAATTCTGGATCAATACGTCCAGATTCTGCGGATGATCGGGAGCCTCCTTCATTTTCAGGTAGCGTTCCCGGACAGACTGCGGCATTCTGCCCTGACACATATACTCACCGACGATAACATTGCCTGCATCAATGAACTGCTTAACCTGACTCAGGATTTTCCGGAAATAAATATCACTGCCACCAAATATGGTTATAAAAATGGAGACCGTCCGGCAAATCTGTTTTTTATGCGCGTGTCTGCGCCTACACTGCTCCTGCCGACTATTTCTATACGGACGATAAAAATCTCTGTGATATTGGAAACTGGTCTGACACCTTAAAAGTTGTTGCACGGATCAGCGATAAAACAGCAAAAATTACAGGCACCAAAGCAACCGCTGCATCCCTGTCTTTTAAATGGGCAGCCGTTTCCGGTGCATCCGGATATAAAGTTGTATATTATCCAAGTGGTCTTTCTGATCTTTCCAAGGAACTTACCGCAAATACAAATTCCTGTACGATTAAAAACTTAAAAGAAGATGGCTCTTATGCAATCTGCATTTATGCCTTAAACAGCAATTCTGACTTTACAGCTGTTTCTAATACTTACACCGAAACCTATGCCACAACACTTCCAAAGAAAATACGTGATTTTAAAGTGACAACTGCTTATCCCGGAGATGCCAGCTTTGAATGGAAAGGCATTAATGGTGCCAAAGCATTTCAGTTGCAGATAACAAAAGTTTCTGATTCCAAAAAATTTAAAAAACCGATTGTAAACGAAACAAAATTTTACAGTTACCTTGGAACATATACCAATTCAAAAAAAATCAAAGCAGGCACTTTTTATTCAGCAAGAGTCCGTTCCTATGTCACACTTGCAGGCACTAAGCAAAAAGTTTACAGTCCATGGAGTACCGTCATTACTTTTGGCACCTCGCCTAAAAAGATTACTGCAAAACAGTCCGGCTCAGGAATAAAGATCAACTGGTCAAAAGTTTCCGGTGCTTCCGCATATGAAATATACGTTTCCACAAGCTACGATACGAAAACTTTTACAAAAGCAGGCGCCGTTAAAAGTAAAAACACCAGCTACACCCTGAAAAAATTTAAAAAGAAAAAGTTGAAAAAAAATACCATGTATTACATCAGTGTTAAGCCGGTCTGCAAAGTCGGAAAGAAAAATTGTTCCACAACTGTTTATGTATCCAATCCTACATCAGTATTTTATAGCAAATAAAAAGCTGACCATAAAATGATTGATTGTTAAAAATAAAACCGGATGTTTAAAAAATGCAAATCTCTTATATACATTTTTTAAGCATCCGGTTTTATGGTGATTATACACAAACTTTTTTCTAACACTTGCCGTTTCAACTTTCCCATGTTACTCTACATTTATCGCAATTCAAATTTCATTTCTGTGAAATTCATTTTCTGAATATCAGTCTTTTATGTCCCGGCAATTCGCCAGCTATTTCAGAAAAGTATTGTGAAAACCATTTTATTTTTTTATAATCAAAGGAGAATATGATATGGGGAAAAACACACGAAAAATCCATCATACAAAACGGGTTTTTGTACAAAAGAAATACCGGGATGCGTTATTCCGTAAAATTTTCAGTGAGCGTTCTGTCCTGCTTGAATTATATAACGCGCTGAACAACACTGGTTACTCAGACGAAAAGGAACTTACTGTTTACACCATTGATGATGTAATTTATCTTTGCTACAAAAATGATGTATCTTTCATCGTTCGTGGAACACTAAATCTGTATGAGCATCAGAGTACCTTAAATCCAAATATGCCGCTTCGCGGGTTGATTTATTTTGGTAAACAATATGAAAGTTACATCAAACAGCACAACTTAAATATATACGGGAAAAAACAGCTTAAAATACCTTCTCCTCAATTTGTTATTTTCTACAACGGAATAGCCCCTTTGGAAAATGATGCTGATTATACAGAGCTGCATCTTTCAGACGCATTTGAACTGACAAATAATTCAGATGATACAGCAAAACTCCCTTGCCTGGAATGTACCGCAAAAGTCTATAATATTAATTACGGACACAATAAAGAACTGATGCTTCGGTGCAGAACGTTAGAGGAATACTCTATTTTGATCAGCAGAATCTATTCAAAGATTTTGGAAGGAATTTCTTTAGAACAGGCAATTGATTTCACGGTACAGGATTGTATTCATGATAATATTCTCCGTGATTTCCTCATAAAACACAGATCGGAGGTAGTTGGAATGTTACTGGAAGAATTTGATATGGAAGAGTATATCAAAATGGAACGCAGGGACAGCTATGAAGATGGAAAATGCCAATATCGTATACACGTCATTCACACGATGTACCAAAAAAATATTCCTGCTGAAAGCTGCATCAACATGCTGGATGAGGATGCTGATTTTGTAAATCATATCTACCAGTTATGCCAGCTTCACCCTGATTGGAACGACAGCAACCTTTTTGATGCTGTAGAAAGCAATTAGACACATCATATCCTGAGTCAAGTCTCACTTTTTGTATTTTATAATAACATGATGTTGGGGCAGAACAGATCATTTCAGGTATCTGTTTTGCCCCTCCAGTTTAAAAATCAATTCCTATCATGTATTTTTTATTTTTTCGGCACTTACTCCACATTTTTCGTTGCGATCACATCTACACCTGTCCCTGCAACATCTTTCACAAGCACATCCCCGATGTGCACCGGAGCAGCAACCTCAACATTTTTCAATGCTTTGACACAGTCAAATATTTTTCCTTTCGGAATATCTTCTTTTGTCTTTACAGAAACCATTGCTTCGCTTCCGCCGGTGATCCTTACTGTAGAGGTAACGATTCTGGTTGGATTTGTCACTTCCTTCCTCGCATAGATATCACCGCGCTTACAGGTATTCCCTGTAACACTGACAACTTCACCGTTCTCCATTTTTACAGTCAGCGGACAGCCCATCGGACAACCGATACAGATTAAATTTTTCTCTTCCATTGATATACCTCCATTTTATTCCTGCTCGATCTTGACTGTGATCGTCTTTAGATCCGGGTACTGCAAAAGCTGCTCTTTTGCCAGTTTGATCTCTTCCATTTCTCCCGGTGCCACGACCGGACGTTTTCTGTGGATGACTCTCTCATCATCAAAATAAGCGCTGACATAGCAATTCTTGTATACACTACCCACGCGGAAACGAACCGTAAGCTGCTCATCCATACTGGCAACATTGATAGTTCCCGGAACTGTGTATCTGACTCCCTCGACCGGATTTAAAATAATATCGTTATCTCTTGCCGCTTCCACGCCATTTGCTTTTACATAAACTGCTGCATTTTTTCCGGCTGTCTTTGCCTCTTCAGATACAAAATCCACAAGATCATGTACATGCAGTACATTTCCGCAGGCAAACACACCCGGAATATTCGTTTCAAGACTCTCATTTACTTTTGGTCCTGATGTAACCGGGTTCATGTCAACCCCCATACCTTTGGAAATCTCATTTTCCGGGATCAGTCCAACAGAAAGTAAAAGTGTATCGCAGCTATATTCCTCCTCAGTTCCTGGGATCGGTTTTCCCTTACTGTCAACCTCAGCCAACGTGATTCCCTCTACACGTTCTTTTCCCTTAATATCCACAACCGTGTGGCTTAACTTTAACGGGATTCCATAGTCATCTAAGCACTGTACGATATTACGTTTCAGCCCACCGGAATATGGCATTAATTCTGCCACAACCTTAACCTTTGCGCCCTCAAGTGTCATTCTTCTTGCCATGATCAGGCCGATATCGCCGGAACCCAAAATGACAACTTCACGTCCAGGCATAAACCCTTCGATGTTTACCAGACGCTGTGCCGTTCCTGCAGAATAAATTCCTGCCGGTCTGTATCCCGGAATATTTAACGCTCCACGAGGTCTCTCGCGGCATCCCATTGCAAGAATAACTGCTTTTGCCTGAATTTCAAACAGACCGTCTTCGCGGTTCATTGCAGTAACTACTTTTTCATGGCTGATATCCATGACCATGGTATTTAATTTATATTCAATTCCAAGTTCCTTTACCTGCGAGATAAATCTTCCCGCATATTCCGGACCTGTCAGTTCTTCCTTAAATGTATGCAGACCAAAACCATTGTGGATACACTGGTTTAAAATACCGCCTAATTCTTTGTCTCTCTCTAAAATCAATATGTCATCAATTCCGTTATTTTTTGCAGAAACAGCAGCCGCAAGCCCTGCCGGTCCACCTCCGATGATTACGATATCATATGTTTTCATGCTCTGGCTCCTCCCTCTTACAATCTGTCCTTGTTGGTTCCGACAATAATTTTTGAATTTCCGCCTGATTTTGTGATCTCAGACTGACTCACACCGCGCTCTCTTGCTAAGATCTCCATTGTTCTCGGCGAGCAGAATCCCGCCTGACAGCGTCCCATTCCGGCTCTTGTGCGGCGTTTGACACCATCTAGTGATTTTGCACCGAGCGGGCGTCTGATGGCATCGATAATTTCTCCCTCGGTGATCATCTCACAGCGGCAGATAATATTGCCATACTCCGGTTTTTCCTTTATTAAGGCCACTCTTTCTTCTTTGCTTAAAGTATTTGGATTTAAGATGCCTTTGCGCGTTGCGATAAAATCTTTCTTTTCTTCCAAATGCATTTTTTCTTTTAACAGACCTGCAACCATTTCTCCGATCGCCGGACTGCTCGTAAGCCCAGGTGACTCGATTCCGGCACAGTCGATAAAGCCTTTTGCATCTTCTGCCTCTTCAATGATAAACTCATGACCATCTTCATGTGCACGAAGTCCGGCAAAAGAAGTGATAACCTGACGCATCGGAATATTTTTTACATTCAGATTCGCCCCGGCGATAACCTGATCTAAGCCTTCTCTTGTCGTGTTCGTTCCTTCTTTGTCCTCAATATCAATCGCAGTAGGTCCTAATAACAGGTTTCCATGTACCGTCGGCGTGATCAGAATACCTTTTCCATATTTACCTGGAAGTGCAAAGATCGTGTGGCTCACATGGTTTCCGGCACTCTTGTCAAGCAGGCAGTAATCGCCGCGTCTTGGTGTAATATGGATTTTCTTTTCACTGACCATATTGTGAAATTTATCTGCATAAACACCTGCCGCATTGACGACATATTTTGTTTCAAACACGCCCTGATTCGTATGAACCTCCCAGATCTCCCCTGTTTTTTTCAGATCTGTTACTTCCGTATCAAACTTAAATTCCACACCGTTTGCATTTGCATTCTCAGCCAGTGCTATATTTAAATGAAATGGGCAGACAATCCCGGCACTCGGCGCATATAAAGCCGCATAGATATCATCCGCAAGATTTGGCTCCATTTCATGTACTTCCTCTTTCGATAAAATGCGCAGTCCCGGCACACCGTTTGCCACACCGCGGTCATAAAGCGCCTTCAGATTTGGCATATCCTCCTCGTCCTTGCAGACAACCAGAGAACCTATCCGCTTAAACGGAAAATCAAGATCTTTGGAAAGCTGCTCCATCAAGGCATTTCCCCGTACATTTAATTTTGCCATCAGGGAACCTTCTTTTGCATCATATCCCGCATGTACGATTGCACTGTTTGCCTTGGATGTGCCGCAGCAGACATCTTCCTCTTTCTCTATCACACATACTTTTGCATTATAACGCGACAATTCTCTCGCCGCTGCTGCGCCGGATACACCGGCTCCGATGATAATTACGTCATACATTTTCCATCTCTCCTTTTTTTACTTTGTTCTTCTGGTATCTAACCCGGAGGGCTTTTTCATTCATAAGATGTAATCTCCTATGAATAAAAAAGCCTGACAAGTAAGCGCACCCATGCTGTTGCGATTATCCTGTCAGGCTCTCTTCTCTCTTGCCCCTCAACAATAGATTGCAGGTTCCACATGCACATCTACTGTCATAAATATAAAATTGTCATATAAAGTTACTTATCGCATGACAAACATACGGTCTACCATGGAATTGCTCCATATAGCAGTACTGCAGCAATTGCTCCGATCACCGGTCCCACCAGCGGAACAACTGCATATCCCCAGTTGGATGTTCCTTTTCCCTTAATCGGAAGAACGGCATGTGCAAGACGCGGTCCGATATCTCTTGCCGGATTGATCGCATATCCGGTCAGTCCACCAAGTGACATACCGATCGATACAATGATTCCAAATACAAGAAACTTTCCAAGTCCATCGGTAAGTCCCGGCACATTTGCCATACCTTTGATCGCAAATACAAGGATAAACGTTCCAACTGCCTCACTGAAAATATTCTGTCCCATGTTCGGAATAGAAGGCGCTGTACAGAACACCCCAAGTTTTGTCGCCTGATCCTCTGTTGCATCAAACTGTCCTTTAAACAAAAGATATACGATCACCGCTCCAACAAACGCTCCTGCAAACTGTGCAATGATATATCCCGGAACCATTGCCCAGTCAAAACTTCCGTCAACTGCAAGTGCTAACGTCAGCGCCGGATTAAACGATGCTCCCGATGCTGCTCCGAAAATAAATGCCGGCAGCATAACCGCAAGTCCCCATGCAAATGTGATCTGGACAGTTCCTCCACCCTTCATGCCAGATTTGTTGAGATTTACGTTTGCAACAACTCCATCACCTAAGATGATCAGAATCATAGTTCCCAAAAACTCTGCTATATATGGTAACATACTATCCCCCCTTATTCAATTAACTTTACCAATACATTACAATCTTTACCTTCCCTATACAAAACCTTCTTTTTAATCTTCCTTTGCCCAGCCGTATGCATATTTGACTGCTTTGTTCCAGCCTTTGATCATTTCTTCTCTCTTTGCGGCATCGATCTGCGGCTCAAATGTCTTGTCGATTGCCCAGTTTTTAATAACATCCTCTTTACTTGACCAGTAACCGACTGCCAGACCAGCAAGATATGCAGCGCCCATCGCTGTTGTCTCTACACATTGCGGACGATTTACCGGCGCATCAATAATGTTCGCCTGTGTCTGCATCAGGAAATCATTAGCACTTGCTCCACCGTCAACTTTCAAAGCGGTAAGATCAATTCCGGAATCTGCTTTCATGGCAACCAGAACATCATTCACCTGATATGCCAGAGATTCCAATGTTGCACGGATAATGTGATATTTATTGACGCCACGGGTAATACCTACGATCGTACCTCTTGCATACTGATCCCAGTGAGGTGCACCAAGACCGGTAAATGCCGGAACTACATAACAGCCGTTCGTATCTTTTACTTTCTTTGCCATGTATTCAGAATCAGGTGCAGAATCAATGACTCTTAATTCATCTCTTAACCACTGGATCGCAGCCCCCGCCACGAAAATAGAGCCTTCCAGTGCGTAATTAACTTTTCCATCCAGTCCCCATGCAATCGTAGTTACCAGACCATTCTTGGAAAATACCGGTTTTTCGCCTGTGTTCATTAAAAGGAAACATCCGGTTCCATATGTATTCTTTGCCTCTCCTGCGTTAAAACAGGTCTGACCAAACAATGCTGACTGCTGGTCTCCGGCAGCACCTGCGATCGGGATCGGTCCACCAAGGTAAGAAGGATCTGCCTCCCCGTAAATACAGCTTGACGGTTTCGGCTCCGGCAGCATACATTTTGGAATATTTAACTCTGCTAAAATTTCATCATCCCACTGAAGAGTGTTGATATTAAATAACATTGTTCTGGATGCATTGGAATAATCGGTCACATGAACAGCGCCTTTTGTCAGTTTCCAGATCAGCCAGGTTTCTACCGTTCCGAATAATAATTCACCTTTTTCGGCTCTCTCTCTTGCACCCGGTACATTGTCAAGCAGCCATTTTACCTTCGTGCCTGAAAAATATGCATCAATGACAAGACCTGTTTTTTCCCTGAATTTATCGGTAAGTCCTTTTTCTTTTAAGGTATCGCAATATTCTGAAGTTCTGCGGCACTGCCATACGATCGCATGATGGATCGGCTCTCCTGTTTCCTTATCCCAGACGATCGTTGTCTCTCTCTGGTTGGTAATACCGATTGCTGCAATATCCTCTGCTGTCGCATTGATCATGTTCATCGCCTCAACTGCAACACCGAGCATACTTGCCCAGATTTCATCTGCATCATGTTCCACCCAGCCCGGCTGTGGGAAGTACTGTGTAAATTCCCTCTGTGCCACGCTGCACATCTCACCTTTCTCGTTGAACAGGATACATCTGTTGCTTGTGGTTCCAGCATCCAGTGCCATTACATATTTTGCCATACTTTTTCCTCCTCTTTCTGTTGGCTTTATTTAATATTTAAACTGCTCCCCCCAGAGCATTATAAATATTCGTAAAATTGATTGTTCTTTTTTCTATTGAAATATATTATTTTTTACCCTACATATTCCAGACTTTATGGTTTGTGGATGATACCGCCATCGCACCCGCTGACAATGCCCCCATCACGTCTTCTTTATCTGTGATCAGCCCTCCCGCAATAATGGGTACTTTTACCGAATGACTGATCTGTGCAATGATCTTTGGCATTACTCCCGGAAGTACCTCGATAAAATCTGGTTTTATCATGTGCTGTTGCTGCCTGATATTTTCAAATGCCATCGAATCCAGTAAAAATACACGAAGTACTGTATACATAGACATTTCTTTTGCTTTTTTGATCAGTGACGGCTTCGTGGAAATAATTCCATCCGCTTCGGTCTGTTCTTTAATAAATTCAACTGCAATCTCCTTTGGACTTAAACCACTGATGAGATCCATATGCACCATTGCAATCTTACCTGCATCCCTGATCGTCTTTACAATTGATCCAATAGAACAGACATCTCCAAATAAAATAAATATGACTCTGATATCATCATGCTTACAGCATTCTGTCACATCTTCCATATTTTTTACCGCTGCAATGATGGGATTATCCGCTACTGCTTCATAAAAATTCTGATTCATGCTTTCCCCTTCCCAGACACCTTTTTCCTAATTCATATGTATACAACTAATGGTCACCTCATGACGTTTTTACATTGCAGTTTTAATATAACATAAAAAAGAGCGACAATACCAACGGCTTCATCGGCCGTTCTATTCGCTCTCCTGTCATAGCTCTCTTATTGAACTGACTGCATCATATCATAATGCACAATGTAACGCAATACTTTCTTGATGCTTTTTATCATTTTTGTTTGTGTTTTACAGTTTTTTTCGTTTTGTTTTATATATAATGCACAATTTCGTTTCTTTATCCAGAGCCTCTTTGTTATATTTTTATCAATATATAACATTTCGTTTCATTCTATCTAAAAATCATCCAAATCAAACTTCTTACCTGTCATTTTATCCGATCTGTTATGATGCTCCGTCCATACTGTTTAACTTTTCCTCACATGCCTGCGCCGTGCGTGCTCCCATGCCTAAATCCATACCAAAGATTCCATATTCGTCTCCTGCGGAAAGTCCGACGATCTTACTACGCCGCCAGCACTCCAAGCACTGCCTCCGCCAGCTTTTTGTGACCTTCCTTATTCAGATGTTCTCTGTCCTCTTTACTCGGCTCTGCCACATCGGATGCTGCAAGGAAATCGCAGTCATATTTTTCTGCAACTTTCTGATAAACCTCCTTCAAACCTTTTGATACTTCCACAGATCTCTCATTAAACTCCGGATCATATCCCGGCTCCCAGACACCTTCCCCAAGCTGTATCGGGGAGATCAATAAGATCCGGATATTCTGATCTGCCTTACGTATCTGCTCCACCAGACGTTCCACACCTAGACCGATCACCTCTGCTGAGGCATTGTAAAATGTCTTGCAGTCATTCGTTCCAAGCATCAAAACGACACGATCCACCGGTGCATGACTCTCTAAAAGAGTTGGCAGCAATGCAGCTCCTTTTCTTCCCTCACGCAGCTCATCCTCAAAAACCGTTGTCCTGCCGCACAATCCTTCCTCAATGATGCGGTAGCCTTTCCCATACAGCTCCTGCTCGATCAGTCCCGTCCATCTTGTATCTCTATCGTAGCGTTTTTTCGTTCCAGGAATCAAACCATACGTATTAGAATCTCCAAAGCATAATATTTCTTTCATAGTAATCTCCCTTGCTTGTGAAAAATGTATTTTTCACACTATCCTTTTCTGTTCTGTCTTTTATCTGAAGTATTGTATATTTTTGTTTTCTTATTTCCTACTATATTAATATGAATACTATGTTTTGTCAACAAAAAAATATGGTGACAGAAAACCCTGTCCTTAACAGTGACAGAAAACCCTGTCCTTAACAGGACAGGGTTACAAATCCAATATTTATAAGGCAGATCAATGCAAGCAGTGTCACCGCCAGCTTTCCACCTGTCTGCTTTAATTTTTCTGCCACAGCATCTGCCATACGGTAAATACAGAACATTGTCACAAACAGCAATATAAAATACAGGGTAATATAAACACGCTCACCGGAAACATAGATCGTCGCCATAAATCCAAGGATCATGCCTGCACCAAATCCGCATCCCAACATAAGAAGCGCGTAAATATACTCTATCGGCTGCTCTCCCAGGATAATCCACAATGCATAAAGCATCGCCGCCACTGTGACTGCAAGATACACCATCGGAAGCCAGGTAGAAAGCGTGCCCCAGCTCCATTCTGTGATCTCCTGCGGCATGACAAACAGACCTGATAATCCCGGATAAGCAGTACGCATTGCCGTCTGCCCGAATAAAATCAAGACCGGTAACGCAGAAATAATGGTCTTTTTATAGTCATCCGTTTTTACATAGACAAGCATTGCAAGCACCAATGCAACTGTCAGAAATACGGCATCGCAGTTTGCTATAAACACACGCTCAATACTGAGCAGACCAAGATACAATTTATCTCCAAATCCATATGTCTCAAAAATTGGAAGGTCTGCAATGCTGACCGCATTTCTTCCGGCATTTCCCGGACAGAACAGGATTGAGATCAGTGTTATGATATTAACAAGTACCATTCCTGCCAGATACAGATTATTGCTGTGTATTACTTTTTTGTCCGTCAGTGTGCTTCCAGCAGAATCCTGCACCAAAGGCATCTTTTTAGATTTCCCACAAATCAGATAAATGCCATACAATATAAAAACCACAAACAGGATCACCGCTACCTGCTCATGACTGCTTGCGATCACACAGACAAGTACCCCTGCAATGCCTTCCACAATATTGATTTTCTTATGTACCAGCATTTTTTTCAGCAGAAATCCAACAAAGAACATTCCCCAGACCGGCCAGAAATAATTTACCGTTGTGGTAATCCAGCCTGCCGTTCCCATATCATGAAACGGATATAAAAGAACCGCCGCTGCCGCACACCAGTCCATCAGTTTTCCGCCATCAAATATTTTTGAGATTAATACTGGAAACGAAATAAAAAGCGTCAGATCAATGAGTCTCCACAAAATTGGATACTTTATGATCCAGACAAGAAGAAACTCTATCACAAACCGGGATGTCCACGTCTCATAACGCTGTATCAGATAATCCCACAATCCAAGCTCTGACGTTGCCTGCGAAAAAAACTCATCATCTCCCGCCATCGGACGAATCCTTAGATGATAAATAATCCCCACAAAAGCCACAATGAAAAAAGGCATTAACTGACGCAGATCTGCCCGGGCTTTATTCTGATTTTCCACGCATCCGGCTCCTATTCCTCAAATATATCGTCCATTTTTGTTCCGCAGCTACTGCAGAATGCTGCTCCCTGTGGCATTTTGGCACCACATTTCGGACATTCCACGGCTCCCTGAAGTTTAAATACTTCTGCGCGCATGCGCTCAATCTCTCCAAGCGCCTCCGTGATCAGGAAAAAGTGCTCCTGTTCCGGTGTCTTTTCTTCGCCTTCTGCGCTCTCTTCATCCTTGTGTTTCTCATAATATGCTTTTCCAAGTTCCGCATACTGTTTTTCCACAAAATCTTCTTTGGATCTGATATCCATCTTTAACTTTGCGATCCCGGATACATCCTTCGCTTTCTGACCAACATCCTTACCTGCACTCACGATTGTCTCGCTTAACTTATCAAAAAACTCCATACTGTGCTACCTCCCTGAATTGGTTTCCTGATTGTTTCTATACTACGCAGTACCTGTTTTGACACTGCTCATTGCTTACGCACATTATACTCTTTTCCTAATATATCTTCAATAAATAAGGTCTTAACTTTATATAAAATGGGGTTAATCGCTGCTGATTACACAGTACGATTGATATGAGCTGCCCGTTCAAATGGTGTGTTGCAGGCTTATGAATGGCATCCCTCGCAAAGCCGGAGTAATTTTTGTTCCGTTGTACGAAAATAAGGCAATCTAAATATGCCTGATGTAGGTTCTCTCGGAGTGACGTGACTGGCAGACCAAGATTTTCTAATTTTCTCCCAAAGTCACCAAAATCTGCTCCGGCTTTTGTCAATGAATGTTTCGTTAAAAAAATATTACCTTATGCAGTCCATACTTTTTTTACCAGACAATCTAATAATATCAATATGATTGCGCACAAAATTATATATGTGAAATTTAATGGTGTTATACAACCGATGATTACCATTATACTTGATATAAATAACACTGCATTATGTATTTTCCTATGTCTTGAACAATCAATCTTTTTCCATATATAGCATGCAATAAGATATACTATAATTAAAATTATGATTCTATCCATTATTTCACTCCTGAATACATATCTTCTTTACGTCTAATACTGGTATATTTAATTCCTCATTGTAACACTTATGCAATCTATTTTTTATTTCTTCACATTTCAATGTAGGATTTATGCTTTTTGCCAATGCAATTATTCCTGTAACATATGCTACTGAAATAGACACACCTTCGGAATAAGTATATGTATCCTCCGGCATTAAACAATATACTTTCTCCGCCGGAGCATATATATCAATTTTTTCTCCATATCCAGAAAACTCATATATTTTACCATTTATCCCCAAACCTCCTACACATATAACATTGGGTAACTCAAAACAACCTGGATACACATGTTGTACATCTACATTAGAACTATTTTTCCCACCTGAGCAAACAAAAATTACATCTGAACATTCTTTCATTATTGTATATAATTTTTCACTATATACTTCCATATCCCAACTACAATTAAAAAGACGAATTCCCTTATTATATCCATATTTAATTGCATTAACCACATCATCAACTTGATTATTAGAAATTTCTTGATCGTTATGATATATTACACTTTGTAAATCAGAAGATGTAATATCTATACCACTATCTATAATTCCCACAATAATGGTTTCATTTCCATATGTTTCCTTCCAAACATCTTCTATATGTATTTTATTTTTCCAATATTCAGTCTGTTCGCATCCTGCAGTCTGTATAAATAATGAAGCAAAAATTATATTTGCATCCTTTCGCTGGTGTTCCATCTGCTAATGCTTGTTTACTTCCTTTTGATGTTTTAGCCCATTTAAACGATGGTAGTGTTCCTAGCATATTATAATACGTTATGCTTTTTGAATTTGTACTATAGTCAAAACCTCCACTCCATGCAACACCAATTGTGTCTGTATAACTCCAAGGATAATAACACTTTAGCCAATTAAATGATTCTGTAACTTTATATTTAGAATTTTTTCGCTTTCCATCTTTATATGTTGATTGATTTAATACTGTTTGTGAAAAACTTAGTTTTGAAGTAGCAATTGATGAGATCGATTTAATTTTTTAAACTGTCAAAACAAAATTATACTCTTTTCCCTGTATTTCTTCAATAAACACCTTTTTCATCTTATACATTATCTTTCTTATCTCATACAGATATATATCAGATATCCTGCATAACATGCAAGCAGCACCACACCTTCTTTTTTCTCTATATGAAGCCTGCTCCATGCAAACACCCATACAAGAATGCTTACCAGCACCAGAAGTATACTGTCCACCACATTTTCCATAATAAATGCTACCGGACTTATCGTTGCTGTCACTCCAAGGATAAATAGAATATTAAAAATATTCGATCCGATCACATTTCCAAATGCCATATCAACTTCATTTTTTCTTGCAGCTACCACAGAGGTGACGAATTCCGGCAGGCTGGTTCCCATTGCAACGATCGTAAGTCCAATCAGATTCTGGCTTAACCCGGCTTTTACGGCAATCGCTGACGCACCATCTACAACAAAATCCCCGCCAAATTTAATAGCCACTGCACCACCCACAATATATAATGCACATTTCCATGCAGGATAAATTTTATATTCACCGGAAGGATCTTCTGCTTCTGCCGATGCCGCATGCGCTTTTAATGCTGACCGTACCATCCATACTAAAAATCCAATAAAAAGAAGTAACAATATCACACCATCTGTTCTTCCTATCTCCATGCCGGAAATTCCCAGAACAAACAAAAGCACCGCGCACAGAACAGAAACTGGTATTTCTTTTTTTAATGTATCTTTCTGTACGATCAACGGTGCAAATAATGCACATGCCCCGCATACAAACATTAAATTAAAAAGGTTAGAACCTATCACATTGCTGACTGCCAATGCATTGTTACCGGCAACGGAAGCTGTTACACTGACAGCAAGTTCCGGCAGGCTCGTCCCCATTGCAACGATCGTGAGTCCGACAATCATAGACGGAATCCGCAGCGCCCTTGCAACGGAAGAACTTCCCTCAACAAAAAAATCTGCACCTTTGATCAATAAAACAAATCCCACCATCAATAAAGCTATTGACTGCATCATCGCCACCATACACATTTCCTCCTTCGTTTTTCCTGTTATTTATATCCTGTTATTTATAAAATTCCCAGATGTGTCAAAAGGATTCTGACACCGAGCAATACTAAGATCAGTCCGCCGGCAAACTCTGCTTTCTTTTCGTACTTGTTTCCAAAAAAATTTCCAACATAAACCCCGCCAATCGAGATACAAAAGGTGGTGATTCCAATGATCGTGATTGCCTCCACGATCGGATAGTCCAGAAATGCAAATGTGATCCCGACTGCAAGTGCATCAATACTTGTCGCAACTGCAAGCACAAACATCTCTTTGAGATCGAGTGGCGCATCCAGTTCTTTTACCTCATCCTCTTCCTGATCCGGTTTTATGGATTCGATGATCATTTTACCACCGATCACTCCAAGAAGTATAAATGCGATCCAATGGTCAATGCTTGTGATATATTTTTCAAACTGACTTCCCAAAAGCCATCCAATAAGAGGCATCAATGCCTGAAAACCTCCAAAAAATAATCCGATCACAAGTGCCTGTTTCTTGTTGACCTTACGCATCCCAAGTCCTTTGCAGATCGATACTGCAAATGCATCCATGGACAGCCCGACGCCCATCAGGAACAATTCAATAAAAATAGCCATCTTTTTTTACCCGCTTTCTTTTTGTATCAGACATTTTCCGTGATGTTTCCTCAGTTATTTTGTACTGTATGCGTCATTCCTGCAATGATTTCCAATTTCTGACATACTTTAAATGATAATATTTCTCAAATAAATATGACAAAAAAAGAGACTCCACGTATATTCCTGTACCGGATATCCTCGCAGATATCCCTACAAAAATATACATGAGTCTCATTCTTTAAGATTTGCCAGGTTCTTTTCGTGTGTGCCCACCAAAAGAAACCGGTATGTTGACAAACCACGCGATCACGCGAACTACTCCCTCACGGTTTCACAGACTGCTTTCCTTCAAAACAGCCTGTGCTCATCATAAGTTTTTCACTTATGCCAAACGCTGTTTTCACATCATATCTTATACACCATGATTTGTCAATGAATGTTTCGTTAAAAAAACATTACACCGCTGCAAGCGCGATTCCAAGGAACACATAAAACAACAGCAGTGCAAGAAGTGACAGCAATCCTGTCTGCACCCAGTGCGCGAGGAAATCATTGTGCGCACGCTCCATGATCCTGCCGGTGCTCTCCGCATAGATCATCTTTCCAACATAATCATTTTGCGGAAACACTTCTGCAAAGGTGTCCGGACCGCTCCCTTTTAAGATATAATGTTTTAACATTGGGAGTATCCTTGACCAGATGTAAAGGCGGCCGCTTCCTAAATATTCCAGTCCGTGGAAATTAGCATGCGGTATTTCCACCATCTCATCCGCTTTTCCCCATTCTGTCTCATAATAATATCCCGCAGCAAGTTTTGAAAATTCCAGTGTATAATCATCCAGCCAAAATATTAATTCTTCTTTTGCATCCATCTGTATTGCATTTGCTATCCTCCCCCCAATGCGTTTTTGATGCACTGAGGGGATTAGTTTTTCCCAGGCGGTCATCCTCCGTATCGTCATCTTCGTAGTCTACATCAGAAAATGCCACCAATTCCTCGTTTTCGTCCTCGTCGTCTGTATTATCAGAAGCAACAGAAGCGATTTCCGGGTATTCGATTTCATCGTCCTGCACACCAAACAGAACCACATGAGCGTTGACTCCGTCCCAGATAACCTTACGCACGATGGTGCGGATGGCTGCTCGTTTCTGCTCTATGGTCATTTCATCAATGCCATCCTTAAAGACAGTCAGCAGCTGACGCATCAAGTCAAACTCAATATCGCTGAGAGCATGCTGTGTGGTCAGACCCTCCAGCTCCTGAATACGTTTTTCAAGGGACTGGTATTCCTCGTTCAACTGCTCAATTCGTTTGGTTACATGCGCCTTGGCAGGGCTGTCGCCCATATCTACAAGGGCGTCTACCAGAGAATTGATTTTCTTCTCGGTTTCTGCCTTTTCCTTTCTCATTTCATCAAGTCGCTGCTCATAGTCCATGCGATTGCCGGTATAGAATCTACGGCTCTGTTCCAACTGTGCAATGAAAGTATCCTTATCCTCCGCAAGCATTTTAATCTGCTCGACCACAGCCATATCCAATGTATTGCCATTGGCATTCTTGCTGTTGCATACAGACCTCTGACTGCGTTCCTTCATTTTGCATACATAGGTATAAATTACTTTTCCATCCGCAGTTTTGCGCTTGCTCATTTTCGGATACATACGCTCACCGCAGCTACAGAATAGCAAGCCAGTCAGAAGCGCTTCATTACTGCGTGGCTTTCTAAAGGATTTGGATTTATTGCGTTCCAAAGATTCTTGAATCTGTACCCACACTTTACCCGGAATCAGTCCCGGATGCTTGCCAACAGATACAATCCATTCACTTGCAGGAAGGTACTTTGTTGCTCTGCCTTTTTCCTGATCGGTACGGTTGTAAGCCATAATACCATGCTTGTTGTCAAAGGCATCTTTGTCTGAAAACAAGTCCGTATCATGCTGAGTAAAGAATTGATAGGCATCTTCATCCGCAATGCTGCGGAAGAAATCGTCTTAAATGAATTGATATATTGTTAAAAATGAAGACCATCACTGGTTCTCTATTTGAGAACCAGTGATGGTCTTTATCTTAATGCGAATTTAATGCCATAACCGGCACGCTAATACCCATTTTATGGTTGAAATGCAATAATACAATTAAGAAAACGAACGTTGGAGGTGTTGAGATGGGGAAACTGGAACGTAAATTATCCTCCTCACAGATGATCATTCTCGGTTTTGCCGCTGTCATATTGTTGGGTGCGCTGCTTCTGATGCTGCCGGTATCCAGTAAAGGTGGAGAGATTACACCGTTTCTGGATTGTCTGCTGACATCGACTTCGGCGGTTTGTGTGACCGGACTTGTGGTTTATGATACGGCGGCACATTGGACAGTGTTTGGGCAGGCAATCATTATTGTGTTAATTCAAATCGGCGGCATGGGCGTTATCACAGTAGCTGCTGCGATTACAATGGCAGCAGGAAAGAAAATCTCCTTGATGCAAAGAAGCACAATGCAGGATGCAATTTCCGCACCGCAGGTTGGCGGCATTGTCCGATTCACTGGTTTCATCTTGAAAGGCATCGTAATTATTGAGCTTTTGGGCGCAGCGATTATGGCTCCTGTGTTCATCGGGGATTACGGATTTGGCGAAGGTCTTTGGATGGCAGTATTTCACTCTATCTCAGCCTTCTGTAATGCCGGTTTTGACATTGTAAATGATGGTATTCTGTTTAATTCTTTGATGGGATATGCTGCAAATCCAATTATCAATCTGGCAATCATGCTACTGATTATCATCGGCGGACTTGGATTTTTGACTTGGAGAGATATTTGCACCAACGGCATCCACATAAAGCGATACCGTATGCAAAGCAAAGTTATCCTTACTGTTACCTCAGGATTGATACTGGTTCCAACAGTCTACTTCTTCTTTTTCGAACTGGTACATCTTCCGTTTGCAGAACGCTTTTGGGGAGCCTTGTTCCAAGCTGTTACGCCGAGAACAGCAGGCTTTAACACCGTGGACTTGAATGCAATGAGCGAAACTGGACAGATGATTACATCATTGTTGATGATCATCGGCGGTGCGCCCGGTTCTACGGCAGGAGGTATGAAAGTTACTACCTTTGCAGTAATGATATCTGTCGCAGCGGCAGTCTTTCAAAAACGTCAGAATGGTTGTTTCTTCGGGCGACGCATCGATGATGATACCGTAAAAAATGCGGCAACGGTGTTCTTTATGTATATTTCGTTATTTCTTCTTGGTGGAATAGCAATCAGTAAACTGGAAAATCTTCCGCTTGTAACTTGCCTGTATGAAAGTGCATCGGCGGTTGGCACAGTCGGTTTGACACTGGGTATCACACCGGAACTTGGGGCTATAAGCAAACTGATTCTGATTGCACAGATGTATATCGGCCGAGTTGGTGGGCTGACGCTGATTTTCGCTACACTGCCGGCAACAAAAAACACATTATCAAAACTCCCTGTCGAGAAAATCTCGGTAGGTTAAGAACAAGGAGGTTCTGTTATGAAATCGATATTATTGATTGGTCTTGGACGATTTGGCAAGTTTATTGCTATGAAGCTGCACACTATGGGACATCAGGTTATGGCAGTAGATACCAGTGAGGAACGTGTAAATGCACTGCTTCCTTATGTTACCAATGCACAGATTGGGGACAGCACCAATGAAGAATTCCTCGCTTCTCTGGGTATTGGCAATTACGATTCCTGTATTGTTGCCATTGGAGATAACTTCCAAAACTCTTTGGAAACCGCTTATCTGCTGAAAGAATTGGGCGCTAAAAAGGTTATTGCCCGTGCATCTCGTGAGATACAGGAAAAGTTTCTGCTACGTAATGGCGCAGATGAAGTGGTCTACCCTGAAAAGCAGTTGGCTGCATGGACAGCAGTCCGTTGTTCCTCTGAGAATATCTTGGAGTACATTGAACTGGATAACGAATACGCTATTTTCGAATTGGAAACCCCACTTGAGTGGAACGGAAAAACCATTGTACAGTTAGACATTCGTAAAAAGTTTGGCATCAACATCCTTGGTATCCGTGAGAACGGAAGATTAAATATGAGCATTACGCCGGATACCGTGCTTGGTCGAAATAAATCGATTCTTGTGTTAGGACAGGAAAAAGCCGTCCACAAGTGCTTCCGCATATAATCAATCCTTTTTTAATCAGGCTAAGGAGGTGTTCTTGATGAAGGATCTATTTTTAATACTAATTCTGTTGGCAACTTTTGCATTTGGATACTATGTTGTTGCAAGATTCGGAGATTTCATTGAAGAAAACCAACGCCTAATCGCCGAAGGTAACCGAAATAGCCACTGCAAGATTCATATTGCAGCAGAAACCCCGATGCTGTTGAATTCCATTGCATCTGCATTAGAGAGCTGCTCTGAATCTGCTCCTCATGTTGAGTTCTTTCTCAGTAGTGGACAAATCAATCATCTCTTAGATAAGCTAATAAACGAACGTATCGACATTCTTCTTCTGGCAGATGACAGCACAGAACCTTTGGGGCAACAATATGCTTCTGTTCGGATTCCATACGAAAAGACAAAGATGCTGGTAACCACGCTTGGTCTAACGGTTGAAAATTTGGATGAGGAAAAATGGATTCGTGTTGTTTGGAAAAAGAGTTTGAAATCCAAAAATCGTGACCGAGTAATTACAGCATTGGAAATGGAACATTGTAGACTAAAATGCGGATATGCTGACTATTTAGACTGATCGTTCACATTTTCGAGGTAGAAATCAGGACTTTTGTATGGTAGAATCTATTACAAAATTGGAGGTGAGGATAATGAATAAACTAAATAACATTAACAGCAAGCAGGATCATATCCTCGCCTGTCTGTCGTCGGCACCGTCCAATGCAAAGATCATACGTACCGCCGCAAGAATGGCAAAAGCCTTTGACAGTCAGTTTACAGCATTATTCGTTGAAACACCGGATTTTGCAGTGGCTACCGACGAAAACAAAAAGCGATTAGAGGAAAACCGCAAGTTGGCTGAACAGCTTGGAGCGACTATCGAAACGGTATATGGCGACGATGTTCCGTACCAAATTGCAGAGTTTGCCCGCATCTCCGGTATTACTCGAATTGTTTTGGGCCAAAGCTCCGCTATCCAAAAGCATCTGTTTGGAAAGCCGACATTAACACAACTTCTGTTGTCCTATGTACCAGAGCTGGATATTCATATCATTCCAGATAAAGCAGCAGATACGACCTATCATCCCAAAAAGGCGAGGAAATACCATCACGAGCAAATCATAAAAAACACTGTAAAGAGCGCTCTGATTCTGTTTGCGGCAACATTACTCAGTTTGTTGTTTCACGAGATAGGCTTTACCGATGCAAATATTATAATGGTGTATATTCTTGGTGTGTTGTTGACATCTATTGCCACATCCCATCAGATATACAGCTTGATTTCATCCATAGTCAGTGTATTTATCTTTAATTATCTGTTTACAGCACCTCGATTCTCGCTCGCAGCTTACGATACCGGTTATCCGGTAACATTCGTAGTTATGTTTTTAACGGCGTACATCACAGGTACATTTGCCATTCGATATAAAGAACAGGCACGACAATCAGAGAAAATCGCCAAACGAACAAAGGTACTTTTTGATACAGATCAGCTTTTGTCTAAGGCAGAAAACAAATTAGCCATTCTGCAAACTGCCGGACAGCAGATCAACAAGCTGCTCGGACGAAGTATAGTCATTTTTGACCACGAAGGTGGACGATTATCTGAGCCGATACGTTTCATTTCGGATGAACAGCACTTTTACGATGAAGAAACAGAACTTGCGATTGCAGAGTGGGTTCTTCAGAACAATCATAATGCCGGAGCTACAACAAAGAACTTCCCAGATGCACAGTATCTGTATTTTGCTGTTCGTGTCAATGAACGAATATATGGTGTCGTGGGAATTGATGCAATGGCAGGTGCTTTGGATGCATCAGAGCAGGGCATCCTTTTGTCTATTCTCGGTGAAACAGCGCTTGCACTGGAAAATGAGAAGAATATCAGGGAAAAAGAAGCTGCAGCAATTCTGGCAGAGAGTGAACAACTTAGAGCTAATCTGCTGCGAACCATCTCCCATGACTTACGCACTCCGCTGACAACGATTTCCGGTAATGCAGGCAATCTTTTACACAACAGTCATAGCTTTGATGATGAAACCAAACAGCAGATTTATGCAGATATTTACGATGACTCCATGTGGTTGACCAACCTGGTGGAAAATCTTTTGTACTCTACTCGTATCGAAGAAGGTCGCATGATGCTGAAAACCTCTCCAGAGCTGGTTTCTGAAATCATCGAGGAAGCGATGCAGCATATCCGCCCCAATGCAAAAAAGCATTCCATCACTTTGAATTATGGGGATGATTTACTGATGGTACGGGCAGATGCAAAGCTGATCGTACAGGTCATCATCAATCTTGTGGACAATGCACTGAAATACACACCTTCGGACACCTTGATTAGTATCAGTGCTGAATGCAAGAACGGGATGGCGGAAATCAAAATCGCTGACACCGGCAAGGGCATCAGCGACGTGGAAAAAGGAAAAATATTTGATAAATTTTACAGCGGCGAACATAAAATAGCGGATAATCGCCGCAGTCTTGGACTGGGTCTGTACCTCTGCAAGGCTATTGTGGAGGCACATGGCGGATCAATCCACATTACGGACAATTTACCGCATGGTTCTGTGTTCCGTTTTACCCTTCCGCTGGAGGAGGTAATAATACATGAATAACTTTCAAATCCTCGTTGTGGAGGATGATGCTCCGGTACGCAATCTAATAACTACAACATTAAGAGCACATGATTACCGCTTTATTGCATCAGGCACCGGTGAAGGAGCCGTGATGGAAGTAGCTTCTCATAATCCTGACATAATTTTACTGGATTTGGGACTACCAGATATTGATGGAGTGGAAGTAATACGCCGTGTCCGTAGCTGGTCAAACGTTCCAATCATTGTTATCAGCGCAAGAGCTGAGGATAATGATAAAATTGATGCACTGGATGCTGGTGCAGATGATTATTTAACAAAACCGTTCTCTGTTGAAGAATTACTAGCACGTCTGCGTGTTACCCAGCGCCGCCTTGCGCTGATGCAAAATGTGAGCAATGAACAGGCGGTCTATCAAAACGGTCCACTTCGAATTGACTATTCTGTGGGTTGTGCTTATCTGGGTGACGATGAGCTGTCTCTGACTGCAACGGAATACAAGCTGCTGTGTTTACTTGCACGAAACACAGGCAAGGTATTGACACATCGTTTTATTTTACAAAATGCATGGGGAAGCAGTTGGGAGAATGACATTGGTTCTCTGCGTGTTTTTATGGCAACTCTGCGAAAAAAGCTGGAGAAAACCCCTGGTGCTCCACAATTCATCCAGACTCATATTGGCGTTGGATATAGGATGCAGAAAGTGGAATAATGCTAAGAAACAGTTAAAAAATCTCTACTTACACTTTGTTGATGGAGCAATTGGTGACATAGCCAGAGAGCTATTCTATAATAAAAAATATTATATTGTGGGAAAGAAGGTGGAATCACAAAATGGATACAAGCGACAGTTGTCCTGACCCTAACCGATGCAATTACAAAATCTATTTGTTCAGATATAGAAGTTAAGACACGACTCGTGCATTGGAATCCATGCATGGGATGTGTCTTTTGCTTTTTTTAAAGATAGTATATTGTTATTGCAGAAAAAGGTTAAAATGTTAGTATTGTTTTTATTACAGATTATATTGATTGCATTAAATGCAGTTTTTGCTTGTGCAGAGATTGCGGTACTTTCCATAAACGAAACAAAATTGGAAAGGATGGCGGATCAAGGAGATAAACGAGCAAAACGCCTGTTCCGTCTGACAAGAGAGCCTGCCAAGTTTCTGGCAACCATTCAGGTTGCCATCACATTGTCTGGCTTCCTGGGTTGCGCATTTGCGGCGGATAACTTCTCTGATCCATTGGTGGATTGGGTGATTAATCTGGGGATTACTGTTCCCAGGGCTACACTGGACACCATCGCCGTTGTTTTGATCACTTTGATTTTGTCCTATTTTACTCTGGTCTTTGGCGAACTGGTTCCCAAGCGAGTGGCAATGAAAAAAGCAGAAGCATTGGGACTGGGCATTTCCGGCTTAATTAGAGGCATCTCCATCGTGTTCAAGCCTATTGTATGGTTCCTATAGCGGACAACTTCTCTCTCATAGACTGAAATACCGAGGGAGGTGCGTGGTATCGCAAGAAAGAGTGCTCCAATCAATGTAATTGTCCATTATCCAAAAGCTGAAGAAACGGTAAGATTTACCTTCATAAGTGATTGTCACGCCATCCTGGGACGTAACGATTGACTCTAAACGGTTATCTTTCTTCTGATCCAGCATCCTGCTTAAATATCTGCCGCGACCACAACCAGTGCCACGATCGCCGCTCTCGTATATGTAAACCAGCACAAAATCCATGCGTCCACAAGGAAAATACTTCTCCGGTAACAGGTATAAAAATCCGGTATCATGCTGTAATCTGAATTCCAGTTATACTGGCTAAATCCGGTATCATACTCCGCTAAATACACCACAAATGGCAAAACACACAATACCAGGATCACCGGCAGCAGCAAATCATTAAAATGTCCTGCCGTTTTTCTCTTTTCCCTTACTGCTTTTTTTACTGGTTATCTCCTATCAGCCAAGCAACTCAAGAATTTCTTCCTTGGTGAAACTTGCAGAATCCATTCCTTCGCCCTCAAGTACCTGCTCGGCAAGTTTCTTTTTGCGCTCCTGGATATCGATGATCTTCTCCTCGATGGTTCCCTCTGCCACAAGTTTGTATACTGTCACGACGTGCTTCTGTCCGATACGGTGTGCACGGTCTGTCGCCTGGTTCTGTACCGCAACATTCCACCATGGATCATAGTGGATCACGATGTCCGCAGAGGTAAGGTTTAATCCGGTTCCACCTGCTTTTAAGCTGATACAGAATACCGGAACATCATCATTATTAAAACTATCTACCATCTGCATACGTTTTTCCTTATTGACAGAACCTGTCAGAAGATAATAATCAATACCTTCTTTTTTCAGGCGCTCTGTCAGACGATCTAACATGGATGTAAACTGTGAGAACAAAAGGATCTTGTGTCCTGCTCCGACTGCATTTACGATCAGTTCCATACACATATCCGTCTTTGCCGATTCCCCCTGGTAATCTTCTAACAGAAGTCCCGGATCACAGCAGAGCTGACGCAGTTTTGTAAGTTCTGACAATATCTGCATCTTTCCTTTCTGAAATTCTTTGTCATTCTGCCGGCTTAACATCTCTTTCATTCTGGTTGCATAAGCATCATATAGCTGCATCTGCTCGCCGTCTAACCTTGCAAATACGTTTTCTTCGATCTTCTCCGGAAGATCTTTTAACACGTCCCCCTTCAGACGTCTTAGAATAAACGGTCGGATCATGCGCTGTAAGCGCTCCATCTTGTTTGCATCCTGATTTACCGCGATCGGAAGTTCAATTTCCTCCCGGAATTTCTGATAAGTATATAAAAATCCCGGCATCAGATAATCAAAAATACTCCACAGCTCGCTGAGCCTGTTTTCAATCGGTGTTCCGGTCAATGCAAGTTTGAATGCTGCAGTGATCTTTTTCACACCTTTTGCCGCCTGGGTGGACGGATTCTTGATATACTGGGCTTCATCAATGACCTGGATCGCAAATACAAATTTCTGGTACACTTCTGCATCTCGCTTTAACAGATCATACGAGGTAATAAGGATCTCGCCCTCTTTACTGTGTCTTATGATCGATGCACGCTCCGGTACACTGCCGGCTACTATGACAGTCTGCAACTGCGGGGCAAACCGCGAGATCTCCTTCTGCCAGTTATAAACCAAAGATGCCGGACACACGATCAGCGAACGCCGCAGCTCCTTTTCCCCGGACTGCATCTCTTCCTGTTCTGCTGTCAGGAGACTGATGACCTGAAGCGTCTTTCCAAGTCCCATATCATCCGCTAAAATACCGCCAAATCCATTTTCACGGAGTGTCTTTAACCACAGGAAACCATTCTTCTGGTAACTTCTCATGATCGAATTTAACGTTTCCGGCACTTCATAGTCACTGTCCTCGATCGTTTTCATATTACGGACCATGCCCTTGAACTCTTTATTTTTCTCGATCGATAGGAGCTGATTGTTCTTTAATGCCGCATCAAGATACATTGCGCGGTATTTTGGAACAATTACAGTGCCTTTTTTCAGGTTTGTTTCTGTCAGGCGCAGATCCTCGCTGACTTCCGCTAATGTACTCAGTCCATCTTCTTCAATATTTAGAAAATCACCGTTTTTCAGACGGATATACTTCTTTTTCCGGTCATATTTTGAAAGCAGATATGCAAGTTCTTCCCTTGACATTTCATCGGAATGAATTTTTAATTCCAGAAGATCGCTCTTTAACGAAATGCCCACAGAAACAGCCGGTGAAGATACAACCTTTAAATTACGGAAATTCTCCGTCGTATATATGGTCATAAATTCGCCCAGTCTTCTGAGACCGCCTGAAACAAGCTGGTAAAGCATTTCCTCATTATGTGACAGCACAAACACGGTCTGTGCCATGGCGTATTCATTAAAATACGGTTCTACAAGATTTTTGATGCGGAGTTCCTCTGCAAGGTCACGCACTTCCCCCGGTGCGATCTTCTCAAGGACATTATATTTATCATCCCCGTAAACAGCCATCAGTTTCGCGCCTACCGTATTCATATCCTGTCTGTCTAAGTAAAGTTCAAACTCCGGCTTTGGCGGCACATAAAGGCTCTCATCAAATCCGGCCTCTTTCTCCACTTTAAAATATTTTTTGAGCAAAGGAAGAAGGTCACGGCAGAACATGGCAAGTTCGTCTGTAGCAATATAGGTCTGTCCTCCGGTCTGGCGGTGCATAAATTCAAAAAACTCCCCGACTGTCTCCTTCATTCCTGCAGGACTGCGGTAGATCATATCCGCCTCATAAAAATAAAAATATTTTTCACCTATGATCACAGAATCATCTTCCAGCAGCAGAAAGATGCCGGAACCACCCTGACGGATGACCAGTTTCGGCTTTTTCTCTTCCGGTGAAAACGTATAGGTATCCTCCGGTAAAAATCCTACCTCCGCCTCAAACGGCATGTCACCAACTGCCTCAAAAAAGCGGTCGAGTCCCACACCATCTAACTCCATTGTGCGCTCATAGCTGCCTGTATACGCATAATACGCATGGAACTGGCTCTGACGCCTTTTGTCCATTTCCTGCTGTTCCATAAATGTGATGATGCGTTTTGCAGATTCCGTAAATGCATCTAAATGATGATAAAATTCCAGTTTTTTTCCATAACGGACTTTTTCGTTAATTTTGATCGAATGTAAAAATGCAGAAATATTTTTGAGAACATATTTCTGTTCCATTCCGATCTTAAATTCTACTGTCGCGTAACTGTATTCCATTTTAAAGTATGGCTCTAACTCCACCTTACCGTAAATATTTTCCGGTAGAAGATAAGTAGAACCTGCACGCATGGAATAACGGTTTAACAGATTTTTCAGCGACGTATCTGTCTTTAACTCTTTTTCCGCATAAGGCTTTGTCTCCTTCTCAGGAGTGATGCCAAGTTTTGCATTCAAAATATCTTTTGCCTGTCTGCGGTTCACATAAGCGAGTGCAATGGCAACGCAGTGTTTGCAGATGCCCTCATAATTACAGAATGCCTCACAGTTGCAGCGGCTCTCTGAAACTTCCGCATATTCTTCATCTATCACAAGCCGGACATCATAATGATCCTCGACTTGTCCTTTTACTTTTCCAGTTAATTCTGCCTTTGGAACGCCATCCTCCGTGTATACATCATAGGAAAATTCCTGTACAAGTCCCTGCTCATACAATTCCTTTCCCCGGCGGTATGCTGCCGGATATGCTTCCTGTTTAATGTCTGATATGGAAAACATGTCTGCTTTGCTCCTCAATCGTATATTTCTTGCATCTTTTTATTGTAGCATAAATTTGAGGATTCGGTTAGATTTTTTTACTAAAAACTGCTTCTAAAACACAACTTTGATCTCTGTTCCCACACCGACTTCACTCGTCATTGAAATCTGTGCATCATGCTGGGCAACGATATGTTTTACAATGGCAAGTCCAAGACCTGTACCGCCGGTAGATTTCGAACGACTTTTATCAACACGGTAGAAACGCTCAAATACACGTTCCTGCTGTTCTTTTGGGATTCCGATACCGGTATCTTTTACGATCAGTACCGGTCTGGTATTTTCGATGGCAGTCACGATCGTGACACTGCCGCCTTTTTTGTTGTAGCGCACCGCATTACTGCAAAGGTTAAACAACAGTTCCTCAAGCAGTGTCTTATTCCCGCTCATCGGAACAGACGTCCCCTCTAATTGCAATGTCACCTCGTTTTTCTCTGCCTGCATCTGCATGGAGCTGACGCACTGCTCTCCAAGCTCATGCAGATCAACCGTCTCAAATTCAAGTTTTAAATCACTGTCATCTAATTCTGACAACTTAATAATATCATTGATCAGCGACTGCAGCCGCTCCGCGCTCCTATGGATCTCATTTGCAAAATGCACGGTATCCTCACCGCCTGTCATTCCGCTTGCGATCAGTTCTGCATATCCGGAGATAGCCGTCAGCGGCGTTTTTAATTCATGTGAGACATTGGCTGTAAACTCCTGCCGCATCTGCGCATGGTTTAAGATATCCATATGCTGCTTTTTGATCATGGAAATAAATGGCTGCATTTCCTCATAAACTTCTGTCTCATCCACGAGAACGATATTGTCTGCCATCTTCTCGATCGGTGCCATCAGTCTCCGCGTCAGGCGGTATGAATAAAATACACACATCAGAAATACCATCAGTCCAACCGCCAAGATCAGCCCCGACATCGTAGACACCAGATGATAAATGCTTCCGCTCTCTTTTGCCACACGCACAACACTTCCATCTTCTTTTCTGAGTGCATAATAAAAAGTATGCTTCGACGAAGTGGATGAGACACGGATTGATTTTCCCTCACCATTTTTCATTGCTTCTGCGATCTCCGGACGTTCTTTATGATTTTCCATGGAAGATACATCTTCCATGCTGTCATATTCCACATCACCATTTTCATCCACACATGTAATGCGCAGTCCATCGGTTTCCAAAGAATAAGTGATGTCTTTCGATAACTGATCCGGACTTATCACTGAAACAACATGTGCATTTGCCTTTAGATCATCAAATATCTGTTCTTCTAAAATCTGATAAAACAGAAACATAGAACAAACGGCAGTCACCACAATGGCGATTGCCGCAATCAACATAAACCCGGTATTGATCTTTTTCTTCATTCTATCATGTACCCCACATTCCGCACGGTCTTGATACAGCTTCCCGCTGCACCAAGTTTCTGCCGCAGTGTTTTGATATGCATATCAACGGTACGGCTCTCACCCTCATACTCGAAGCCCCATACCTGATCCATGATCTTATCTCTTGATAAAACGATTCCCTGATTGAGCATCAGGTACTTCAGTAATTCAAACTCTTTAAACGTCAGTTCACACGTCTGCCCTGCAACGGTAACAGCATGTTTATCCATATCCATAAGAATATCTTCATGAATCAGCTGTGAATCTTCATGCACGCGGCTTGTTCTTCTAAGCATTGCCTTCACACGGGAGATCAGCTCCATCACACCAAACGGTTTTGTGATATAATCATCCGCTCCAAGATCAAGTCCTTTTACTTTATCAAGTTCACTTGTCTTTGCCGTTACCATGATGACCGGAACCTCTGCAGTTGCCTTATCTGCCCTTATCTTTGTTAAAATATCCAGTCCGTCCTCCCCCGGAAGCATGATATCTAAAAGGATCAGTGACGGAATATTTTTTTCCAGACGCTTAAAAAATGGTGCACTGCCCTCAAATTCTTCCACTTCATAGCCACTGTTTTTGAGTGCATACCGCTCAATTTCACGAATATTAATATCGTCTTCCACTATATAGATTGTTGCCATATTTTCCCTCAATCTCCATTTTCAAGCGTCTTTTTTGTACACCAACTGTGTTCCATGCAAATATTCGATTGCTAAAAATCCTTCACACTTAAATCTGATACATCTTCTCGAACTCGTTTAACTGTTTTGTAAACTCTGCACTCTCCTCAGCATCCATCTGCTCGGTAAAACTGTGTTCCTCTAACTGGGTATCCTCTAACTGCATCATATATACCGCGATATTCGAACAATGGTCTGCAACACGCTCATAGTTCATTGCAAGATCTGACAATACAAGACCAAGCTCAATGGTACATTTCCCTTTTCTAAGACGCTTCATATGGTTTTTCTTTACTTTCTTGTTTAACTCATCAATAACTTCTTCTAACGGTTCTACCGTACGTGCCAGTGCTTCATCCCCCTCCACGAACGCATTTGTGGTACGCTCTAAGATATCGCGGAGTGCCGCACTGTATACCAGCATTTCTTCTTTTGCTTTCTTAGAAAATACGGCTCCCTCTTTTACCATCTGCTGTGCATTTTCCACTACGTTGATGGAATGGTCGGAAATACGCTCAAAATCTGTCAGACAGTGAAGCAGAGATGTCACCTTCAGACTGTCTTTGTAAGATAAATTCTGGCTGCTTAACTTTGTTAAGTATGCGCTGAGTTTATCATCATAGGTATCTACGATATTTTCTTTTGCAATAACATCCCCGACCTTTTCTTCGGAGTATTCATCGAGTACGGTCATAGCCTCTAAAAATCCTTCATGTGTGATCTTCGCCATCTGGTTTGCCAGAGAGTGACACTGCTCAATTGCAAATGCAGGACTGCTTAAGAAGCGGTCGTCTAAGATCACAAATACATCCTCTTTCTGATTCTGTTCCTCTGCAGTTTTCGGGATCGTTAAGTATGCCAGTTTCTCCAATCCCTTTGTAAATGGAAGTAAAACCAGGGTTGCGAACACATTAAATATGGTGTGGATCATTGCGATTCCCGCTGCTCCAACGACTTCATTGGTAAATTCAAATCCGATCAGCGCATTTCCTGTATAAAACAATACCAGAAACAGGATCGTACCGATCACATTAAAATAAAGATGCACGAATGCCGTTCTCTTTGCACCTCTGTTTGCGCCGACCGCTGAGATCATCGCCGTCACACAGGTACCGATATTCTGTCCCATAATGATCGGGATCACAGAACCATAGGTAAATGCTCCTGTTACAGACAGTGCCTGTAAAATTCCGACCGATGCAGAGGAACTCTGGATGATCGCAGTAAGTACAGCTCCTGCTAATACACCAAGGAACGGATTATGGAACATCGTTAAGATATTCGTAAATTCCGGCACATCTGCAAGCGGTTCTACCGCCCCGCTCATGCTCTCCATACCGTACATTAATACTGCAAATCCAAGTAAGATCTCACCGATATCTTTTTTCTTGTCGCTCTTTTTCGACATACAAAGTATGATACCGATCATTGCAAGGATCGGTGAGAAGGAGGATGGTTTTAACATCTGGATAAAAAAGTTATCCCCCTGCAGTCCACTTAAGCTCAAAAGCCATGACGTTACCGTTGTTCCGATATTTGCACCCATAATGATGCCGACTGCCTGTGACAGCTTCATAATACCGGAATTTACAAAACCAACCACCATAACCGTCGTCGCCGATGACGACTGGATCACTGCCGTTACACCTGCACCAAGCAACACTGCCTTGATCGGGTTTGATGTCAGAGTCTCTAAGATCTTCTCTAATTTACCTCCTGACATCTTCTCCAGTCCGGCACCCATTACATTCATTCCGTACAGGAACAGTGCCAATCCGCCAATGAGGGTCAGTACTCCAAAAATATCCATCTCAATCTCCTTTTGTATGCCGCTTTTCTTATTCTTTACGTTTTTTTGACATATAATTTATTTATACAGCATTTTTCGTCATTTTGCAATTAGCATAAAAAGGAGTATGTAAATTCGCCGTCAACTTTATGTAAAATCTATGTAAAATCTCAAAGAAACCATTGATTTTTGTCTATTTTTAATTTTCATGCTGCCCGGTAATAGAATAAATTACCCACTCTGCAATATTGGTCGCATGGTCTCCGATACGCTCAAAATATTTTGCAACCATCAGCATATCTGTTGCCTGTTCACCATTTTTTACATTTTCATTGATCTTTTTGATAAGCTGCTGTCTGAACTGGTTAAACAGATCATCCACCACATCATCCTCTTTGATGACCCAGTGTGCTAAATCCATGTCTTTCTGCACAAACGCATCCACACTCTTTATTACCATGTTTGTTGTCTCTTTTGCCATCGCCTTGATAAGGTCAAGATTGATCGGATCACCGGTTTCATAGGATGCATCTGCCATTAAGATCGTCATCTCCGAAATATCGGATGCATGATCTCCGATACGCTCCATATCTGTGATCATTTTAAGTGCTGCAGAGATCAGGCGCAGATCTTTTGCCACCGGCTGCTGCTGCAGTAATAATTTCATACAAAGACTTTCAATATCCCGCTCCTGATGATCGATCTCCTCATCAAAGCTGATCGCTTTTTCCGCTTTTTCCACATCCTGTTTCACAAGTGCAGAACATGCCATCTCGATTGCCTGCTCGATCAGGCCTCCCATTTCTATTAATTCGTCATTCAATGTCTGAAGCTGTCTGTCAAACCTGTTTCTCATGATTTTCCACTTCCTTCTTTCTTTTCACTGTAATATGTTAATGTGCATTTTCTTACGCTTTTTGTATGTTATAAGCAATGAAACCTGAGGTATCATCCAAAACGTCCAGTAATGTAATCCTCTGTTCTCTTATCCTGCGGAACTGAGAATAACCGCTCTGTATCACCGGCTTCAATAACTTCTCCTAAAAGGAAAAATACCGTCTTATCCGATACACGGACTGCCTGCTGCATGTTATGCGTTACCATAATGATCGTATACTGTTTTTTCAGTTCAATGACAAGATCCTCGATCTTTGATGTTGAAATAGGATCAAGCGCAGAAGTCGGCTCATCCATTAAGATAACTTCCGGATTGACTGCAAGTGCCCTTGCAATACAGAGTCTCTGCTGCTGTCCACCGGACATACCGAGCGCACTTTTTTTCAGACGGTCCTTTACCTCATCCCAGATCGCCGCATCCCGCAGGGATTTCTCCACGATCTCATCCAACTTTGCCTTGGAGCGGATACCGTGTGTTCTTGGTCCATATGCGATATTGTCATAGATACTCATTGGAAACGGATTCGGTTTCTGGAATACCATTCCGACACGTTTTCTTAAAATGTTGACATCCATGCCGTTGTAAATATCCTCTCCATCCAAAAGAACACTGCCGGTGATCTTACATCCCTCGACCAGATCGTTCATTCTGTTTAAACTCTTCAAAAAGGTGGATTTTCCGCAGCCGCTCGGTCCGATAAATGCTGTAATCTCGTTCGATGCGATCGACATATTGATATTTTTTAGTGCATGAAAATCACCATAATATAAATCCAGGTTTGAAATTTTAAATTTTTCTGCCATTTTTTTTCTCCATTCTACTGTTTCGGCGCTTCAAATTTTTTTGCGATCAGGGAGGATACCCCGTTGATGATCAGTACCACGATAAGAAGTACAACCGCCGTCGCATATGCCTCATTGGTATGCATACCCTCACGCGATAACGAATACATGTGGATCGCTAAGGTACGGCCGGAATCAAAAAATCCTGCAAGGTTTGCAACTGTACCTGATGTATAAATGAGTGCCGCCGTCTCTCCGACGATTCGCCCGATCGCTAAGATAATGCCGGATAAAATACCCGGGATCGCACTCGGAAGCACAATTTTAAATATGGTACGCAGTTTTCCTGCGCCGAGTCCGAAACTCCCCTCACGGAATGAATCCGGTACGCAAAGAAGTGCTTCCTCCGTCGTTCTCATGATGACCGGGAGTACCATGATTGCAAGCGTCGCTGCACCTGCCATCATTGAGTAGCCCCATTTTAATGCTGTCACGAAAAACAACATACCAAAGAGTCCATAAATAATAGAAGGAATACCGGAAAGTGTCTCCGCCGTCACACGGATGATCCCGACTAACTTGTTTCCCTTTTTTGCGTATTCCACGAGGTAGATCGCTGCGCCCACACCAAACGGTACGGATAACAAAAGCGCCAGCACCGTCATAAAAAGTGTATTGATCATTGCCGGAAGCATCGACACGTTATCCGAATTATAAGTCCATGCAAACAGCGATGGTTTTAAATATGGGATACCGCGGATTAAAATATAGCCCACCAGAAATACCAGGACACCCACGGTCAGCACTGCTGCGACAAGTACTAAAAGCAGCAATACGAATGAACCCGGATGTTTCGTATATGATTTGATCTTATCTTTGAAAGACTGCTGATTGATCGCAGCAATCTCAGTTTCCATATGTTTTTCCATCTTAATCTCCCTTCTTGCGTGTGAAAAATCTTATTTTTCACACTACTTTCCCCTTTCTAATTGTCCTTTGTACGTCTTTTTAAAATAGAGAAAGAGACATTGATGATGAGGATAAACACAAACAGTACCACACCGGTTGCGATCAGTGCTTCTCTGTGAAGATCCGTTGCGTATCCCATTTCCATTACAATATTTGCCGTTAAGGTACGGACACCTTTAAAAATACTCGATGGAACCCGCGCCTGGTTTCCGGCTACCATCATAACTGCCATCGTCTCACCGATTGCACGTCCGACACCGAGCACGACTGCTGCCATGATACCGGATTTTGCTGCCGGAACGATCACGGTAAAAACACTTCTCTCATGGGTTGCTCCAAGTGCAAGTGCCCCCTCGTAATAGCTGTTTTCCACCGCACGGATCGCAGACTCTGACACACCGATAATGGTCGGCAGGATCATGATTCCAAGCAGGATCGAAGCGGTTAAGATACTGTTTCCATTTCCTTTAAAATGTTCTCTGATAAACGGCACCAATACGACCAGACCGAAAAATCCATATACAATAGAAGGGATGCCTGCTAAGAGATCCACGATCGGTTTTAAAATGCGGTACAGTTTTTCCGGACAGAAGCGGGCCATAAAGATTGACATCAGTATTCCAACCGGGACTCCGATTAAAAGTGCTCCTCCGGTTACATAAATACTTCCTAAGATCATCGGAAAGATTCCGAATATATTATTGGTCGGTTTCCATACTTTTCCCGACAAAAACTGCCATACACCGATTTTCTGCATTGCCGGAAATCCGTTTGCAAACAAGAACACACAGATTAAGGCTACCGCGATAATGGATATGACTGCCGTAAAGAGGAAAACACCTTCCATTACTTTTTCTTTGATATGATTCATTATTTTTCTCCAGACTGATAAAAAGTTATGTACGTTATTTATGTAAAGACCGGCAGAGTAACTGTCTCTCCCGGTCTTTACCTGATGTTTTATAATAAGGAATTCTATGAAATATGTTGTTTGTATCTGTCTGTATTACTCTGTAACGCCATCCCAGGATGTGATTTCGCCTGTGTAGATGCCTTTGACTGTATCTTTGGAAAGATCTGTAGTCGGGTTGTCGTTGTTTACGATGACTGCGATACCATCCATTGCGATCACGGTTGCTGTTAAGCCGCCCTCCGTCTCAGAATCTTTTAATTCACGGGAAGCCATACCGATATCACAGGTTCCATCCATAGCTGCTGTCATACCTGTGGTGGAATCGCTCTCCTGGATCTCGATCTCTGCACCGCTGTTGACTGCGACATATGCCTCTTTTAATTTTTCCATAACAGGTGTTACGGAAGAAGATCCTGCTACAACAACTTTTCCGCTTGCGCCGTTTGACTCGAATGCTGCTGCACCGTCATCTACCGGGATGTATTTATTATCAGAAATAACTGCCTGTCCGTCTGCACTCATAATAAAGTTGATAAAATCCTGTGCCACATCGCTTGGTGTTCCTTTGGTTGCAATATTAAATGGTCTTGCGATCGTGTAATCTCCGCTCTTGATATTATCTACGGTAGCTTCTGCTCCATCGATGGAAACTGCTTTTACACTGTCGTTTAAGGAACCAAGTGATACATATCCGATGGAGTATTCATCACCTGAAACTGTTGTTAACATAACGTCGGTACTGTTTGTGATGATTGCTTCATCGGTTGTATTATCAATTTTATCACCGGCTTCATTTTTCTCTTCCACACCGAACAGCTCGATGAATGCTCCTCTTGTACCGGAACCATCCTCACGGGATACAACGTTGATGTACTCGCTGTTGTCAAAATCTCCGGTTGCTGCTGATGCTGAATTTGCAGCTGTCGTATCTGGTGTAACATCTGCTGACTGATCTGCTGAACTGTCCGCTGCATCTGCACTTGCATCTGTATTTGTATCTGCTCCGGCATTTGCACTTGCATTTCCACTGTTGCCACAGCCTGCGATCATGCTGGCTGCCATCATACCTGTTAATAACATACACATTACTTTCTTTTTCATTTTCTTAATCCTCTCTTTTTTCAATTTGCAGGGCGTCCATCCTGCTGTTTTCTTTTCATTTTCTTTTGACAGTTTTTACTTTACGGCACTTATGTAAAATACATGAGAGAGGTTTGGTAAAATGTATGTAAAATAATGGTAAACGTTTCGCTTACTTTTCCGTATTTTCCGCCTGCTGATAACTCATAGCAAAAAAATACTCCTGGGAATTCAGCTTTACATCCGAATCTGTCTCCCTCGACTAATTACCGTCACTGCCGAGTTCCCTTGCTTTTACATTGTCTTTTAACATCAGGTGAAACATAGCCATAATGCGCTCTTTGATCGCCTTATCCCAGATCGGTGCTGCAACCTCAACACGCTTTGTTGTATTTCTGGTCATAAAATCCGCAGATGCAATATAAACTTTTGCGTCTTCCTCATCTGCTCCAAACAGATATATTCTGGAATGCTCTAAATACCGTCCGACAATACTGATCACCCGGATATTTTCCGTATATCCTTCCACGCCCGGAATCAGGCAGCAGATTCCACGGATGATCAGTTCTATTTTTACACCGGCTTTTGATGCCTCGACTAGTTTGTCAATGATGACCTTATCTGTCAGGGCATTCATTTTTGCTCCGACATAAGCCGGTTTTCCTGCTTTTGCTTTTGCGATTTCCTCATCGATCATTACAATTATCTTACTCTGCAGACACTTCGGTGCCACCAGAAGATATTTCGTTTTCTCCACGAGCTGCTCTAAACAGAGAGCATGAAAAACTTCTGCTGACTCCTCGCCGATTTTTTCATTTGCAGTCATAACAGATAGATCTGTGTATAATTTCGCCGTCTTTTCATTATAATTACCGGTTCCAATCTGCGTGATATGACGAATCTCGCCGTCTTTTTTGTAGGTGATCTGACAGAGTTTCGAATGCACTTTGATATGGTCGATACCGTAAATAATGCGGCAGCCTGCATCCTCTAACCGTCTTGACCATTCAATATTATTTTCTTCATCAAACCGGGCACGCAATTCTACCAGCACAACAACTTCTTTTCCGTTCTCGGCAGCATCGATTAAAGCCTCTACGATCTGTGAATTTTTTGCCACACGATAAAGTGTCATGCGGATGGATACAACTCTCTCATCCTCGCCAGCTTCTTTCAAAAGTCTTATAAAAGGCTTCATGCTCTCATATGGAAAACTTAAAAACCAGTCTTTTTCTTCGATCTGGTCGATCACAGGCAGATCATTGCGGATGCATGCCGGCTGCTGCGGCACTCTCTTTTCAAAAAACAGTTCTCTTTTTTCTCTCAGAGAATCCTGGATTTGCGAAAAAAATGATAACTCTAATGGTGCCTCCGAAAAGTAAACCTGGTCTGCTCCAATTCCAAGTTCTTTGCGCAGATTTTCAATGATCGTCACATCCAGCACCCGGCTGTGTTCCAGTTTTACCGGGCAGAGTCTGCGTCTGGTGCGGATCAGTTTCTCCATGGAATCCCGGTAGTCAAGATCCTCATCATAAAACGCTTCATCCACATCAATGTCCGCATTGCGGATGATACGGATCAGTGATTTGCTTTTTACTGTATACCGTTCAAACACCAGTGGCAGAAAATGAAGGATCAGTTCTTCCACCAGCATATAGCGCTCTTTTCCTGAAGGAACTTTGATCAGGCGTTCAAACACTTCATTGCTGCATGGGATAATTCCAAGCTTTTCTCCATTTTTTGTTCCAAGCACAACAACTGCATAGATTTCCTTATTTTTCAAAAATGGAAATGGCTGTTTTTTTCCAATTACCTGTGGGGATAACAAAGGCATCAGCGCCTCCTTAAAATAATGCTCCAGAAAAACTTTATCGTCCGGCTGCATATCTGCAAAACTTAAGAGTTCTACCCCCTCCGCTTTCAAAAGCTGCATATAATTCCTGTACACCAGATCTTTCTGTTCCGACAAGATTCTTGCCGCATCAAAAATCGCCGCAAGCTGTTCCTTTGCTGTCATTTTTGTTTTGTTATCATGTGCTGTCTTATCCACATGCATCTGATCGTGAAGTGATCCGACTCTCACCATAAAAAATTCATCCAGATTGCTCTGAAAAATAGATAAGAAAGACATGCGCTCACACAGCGGCACGAATGGATCCGCTGCCTCCTCCAGCACACGCTCATTAAATTTTAACCATGATAATTCCCTGTTTTCCAAATATTTTTGTTTTTTTTCTGCCATCCTCTTTTCCTCCGTTGCTTTTTACATCTTTTCAATCTGTCTGCGCAGTTCTAACATCTGATTGTCAACTTTTGCAATCACATCCGAGTAATCTTTTGTTTCACGCTCCACATTTTCAATCTGTCCTGCGCTCTTCTTATAACACATCTGATTGTCAAGCTCAGCCCAGTAGTCCATTGCAAATGACCGGATCTGAATCTCCACCCGGATCTTTGTTGTTTTCTCTAAATAGGTAACCGGGACCTCCACAATCAGATGAATACTCTGATAACCGCTCTTTTTGGGATTTTTTACATAATCCTTCTCTTTGATCAGGGTAATATCCTTTTGCTTTTTTATATAATCCGCCACGCGGTATATATCATCACAGAAAAAACAGACAACACGGATGCCTGCGATATCGTTTAAAGTGGTCACTGCTGCCTGAAATGTTACTTCTCTTCCTTTTCGCATCAGCTTTTTTGCAATGCTGTCCGTCTGTTTGATCCGGCCTGTCATACTACGAATAACCTGACGGTCAAACTGCTCCGTCAGGTCCGCATTGATCATTTTTAATTTTGCCTGCACCACATCCATCGCATAAGTATAAGAAAGCCGTACCATAGGTGCTTCGATCTGTTCTTTTAATTGTTTTTCCATGAGCGAAGTATCTGCTCCCGCTAAAGTCTCTTTTATTCCTATGCTTTTTTTCTGATTTTTAGAATCTTTCTTCGGCAAAATCCATATCTCCTATTTCGTAATCGTTTTCGTTTTCATCTTCATCCTCATACTCATCTTCATCCTCATTGATAAATGCCCGTTTCACCCTATGCACCGGTCCTGCCTGAAGTTTAAAGACAATAAACCCGATCACAAACATTGCTGCGATCACAATCACACCCGCTTTTGAAGTATGAAAAATCTGCGTGGAAATTCCCATGAGCATTGTTCCCATAAAGGATGCTCCTTTTCCAAAAATATCAAAAATGCCAAAATACTCACTTGATTTTTCCTTTGGTATAATCTTTGCATAATAAGAACGTGACAATGCCTGGATTGCTCCCTGAAATACACCAACAAATGTTGCCATTACCCAGAATTTCCATGCCGCATCCAGCCAGAGTGCATAGATGGCAACCAGGAAATATGCTCCAATGCAGACAGTGATCAGATGGGACGTCTCAAATTTCTGTGCCAGTTTGCCAAAAACAATGGCACACGGAAACGCAACAATCTGTGTCAGAAGCAACGCAAGAAGAAGGCTTGTATCACTGATTCCAACATCTTTGCCGTAAGAAGTCGCCATCTCAATGATCGTGTATACACCATCTATATAGAAGAAAAATGCAACGAGGAAGAGAAACACCTTTTTATCATTTCTGATCTCACCGCACACGGTTCCAAGTCTTTTTACGGTTTCCTTTACACCGTTTGTCTTTGTCTCCATATAATAGTTCTGCTTATAATTTTTTAAGAGCGGGATCGTAACGACTGCCCACCATAAGGCATTGATGATAAATGCCCCCGCCGTCGCTGCGGTACCGCTGATCCCAATGTGATCTGCACCAAAGATCAATGCAAGACTGGCAATAAAAGGCACGCAGCTTCCAATATATCCCCATGCATATCCCTGAGAGGAAACATCATCCATGCGCTCATCCGTTGTCACATCCACAAGCATGGAATCATAAAAAATGAGGCTGCCGGAAAATCCGACTTTAGTAACCACGAATACAGCCAGAAATAAAATGGCGCTTTTCGGGAGTGCAAGTGCCGCACATCCAAGCACACCTATCATCATAAAAAGGGTAAACAACGGTTTTTTCCGGTTCCTTCCGTCTGCAACCGTTCCAAGCACCGGCCCTAATACCGCCACGATCAAAGTGGAAATAGAGATTGCATAGCTTAAATATGCGGTGGAGTCCGAAGCGGATATGCCATTTCCGGCTGCCATGTTTTTAAAATAGATCGGTATGATCGTGGACACTAAAAGCGCAAAGGCAGAGTTGCCGACATCATACATTACCCAGTATTTTTCAAGTTTATTTAATTTCTGTTTCATCGTTTCTCCTTCTGATTCTTCATAATAAAATCAAAGATCTCCTGATAATATCTGCACCTGGTCTGATAGTCCGCATTAAAAATTTCATGTTTGGAAGCCGGCATGCAGACAAGCGATGCCGTCTCCACACGATTTTCAAAAACTGCGATCGCACGATTATCCACCATGTGGTCATTCCCTGCTATAAAGATCAAAACCGGAATTTTAATCCGCTCCAGATTCTTTTTCCTCATCAGCGTTTCTGTTGCCCGCATCGCTGCCAAAAGCCATCCATAAGTACTGCCATTGGTCTGATATCTGGAATTTTTCAGCCTCTTTTCAAAAATATAATCATAGCGCTCACTTGAAATACAGCTGCTGTGTTCAAAATCCGGCCTGCTGTCAAACCCCGTCTGCCCCGCCGCATAATGTTCACCTCTTTTGGTTCTCACATAAAAATCAGCCGTCATTTTTGCCACCCACCACGGATACTTTCCAGTCTGCATCCGAAACATCGGTGAAGAAAGGATTGCACGTTCAAATACTTTCGGATGTTCCTCGATATAACGCGCCGCGACCGCACCTCCCATGGAATGTGCAAATAAGATGCGGTGCCGCTCCATCCGGTAATTCATTTTTTTCATAAAGCAGTCCAGATCTTTGATATAATCTTCAAAATCACGGATATATACCTTCTGGTCATCCGAAACCTCACGTTCTGAATAGCCGTGCCCGCGGTGCTCTAAGATATAAACGGAACAGCCATGCTGCAGAAAATAATAAATAACCTCGTTGTACTTTTCTGCAAACTCGCTGAATCCGTGTGAGATCACAATACAGGTATCCGCCCCCGCTGCCAGATATTGCTGATAAAAAATGGCCGCCCCGTCATAACTGTGAAAATAAGCATACTTCTGACATTGCTTCAGGTACGGTTCCACCAGATTTTTCTGCCAGGTCAGATACCCTTCGTCTGCAAAATACAGACTGCCTGCCGCATTCATAACGCCGCCATTTCTTTATGCTTCAACAATTTCACTAGCTCCGGTGTCAATTTCCCATCACTGTACTCTTCCGCAATTTTTTTGCCGCGGTCCGGGTAATTTGTGATCATTGCATCGGCACGCGCCGCACAGACGAGCCGCATATATTTTTCCTCATTTACAGTCCATACATGGACTTTCTTTTTCTGCCTCCTGCACTCTTCCATAAATCCTTCATACTGAATGTTGTAAAGTGCCGGGTGCAGTGCATCCGCTCCCACCACATACGAAGCATAACTGACCGGATTGATGATTCCATCGCTGTATAACATTCCTGTCTCTGCTTCCGGATTGATCTCTTTGATCTTTTGTATGGTATAGTGGTTAAAGGAGGAAAAAATCACACGTTCCATGAGTCCCATCCGCTCTGTGAGATCTAACACACGCGCCTCAATTTCCGGATAAAACACGACTCCTGTCTTGATTTCCACATTGATGGTCAGATCTGTCGGTTTTATCAACGCATAGACTTCCTCTAACGTGGGTATCTGTGCATGTTCATACTCCGGATGTGTACGGTTAAAATTATGTTTGATCAGCTTCGCGTAGGTATAATCTTTTACCCAGCCGCTTCCATCACTCACACGGTCGATCGTTTCATCGTGGATGACAACAAGTTCTCCGTCTTTTGTGAGCTGCACATCCAGTTCAATTACATTTGCGCCAAGCTCTACCGCTTTCTCAAAAGCTGCCATTGTATTTTCCGGTGCATAACCGCTTGCACCGCGGTGTCCCCACACGAGTGTTCTTTCCATCTCTTCTCCATTCCTGCCGGTTTCTTCCATCTGCGCACTAAATCCGCCTGTCCGGCATCGATTCTTTTATTTCTCTCATCTTTACCCTATATCCTAAGCGGATATTGTAAAATGGATGTGGGGGTTTATGTAAAAAATGGGTAAAAAAAATACAGAACCACGTTTTTGTGATTCTGTAGGATAGCTTTATTTCTTCCTGTGATTGATTTTTTACCCTTATGATGATGTTGGGGTAAATAGTGCTTCACAACCTAACGGCTGACAAATTTTACAAAGCCGAGACTGCTTTTGTGCCTTTGGAAGAAAATTAGAAAATCTTAGTATGCCTGTCTATCCACAGTGATGTTCTGCCACGGATGGCAGAACAAGGCTTCACGAGCCATGGACGGCTCGTTGAATGCCGTTCACGTCACTCCGTGAAAACATACATCAGGCATACTTAGTTTTTCTTATTTTCGTACAACAAAACAAAATAGGCACGGCTTTATAAAATTTGTCAATCGGTAAACCAGATCGCACTATTTGTGCCTCGGCGCAAAGGAATATATTTTCCCTGCTAAAGTTTGATTCTTAGAGCGTTAAATGGTGATTATTTCGCCTTTTATCACAATTATTTTATGTTTTCAAAAATTCAGGTATCATATGGGTATCAAAATTTCTATTGAAATCAAGGCACCAAATGATATAACATTTAAGTAATATTTTGTTTTACAAAAATACCAGTTGTGTATCTACTCACTGAACTACATCCTAACTTTTAAAAAATTGTTAAACAAAAGTTCATTTCCTATTATTAACCATAATATAATGGTAAATTATTTGCCTTATCATATCTATTATCTGAATATCCAACAAAATATACATTGTCAGCTAAAGATAATTCTTCTTTAAATGTTGTGATTCAATGTCATAATTTACATTTCAAGGTTTTTTGATTCTTATTTTTTGACTCATTTTTCATAGTGCACTTTACTCTATCATCTACCATTGCAATAATTATATATTGCTTTCAACATATCACACATTTCATTATAATACTTAGCCTTTCCACTTCCCGCTTCAATCCACATCTTAGTTAACATTACAATTGTCGGTTCCATACAGGCATTTTCTGAAAAAATAGCCTGACATATTTTCTCTACAGACTGCTTTGCATTAAAATTTCCAACTGGTTTTATAATTGTACTGCCATATATCTCATCTATTCCCTCATATTGCAACACTATTGCTTCAGGTATACAATTTCCTGGCAAATAATATAAATGTGTTTCTGCATACTTAAGATATTTTTGATACACCTCTTTCTTTTGACTATCAACTGCACCATTTTTCCCACCATCAACCAATGCATTTATTGTAGAATTTGAAGAAGTTAATCCTCTAATGTATTTTTCCAAACTCTCAACATCTTCTATTTCACCTGCTGATATTTCCGAATACTTAACCAATTTATCTGGTCTCTTATCTCCATCAAGAATAATAAAAACATTGTCATACATTTCATCTAAAGCCAATATAGGCAAATGTTTTGTAACTAAAGTCTCCGCTCCACCATGTCTGTATTCCACTGAAAAAAAATCTTCTTTTTTTAAAGCAACAAGTATTTTTTGAATAAAAATTTGAGCCGATACATCCTCACATAAAATCAAATTCTTTCTATCAATTTTTTCTTTAATATTATAAAATGCTTCTTGATAATACACATCGTTTACTATATCCGTTGTCCCATCAGCATTCACCTCAAACAATTTTATTGCTTTTGGGGGCATCTCTTCTATCAACATCATTGAATGCGTTGAAATAATAATTTGATGATGTTTCTTCATAGTCATATTCAACAAAAATATTTTTAATTTGATTTGTGCACTAGGATGAAGTGATACTTCTGGCTCATCCAATAATATTAGTGAATCCCGTTTTGCATCCATTATTGCACATACCATATTAATTATTGCATTTTCTCCGCTACCTGCATTTGCTTCTGAATATTGAAGACCATTTTTTGTTTGTAACAAAACAGAGTTACCCCATGATTGATATATTCTGTGATATATTCTTCTTATTTCGATATATTCTTTCCCTAAAATAAAATTAATGGCTTCTATCTTTTCTCTTCCATTTTTCATATCAATTACTTCTAAATCATCATGCAAAATATTTTCAGGATGATTAAAATAAGCAACCTTTTCCCCCTTTAAAGCCCTATTTAACAGTTTTGACTGCTTTTTCACATATTCTTTTGATTCTTTGTTTTTTTGTTCAAACATTCTCACTTTATGATCCGTCTTAGTTTTATAAAAGTGAAAATATTTATCAAACGCACTCAATTCTCCTCTAAAATCAAAATATACAACATTCTTTTCTACCGGATTATTTCGTGTTTCCTTGTCCAAATTATAATCCGGTTTCATCCCTACTTTGACATCTAATGCGTCAGTTTCCCAATAATCTGGAGATTTTGCACTATTCTGTCTTTTCTTTATAACTTCCTTTATTCCAGTTTCGGAATTTTTTTGATATCCATAAAAATACTTGTTTTTTCCATCCTCTATAGGATCAACATCTGTTGAAAACCAATAGTCTCCTGTACTTTTATTCTGCGGGCAACCATATATAGCCTGTAATACTGAGCTCTTTCCCGTACCATTTTTCCCAACAAGCATAGTTAAAGGAAAATTAAATTCAATTCTAGAACCATCTGTCAAATTTTTGTACTTTGGAAACTGAATATATTTAATATAGTTCATATATTTATTATCTTCATAATCTTCACTAATTCTTTTAATCAATTTAACAAAATTCTCTTCCATGTAAATGCTCCTTTATCTTACAATGCCAGTAGTTTTTCTACTGGCATTGTAAGATTGTATTTTTATCACTTATCTAAATCGTATCTGAAGATTTAACTTAATAAACAACTCTCCATTTTCCTCATACAGGCTCATATATTCATGTCTGCTTGTAGAAGCTCTATCAAGATATGTATTGTCCAGCAGGTACTGTTCGAAAAAGTTTCTGTTATATATGTGATAAGCAAGAATCTCTCCGTCTGCCTTCACAATAATATAACCACCATTTGCTTCATCCAATCCGTCCCAAGGCTTTGCCGGTTTCATTCCCAATGCACAGGAACACAGGAATTTTTTGAATTTATACGTATACATCATCGGATCACCATATCCAAGAGGATCTCTATCTCCAAGCATATCAACAAGATTATCACAATCCTTTACATCCTCTGTATAGAAATATAACAACATATTTCCGATAATTTCCGGCATACTGCTGTCTACCATTATCAGATTTCTCTTGAATCCGTCATGGTTCATTCCACAATACTGAATTTTTCCACCACACTCAGCTATTTTTGACATTTTGTCCTTAATCTTGGTTCTGGTCTCGATTGCGTTAATTTCTTCCGCCTGTTCCATTGTTATTCCTGTAACTTTGTAAATAAAGTTCGTTGTAAGTCCTGCATTCAGTAATGTAGGCGGATTTCCAACCTCTGACTTAATGGAAAATCCCACATTTCGAATAAAGTTTGTATGTATGTCCTCAATTTGCATGGAAATATCCGTTGTATCAGTAGATGGTGCTTTTATCTTTGTAACTTTTATGCCATTTGCAAACTTAGCAATTTCCTCTAATTCAAAGCTTCCGCTATGACTTGCTATTTCTTTTATCAGCTTATTTGCCTGGTTTTCCATCTCTGTTCTATCAACAGATATAATTTTATTAGACTGGATTTCAACACAGATTTGATTATCCTGAATCACATAATCAACAACTTCACCTTTTGTTTCTTCTCTCATAATCTTCAGAATCGGATAATATACTTCATCAATTTTTTCAACCTTCTCATTTGCCGCATATACTCTGCCCTGACTAAGAAGCTTCATAAATGCATATAATTCTGACCATTCGCCCTTGTTTCCTGACATTCTTCCATCTTTATTTGCCATTCTCTAACACCTTCCTTATCTCGCTTGCTATTGCCTCAATAACATTAACTGTTACACTGTTTCCTAATTGCTTATACAAGTGTGTATCTGCCAATTCAAGTTTAAAATCATCTGGGAATCCCTGTAACCTTGCCCATTCCCTTGGCGTCATCTTTCTTATTCCTTCCCTATTTACTTCTCCCTTTATATGAGTAATTGGAGTAAAATTTGTCAATCGCTTATCAACAATTAAATTTCTTTCTCTTCCCATTCCTCCACACACAATTGCTCCTGCTTTTCCGTCAAGATCTCTTATTTCATAACCAAAGCCATTTCCTCTAGCTTCATGGCGTGCTTTATGTCTTTTAAGTGTTTCAATATATACGGTTGAAAGATAATATTTTACACTTACTTCCTGTTCTTCTATTATATCTCTAATACAAGTATTGGATTTTGTTGGTTCAGGGAAATGAAACTCACTACTATCAATGTTATTTCGAAATGCAACAATATATATTCTTTCTCTATTCTGAGGCACACCAAAATCTTTACTATTCAAAACCTTATCGTATACTGTATAGCCAATCTGTTCAAAAGCCTTTTTTATAACCTTAAAGGTACGTCCGCCGTCATGTATAGTTAATCCTTTAACATTTTCACAAAAAATAACTTTAGGTTTGTGATATTCGCATATTCTGACAACATCCTGAAATAGAGTTCCTCTGCACATTCCCTTATAATCATCATCAAATCCCATACGTTTTCCTGCAAGCGAGAATGCCTGACATGGGAATCCCGCTAGACAAATATCGAAATCAGGGATTTCTTTTTCATCTATTTTTGTTATATCACCGGCAATGTCAAATCTATCATGATAATTCAATTTATATGTTTTCTGTGCATATTCATCCCATTCACTTACAAATACTGTATTTATATTTTCTCCAAATGCTCTATCAAATCCTTTTCTAATTCCACCTATGCCAGCAAATAAGTCTATTGATTTATACATGTGAAATCTCCTCTGTTTCAATATCGTAATCATTATATTTCTGTTCGAATACAGTTTCTTCTATTACCTGTACACACTCATCGGTCTTCTTTATGATATCTTTTCCCCAAAAGCGTATAACAGTCCAACCCAGAAATTGAAGTTGTTTATTTATTTCATCATCGTGCTGTTGATTTTTAGATATTTTATTAATCCAAAAGTCTGCATTATTTCCCTTCTCCAACTGTGGCTTTAAAACTTCCCAGTCTTTACCATGAAAAAATTCACTATCACAAAATATAACTATCTTATATTTTGTAAGAACAATGTCAGGTTTTCCTGGTAATTCTGCATAATTTTTGCGATACCTGTATCCTCGTTTCCACAGTTCCTTTCGAAGTCTTAACTCAATTGAAGTATCCTTCGATTTAATATTTTTCATATTTTTATGACGTTGTTCTTTAGTCAATCTATCCAATTCACTCACTCCGATTCGTCAGGAACAATTTCCAGTATATCTTCCATATCGCAGCCAAGTGCTACGCATATCTTAAGTAATATATCAGTATTAACGTTTTCGTTTCTTCCCAATTTGGCAATTGATGCATTACTTATCCCAGCCTTTTCTGCAAGATCCTTTTTCAACATATCTCTGTCTATCAATAGTTTCCATAATTTTTTATAACTTATTCTCATGTTTTCCTCCGAAGTCAAAACATATGTTCGTATATATATTGCCACGCCTCAGCAGATAAATCAATGGTTATTTTAATTATTTATGAGTTCTCATATTTTATTGTTCGTTTTGCTCATTTATAAAATCACCTTAGTCTTTCCATCACCTTCCCCACACTCTCCATAAACTTCTCCAACAGATTAACCCCATCAATTACAAACTGCTTCATAAACTCATAAGCCTTCTCCAACAACTCCTTTAACGACTTATTCTCCTCCTGAAGTCTCTGGTTCTCATACATAACATCAATAAGTTTCTCCCTTACATCGTCATCACCACCATGTAGGAACATACCATATACATCCTCAACATCTCCTTACTTTAATCCTTATGCGCTGCCTCATAAACGTTATAGCATGCCGCTGCCCCGATCACAAGCACTGCGCCAATGACTGCCGTGCGCCCGATTGTCTCACCGCAGAAGATCGCAACTAAAATTGGATTTAAGATCGGCTCTAATGTAGAAGTTAAGGATGCCGTGACCGGCGAAACACGATCCAAGCCCCTCGATAAAAAGATGTAGGATAATCCAAACTGGATCACACCGAGAAGGATAATACAGATCCATGCCTTCGCAGAATGATCGGTCTCCCCTAAAAACGACGGCAAACCGATACATAAACTCATAACATGGGATGCTAAAAGTGACGACTCAAAATCAGAGCCAGGGAAACCTTTCATCATCATAACCAATGCATAGGTAAATCCTGAAAATACAGCAAGCAGATTTCCTGCCATTCCGCCGGCACTTAAGGAATCTAAAAAGAAACACAATATCCCTGCGAACACGACCGCGCACGCGATCACTGCCGCCTTTTTCGGTTTCTTCTTATATAATATCCACATCAGCAGGATCACAAAGATCGGCTCTGTAAATTGGAGCACGATCGCATTTGCCGCCGTTGTCATCTTTGTCGCAGAGACAAATGTCAGTGCCATAACTGTATTGCAGACAGCACCAAACAGTACCGTCTTATTCCATACAAATTTTCGTTTTGTGATCACCATATAAGAGGCGATCAGCATAAATGAAAAAATACTGCGGATTCCCTGGATCGTAATGGAACTCCACGGAATTGATTTTATCAGAACACCTCCAGTACTGAAACATACTGCAGAGAGCAGCACATAGATGGTTCCCTTCATACTTTCTTTATCTAATTGTTTTTCCCGCATTTTAATCCTCATTTCTGCTTCACCTCATTACCAGTGCGGGCAGCACAAGCACAGCAAGGAATATGATATTTGCCAGATGAAACCACAACAGATAATACCCCTTGGTTCGGTTATAATTATGTGCATAGATCTTATAGGAGATCAGACTCGCCATGGAAGCGATCAGTGTACCAAGCCCTCCTAAATTCACGCCCAGTAAAAGCTGCTTTAAATCACTTGAAAATCCAGATAACAACAATGCCGCCGGGACATTACTGATCACCTGGCTTGCCACAAGTCCAACGAAAAGCTCCCTTCCATTTACCAATGTCTGCAATGTTTTCTGAAACACCGGCAGCCGTCCGATATTTCCGGTAAAAATAAAGAAAGCGATAAAGGTAAAGATCAGACAATAGTCCACCTGTGCAAGCACCTTTCTATCTGCCAGAAATACCGCTAAAACCACTGCCGCAAGCAAAATATAATATGGCAGGATTCTTGCCACAACAAGAAGTGCCATCACAAACAAAACCACATACATGACTGTCAGCTTTTTGTTCATTTCCTTTTTCTCTTCCGAAAAATGACATTCGGTCAGTCTGATCTTCCTTTTTCTCGCACTTAAAACAAAAATAGTCAGTGCAAGCAGTACACCGGAAATAACGGTATATGGAAGCATAAATACGATAAATTCCCCGACATTCATTTCGGAGAGATTATAAAGATACAGATTCTGTGGATTTCCGATCGGCGTCAGCATACTGCCAAGATTTGCTGCTATCGTCTGAAGTACGATGACCGGAACCATAAGACGCTCCTGACCGCATTTTTGCAAAGTCAGAAGTGCAAACGGAACAAACGTCAGAAGCGCAACATCATTTGTAATGACCATACTGGAAAAAAAACACAAAAAAACAAGCACAAATGCCAGTTGGGCTGTATTTTTCGTATGCGCTAAAAGCCTCCGCCCGATTTCATCAAAAATCCCGTTATTCTGTACCCCCGCCATAATGATCATCAGTGAAAGCAATATTCCCAGTACACGAAAATCAATATAATTCACATACTGCTGATCCGGATGCACAAAAAAAGCGGATATTACCGCTAAAATTGCTGCAGCGGCCAGCACTGTTTCTTTTTTTACAAATGCTATGATTTTTTCTTTCATATATAACACCACCCATAAAACTTACCTGTCTATTCTAATCACTTTCCCCCCGAATGTAAAGATACCAGGTCAACTAACATGTGTACACATTTTCAAAAAAAGCCGTACATAATTTCCTGCATTCCGTGCACACTATAAGCATCATTGATATTTTACCTAATGACTGCTGTGCATGCAAATTTACATGTCACAAAACCGGACAAAAATGGAGGATCTTATGTACCCAGCTGTAACACTCCCTGTCACAAATGAATACGGTTATTTTGAAATACGGTTAGAGAGTATCGGCGGTCTCGGCGCAAATCTCTGTGGAAAAATGCTCGGCGAACTCGGTGCCTTATACCTTTCCTTAAACTCCTTGAGTTTTTCCAGCTACGGTTCCGAAAAACGCGGTTCGCCGGTAAAATCCTATATCCGCTGGAGTCCTGCTTCCACCCCGCTTCGCATCAACAGTCCTGTCTTAAGACCGCATGTACTTGGCATTTTCCACGAAGGACTGATCGGTACTTATCCGGTATTAGACGGAATTTCCGCCGACACAAAAATTGTTCTAAATACACCTTTGTCATGCGATGAAGCGGCAGAAAAATACAATATTTCCATTGGAACACTATATTGTCTGGACGCACTCTCTATCGCCATGAAATCCAGATCCCGCATCAACATGGTCATGCTCGGGGCAATCGCCAGAGCCTGTCCCTTTATCCCGATGGAATCTGTCGAATCACTCTGCAAAAATACGGTTGGGAAAAAATATCCGGCTCTGATCGAAGCAAACCTGCTTGGTTTAAAAATGGGGTATGAAAAAACTTCCGAACAAAAACCTTCCCATAGATCCAAACACGCCTCTGACATGGTCTTAGACTCCCCCGCCTCCTCTGCTCTCGCAAAAGAGACCTATGTCTGGGGATATAAAAATGCTCCGATCGGCGGGATCAATACGCGTCCCGGAAGCACCGTATCAAACGATCTCTCCCCGTCCCGTGAAGGTTATATTCCTCTCTTTCTGCAGGAACGTTGTATCAACTGCGGACTGTGTGACTCCACCTGCCCGGATATGGTATTTCAGTTTGCTCCTGGCACTTATAAAGGAAAAAATTCCATGGTAAACAAGGGGCTTGATTACCGGCACTGCAAAGGATGTCTGCGCTGTGTCGATGTCTGTCCGACACATGCCCTCGTAAAGGCGCTTGAAAAAGATTACCCGGAAAAACCATATTCTATGCCGGATCAGGATCTGCTGCCTGCAGGCATCCAGTATCAGAAGACAGGTGCAAACTCCTGGATCACCAGTGATTCTTATCTTGATGAAAAACGTATTGACGGAGGTATCGTATAATGTCGGATCAGCAGCAATCAACAACACAGGCTTTTCTAATTTCAGATCAACAGCCACAACAAAAATCGCAGACTTTCGTAAAGAAAACTGCTGCGCAGTGCGAACTCTATGAAAGTGGAAATGAACTTGCCGCCTACGCTGCAAAACAGATCAATTATCATATTATGGGTTATTATCCGATCACGCCCTCTACACAGATTGCGGAAAATCTTGACCTGTCCGGCGCAAGAGGAGAACACGATA